>Ga0209780_1003480_pt1 | contig 11765 bp, 10 predicted proteins | sample WorMetexBAHAMAS2_FD_187384 | JGI IMG/M metagenome (GOLD analysis project Ga0209780, IMG submission 187384) | Marine gutless worms symbiont microbial communities from Max Planck institute for Marine Microbiology, Germany - Inanidrilus exumae... | ecosystem: Host-associated > Annelida > Digestive... | reverse complement strand
CTATAAAAAGTTGCAAAGCAAACAAATAGCATTCACTATTTTGTTGATGCCAGTATTGTATAGTTAACTATTTATTTAAAAAGAAAAAAATAAAATCAACACATGCCAAAAAAGCATGCAAACTTATATTTTAAAGATACCAAAAGTGATGCAAAGACACTGACATGTTGAACAGCTTCATTCAGCCGTGCTACATCAGCAGAGAGAGTTTCATTTCTGGACCTCAGAACTTCATTGGCAGCACTCATCTGCTGAATCTGCTGCTGTAACTTGATCCTGACAAGTGACACCGCATAATACACAAAATATTTACTTACTTAATGACACATATCCAGGCCTTGCACATGTGGCCCAGTGGTCGACACACTTGGGCGCCATGTGCAGTAGATCATTTCAAAATTGCAAAGAATATTAATTCTTTGTCTTCAGTAGACCATATGATGGAACCTATACAGAAAAAAGAATGAAACAGCAAATATTTATCTAAAATACATGTGTTCCACTTTTTATGCACCAAATTTTAACGTCACATGAATGGCTTACTAACTCTGTTTGCTGAAGACTGTCACATGATGCAGTTGCAGCATTTAACTTTTCAAGCGTTCGCTGCAATTCAGCTTCTAAATTTTGCCGTGCAATGCGCTCCATCTCCACCTGTAGCTCACACAATATAAGCAATGCTAAATATCACCGTTAAATGGTTAAGGTGCTTTCAATGCTTACATGCCAGGGCTCAGACAAAAATTAAGACTTTTTTTGGAGAAAGCTGAATAAACAATATAATGAAGTTGACTTTTCTGCGACTCACATTGAGTCAGAAAGCATCTAAAAAAATGAAAAACATTACATTCTAATTTCATGCAGCATGTGGTAAAATTAACAAAATGGTTGAAGGTATATATAACAATATGTCATTAAATCATCGACAAAGACATTATGCAGGCGAGAAGCAATGACAAATGATGCACAGTGTAAGGAAATTTACCTGAGATAACACTGTTGCAACGGATTTCTCTGCTGTAACTTTGGCCTCCAACAGAGCCGCATTTTCAGCTGTCAGCTGCTGCAGCTGCAACTTCACTGAATCACTGCTCACTGATGACTGCTCAGCCTGCATAAACCAACAAGTATGTCTCATTGCACTTACTGGCACACTTGTCAAATTTATTCCTACTTACTGTTTTCACTACAGAGCTGTATATTTCAAATGCGGATTTCAAATTGGAGAAAATACAAAATCCACAGTCGCTGCATCACACCAGTCATAGGAGCTAAAAATTATCAATGAATGATTAATGGCCATGTCACATGCTGCCTGCCTCTGGTGAGTCACGGTGAGTATAATGACGGGACACACAAACAAACGGATGGACAATAGACTGTTACACTACGCTTTCTGACACAGCCAGGATAACAACCAGTAAACACACATGACAACAGCTCATTTAATTAAACAAAACTAATAGTAGTTATGACTGCCATGGTGGAAAATGAACAGCCATAGCAAAACATTCATGTAATTGGACTGGACCTGTCATTGATTTAATAAACAAATATTCGTCTTCTTCTTTTTCTTCTTCTGCCTAACTTCAACCTTTATGTCAGCTGCCTGATGCCAGTCCCATAATAACTACCAGTAGCCTTCTTTTATGTAGTAACCTAACTCAGGCTGGGTCTCCCACAAGACAGTCTTTGCAGACACTAGCAGCAGCAGGCCTAAAAAGGAACTCAAAATACTGACGTTAACAATGGAAAAACATCCACTGGACCACCTCACCGTTTACTGACTCACCAACTGGCTGTGGAAGGAACAGATGCCACAACGTTTACGCTGGTTCTCTGACACCAGCCCAAACTACAGTATGAACTAGAAAATGGGACTTCGACACCATAGCGTTGACACGGATGCCTTTGCCACCTCAACAGCCTGCTGTGATCTTGACCTCCAAAATCTAACCAGGTCATCAGTAGGGGCTACTAGTTATTCCCTGTAAGTTTCAACAAGATTGCTCAAGTAGTTCGTGAGATATGGTGTTCACAAGACTTGATGACTTGGTGACATCCGTGTCGGCTAGTAAATATGCCCCGACAGTTTATCAAAATTGTTCAAGCCATTCATGAGATATCATGGTAACAAGATCTGATATGATCAACGGACAAACGGGACAGGTGACAAAGGCATAAAAAGCTGATGGGTGGGCATCTTAAGCAAACGCATGGAACCATAAAGGTAAATTAATGGAAAAAAACGTAAAAAGTAAAAACTAATTGGTACAAGAAATGCAGTCCAAGTCTTGTCTGCCTGTACATGTACCTGCTCGCACTCGTCAAGCAGTGCGTCGATGTGACTCTGCTGTTCACTGATCTTTGCTTCGTATATCTGGTTCAAAGACTCAGCGCTGTCTAGCTGCTCACGCACAGCTTGGACTTCTGTCGTTAACTGCAGCTGTTCAGTCAACAGCTTCTGCTTGTCTGCCTCCAAGGCATCCCGCAGCTGTGTCACTTCCGCGAGATTCGCCTGTTATCCAGCGACAGAACGCACTCCACCTCAACATTTCACAAACAATGCACATAATGACGGCATGTGACAGCGACAGAGGTGACAGTCCAAACAGCATTTGTTGATGAATGTGGATTTCTGAGTTTTTATAATGTTATTATTCTCCAACTTCAGTGCTTTAGCGCTGGAAAGTGTGCATAGCCAGTCAAAAATACTGTACCAGCATTCTCCAAAGATCTTGATTGGATATCTTTTAACTACTGGCTAACCAGGTGAAACTTAAATGTGGCCATAAACCAGTTGTCTGAGTGTGTGTTGAGGTGGCTTTGTTTGTTCCTTTTCTCATCACCTTTTGTTTTTTAATGCCAGTTTTATCAGTTTTCGTTAACAAATTATACTAGCCTGACAGCCTTACAGATTACAAAGCATATTAATCTATCACTGTGTTACTGTGGTCTATATAGTGTCCAAAACATAGCTTCAGTTACCCGTAACAAAGTAACAAAAGAAGCCTGACCTTGCCGACACCAATCTCACACGTCAGACTCTCCACAGCAGCAGATAGTGTCGTCAGTTCGACCAACTTTACTTGGTTCTCAGCCACAGCATCTGCAAGAGCAACTTTCAGTTCAGACAGCTGTTTATCGCTGTCTGAATCTCTTGTTCCTTCCACGTCCAACTCGCAAACTCGTGCCCGTACTGCCTCGTTCTGCCTTTTAAGGTCTGCTGTGCTTGCCAGTAGCTCATCTGCTCTTGCTGCCTGTTCTGTTTCCTACAGTTTCAGCACATGAAATTAATCAAATCACAATCAAAATGCAAATTTATATAGCACCGTATATTGCAAGTGAATCAGAGACACTGGGGCTGGGACTAGACCGGATAGGCTATGTTAAACAGTTCAGTCTTTTGGTTACGCTTAAAACACGCAATATTGGAGCTAGCTCGGCAGTCATGAGTCAGATTGCATCAGACTGCAGCACGCAGCAGTAAACAACCAACCAACTGGCTTCTTTAAACAGCAAGCAGCAACTACAAATATTTAAAATGTACAATTAGTTCAATACAAAGTCCTCAATACCTATGCACCATCACTACCTCCACTTTATTAGTCATTTTCCAGGACAAATTGGGTTAGTCGGTTTACGCTTGGTTTTCTTCCTGTGTTTCTTCTCGAACACAACTTTGGGGACAAATGGCATGGTTTTTGTGGACCATGTGCCCTTCCTGTCACCGAACCAGCAGTGTTAAAATACTGAAGGAAACTCAAAACACAGATGCAGACATCAACCAGCGAAGATCAGCCAATGGACTGCTTCCTTTCTCGATCCACTGACTCCCAAGAATGCAAAATCCTTATGCCCGTTCTCTCTGATGACAATATCAAGCAAGAATCAATGCGTTTGCAACTAATTATCACAAACAATCGTGATAACATATGAACGGGTCTTGGGGACAGTCCACACAAACAGCATTCTCACTGGGTCTGCAGCAAACATACTTCAGCAATTATGTTCTATGGAAGAAAGGAGATGGCAGCATTTACAAGAAGAGTCAAGAAATTTTCCTCTGATATTAAAATGTCACACTGTTGCCTTTGGGGAATAACTTTATGTCAGAAAAAAATTTAACAACAATATCTCAACCTTGTATAGCATATGTCAAATGGACATATAATCTGCCAACCACCTATCATTAAATGAAAAATTAACACAGTTACTTTTCCACGTAGTTGAGACGATAATGTTGTTACTTGTGCTTTATAGTCTGCTACTTTTGTTTGTTCTGCCTCAATGCTCTTTTTGAGCTGAACATAAGCCGTGTTCAACTCACTGAGAGAACTCTGCAGACTTGCTATAGTGCTGCAAACATACACAGAGTGACTGCTAATAACACAGACATCAAATCGAGTCAATTACAGCTTAAGTTAACATACTGCTGATTCAATTTGGCTGACTACTATTTGACTGAATTAACTTTTCAGTAACAGACATTGCATCAACAGACAAGTAGTTAATGACAACTCACTTCACAACAGTAGCAATACGTACTTTACACAGACACTGTGTGAGGTTAATGAAATGGTGTTATATATGTATACATTTATGAGATTATATGAAAACAGAGAAAGCTAGCTTCTATTCATATTTAACCATTATTGAACTTTCTAGCATATTTTGCCAAAGTGTCACTGACAAGTAAATGGTCAGTCACTTTGAATATGCAAATGCTACATGGATACGTGCTTAAAGATTTCACATAAACTGCTAAGGCCAACTGTAAGACAGCTCATCCCTTTTTGCGGCATTTTGAGCCAGCAAAGGCGGCTAGAACCAAATACGCCAGCACAGGGCTGAAGATTGGTATGCCAACAGTCCTGGTAACATGGTCTACTGTTATGCAGAACTCGCTGTTTCTTCCCTTACAGTGGCCGAAACCATCACCAGTACTCACTGCGCCAATACTCACTGCGCCAACCCATAAAGGGATGGCCAGGCTGAGTTGGCCTGGGTGGCTGGCTACATACCCAGGTGGTATGCCAGCCCGAAGACGATCACCCATCCCAGTACTAACTGGGTTCAGCGTGGATTAACTTCGTTGATACGCCAAACCTCCACGTGCTTACTTAGTTCACATGAAACACAGCAATTCTTCAGACAATTAAACAGTCAACTATACAGCAGACCAGTTTGGCAGTATTTTATGCAGCATAGCTGGTGAAAATAACAACAGACTGATGGGCAGTGACATTGTAAATAACAACACCTGTCACGGTCATGAAGCTCATCATTCAGCACCGTTAACTGTGGTGACAAACTGTCACCAGAACAGTTTGTCAGATCTTCCACCTTCTTCTCCTGTTCACAACAAACCACCTTCGCAGATAACTAACTGACTAAACTGCAGATTGAGCATTAACAGCTACAGGCCTAAGTATTACAACGTCTTAGTTGAACTTGCCAGATCACCTAGAATAAAGGAAATCTTCATAAGATTACATTTTTACACATCACCATAAATGGTGATCTGACTTCATCACGAATGCTGAGGTTAGCACCAGATCGGGTCTACAGAGTATCCAGTCGATGATTCGCCAGCACTGTCTTTCCCTGTTCAGCCACGTTGCACGTATGCCGGATAATGTACCAGCCCAAGCAGTTCTGCACGTGGCATGCGATGTCCGAGATGGAGTTACACCCTTCCCAAATTGGCGTAGACCATGGGGTTGTCCTCCCATTATCTGGCTGCACCAGATTTTTTTCAGACTGCGGCCTGTCAGCTGGAGACGCCCTCAACTGTGACCAAGATCGGGCCATTTGGAGAACGTACGCTACGGCCTCCACGGCCTTGCGTTGATGACGACGACCATAAATGGCCTTCTTCATGCATACCATCAACATCAAAGCATCATAAGTGGTTGGTTGATTAATTGGAATTTACTGGCACTGTTAACATAGTCTATGTCATATCGTACCTTTAACATAATACAGCACAAAAAGTAGTCAAAACTTGCAGGTTATATCAATGCATAGCTTAAACGTTCAAAAAATAAAACTCAGTGATGTGAAAAGTTTGCAAACTATGCAAAGATAACACTGAGTAAGTAAAACAGCTATGTACAGATCATGAATATGCCAAAGAGAAGAAGCAACACTGGCTGCTGAGGCTTAACGACATGCATCAAAATCAAAACTTTTACCAGCTGCAGCTTGTCGGCCTCCAGCTGTTGACACTTGCTGACACTTGCCGCCAGCTCACGCTGCATTTCTGAACAGAATATTAACAAATTTCATTCCACACTAAACTGCTAGTCTCTGACAAGAACTAACTACCCACACATTAACAGCAAATGCTGACCATTGTTGTGCAACAGAAATAACTAAGCAAGCACGCAGACACAGCAATGTCGAGTATCTCTGAATGTCCACAGCAAATGGTTGATCACAGAAAATAACATGTTTTAATGTCATGTACTCCCTCTGCAAGGGCTTCATCTAAGAAATATAGACGTAATCATTAATCATGCCTTAGACCACGAATGATTCCCACTGATATTCTTGCACTGTACTAGCGTCATTTACATAACAAGTGCAATGAGTTGAAAGAAAGCACCTGAAAAGAATGAAATTTGGAAAAGCAAAACTCATTTGCAAAATACACCTAGTGACATGAAAACTGGTTAAATGATACTAGTTTTGGTAACAGTTTGTTTTTCTTCTATTGTGCATCAGCACAGCCCTAATGCACAGATAATAAATCAGTTGTATGTTCAGTTAACAACAAATATCTATATCACAATATTTAAACATGTTTTACTGACAACAATTTCTCAACAAGCTCATGTCTCACCATTAGCCTGTGACAGATGTTCGTTGCTTTCCATTAGCTCCGACTGCTGCAACACACAGCACATCATGCATACTCTTGACTCAAATGCAGCAACTTGCTTACAGATGATAATAATGACGACAATAACAATAATAAGAACAACGAAATTATTCAACACACACATACACACAAAAACACACATAGACACAAACTTGGCCTAGTTAAAAAAATGCAAAAACATAAAAAAACGCAACTGAAACAAACATCAAACACTGCAAAACAATAAAAAAATCAAGCAATGCACGTGAATGGTCGGTTCCAGAACTGTAAACCTTCTGTCATCGAGCATGATGATGCATAGCAACTGGACTAGAGAAACAGCGACAGCATTGTCAGCCATAACCTTTTTGTGCTGTATTACTTTAAAGGTATGATATAAAATAGAATGTGTTAACAGTGCAGTTAAATTCCAATCAATCAACCAACCACTTATAATGCTCTGATGTTGACGGTATACATGAAGAAGGCCATTTATGGTCGTTGTCATCATATCACGAGATATTCCTTTTCAATGACAAAGGCACGTTGAATCTCTGATCAGCTATTCAATGTTCCCTTCAATGCTGGACATCGGCGGCTGGGCAATATGAAGGACATGCTGCCTGTAAAAAACTCGTCCAATGGCTCTCTTTTCAGACCGAACTGGAGGACTCACAATGCTTTTTCAATGGGCCAGAAAACCTCTAAAATTGCCCCTTTCCCTTCACGGATCTGGAACCCCATCTAACACATGGATCTGTAGGCCCACCCAAGTCATTCATCCAAACGGCATCTCAATCGGTTCAGCCTTTTTAGCAGGGCTCATGAACGTGACCAACAGACACACAGACCATGCTACTCCATCTATAGCAATAGGTGTGCTTCTTACGCACTAAGTACAAGCAATGCGGCCTAAAAACAGACTGAAAAGTTCTGGTTTATCTCGAGTCACAGTGAATGCACAGGTCCAGAAGAAATGGAGAAGAAAATTAACAGAACATTGACCAAACCCTGATCACCTTAAATATGGCCATTAATTAAAATGTTGTGTATTGTATGTGCTTCTTTCTAAAATACAATCAAACTGGCTGTTACACATAGCCAAGTGCTGGACAGTAATGCAATGATAAAGAAACTGTGAAGAGTTCATACACTGGCAAGCTTCTTCTGTAATTCATCAGTTTGTGTGGTCTGTAAACGAAGCTGGTTCTCAAGTTCTCTGAGTCTTTGAGCCTCATGTTCCGCCTTCAACTGTCAACATTATGGTCAACATTCTGAAGTTAAAATACAAACATTGTTAAGAATCAATAACATATTTAACACAATCAAAACATAATTTATTCTCTAATACACAATAAATGAGAACAACATAATACTTTTTCACTACAACAAAAACATTAGTGATTTGTGTTTTTACTACAGATGTATTAAAAAAACACTAATCATACTTACTTTGAAGTCATTTTTGTCTATTGATGCCTCTTCAACAGAAAATTGCAAATCTTCAATTTTTCTGAACAATATCAACAACAACATTGTTTAACAAACAGCATTTTGGGACTGCCAACGTGACCACCCAGGTAATAAAGTAATATAATATCAAAAAAATCAACTGCAGTTATCTCTCCCACTCTTGTTAACATTTACTAACCTTCTCCACTGCAAGAGTCTATTATATCAGTTACAAGTTTCTGAATGGGTGACAAAATCTAATGCTGCAAAGTTACTGTAAGTAACTCTGCAGCGCTATATTTAAAAAATTAAATTTACAAAATTACGAATAAAATTACCGAGATATGCTACATAATTCTAACAAATCAAAAACAAATACCAGATAATAACAGACACTTCATGCTCCACAGCAAACTGTGTGCAAATTCCAAGTGTCAAATATCAATCACCCATACCAAAATGCTCACTCTTTTTGCCATTGTAATTTTTGTGCCATACAACAGCTGCAGGTTTCTCATCAAACTTCCAAAATGACATTTGATGACACTTAAGTGCCTCCCGCAGGTAATTTAAAAATATGTTTCAGATGCAACAGGCATCTGTTTTTATATATTTTTTGTTAACTGTGGAGACATGGATTAGGATATGGGATAAGAAAGGCCTGTAACAATTGCAGACATGGATTAACCAGCAATGAAAAATGATGTTAAGTGAGAAAAAAATCCTAGACTAGTGAAGGGCCAACAACTAAAAAGGACCAGCAAAAAACCTACAGTAAGTTTTAGGATGTCAATGCTGAAAGACAGTTTGTATCCCAGGAAAAAAATTGAGACATGTAGTGTCAATGTCCGCTGCATCATGACATTATTTTGCACAAAGATATTATGGTCACATTTATCAGGTGAATGAGTACTTTTTCAATGACACATAAGCACATTATAGGCTATTCGGTGCTACAAACAAGACGAACAATAATAAAATCATGTTGCACCTCTGTCTTTCCTCGAGTTGTACAAGCAGCTGCTGTTTCTCTTGTTTGAGATCATCAACCGCATTTGTAGCAGCTTTAATTTTTTCCTCGCTCTCAGCGACAAGCCTGTCCTGTTGCACGGTTACGGTAGCCAACTTCCCCTCCACCTGTAACACAGAACTACAAGAGTCATGGACTCCATAGACAAACATTACTATAGGAATCTTTCTGCTTGTTATTTAACCCCATGAGTAGTATACAGGGTGGCACAGAAACTGAGCTATTGGCTGCTGTTAGTCAAAAAAGTATCACATATTAAACAAAACAGTGTAGCAACAGTTTTAAGGTGTCGTGGCATCGTTAATGACGACTTTCATACAAATTTTCTGCCGAGTGTGATGGTAATAAAAAATTCTGAAAATCGTCATTTGCTAAAGTTATGGGCAACAGTCCAGCGACTACAGTAGTTAATGATCAGTTTTTTTCTGCCACCCTATACATGTATAACTGTAAAGCTTGTTACTTCCTACCAGTCTGCTGTTCATCTGCAATATTAGTGTCATGATGCACACATGCTGACATCGACATCAACATCTATATATATATATATATATATAAAGTTGCTGCGTTTGTCCGTGTGTCTGTCTTCCGTATTTCTCAAAAACGCACGGACCGATTTCCATAAAACTTTTCATGATTCATAGTGGTCATAGGTAGACGTGAACGGATAAAAAACATCCGGAAAATTTCGACAGTTAATGTGTAACAAATTGGGAAAACAGTGCAAAATGGCCGATTTTGATAAAGTCTGCACGGGCCACAAGTGCTGGACTGCGCAATGGCCTGCGGTCAGAGTTCGCGCGCACGCCTGCGTGCTGGCCTAAGGTCCGACTTCGGCACGGGCCAATCACGCGCTGGCCTGGGGGCATGTCCCGTATCCTTTGATGGGGGACCGTATCAAACGCTTTTGTGCTCCTGAGTCCAGTTTAGTGGTCCGACTTTCCGGCCGGCCTTTGGCCGGATAAACGCTAGTAATTTATGTAATGCAGTATTGCATCTGCATTTCACCAAACACATGTGACATTTTCCTTCAACCACTGGCTGCACTGAGAAACTTAATACCAGCATAAACATAAAGTCGCAATTCAACCATGTAATTTTCATCACATCATTAGTGGATAATGGCAGAATATACTCTTCACAGAATCATACCATCACCCAAACACTGTATTTTAACAGGCATAATCTTATAATTGCAGGAAAGCCACATAGCATGTTGGCCATTGGAGCTGTATATTTTCTTTTCTGATGATGTAAGATGCAAAGTTCACCTCATCAACACGAGCAGCCATGCGTGCAAAATCTGCTCTTTCAAGATCTCGTTCTACCAACAGCTGTTCGACGTGTTCTTCCTTTTCTTTCAATGCATTCTGTATAACACAAACAAGCAGTCGGTAATTCTTGCAATAGCCATCAATCAACTGAAACAAGGTGTCTAACGGGATGTAACCATACTGGCCCGTCATGTAGTGTCGGCCGCCTGACTGCCCACGCGCCCGGCCACCGGCTGGCAGCGTTACAGACGACGACAGACAGACGCCAGCAAGCAAAACAATACTGGTCCATTAGGCGGGCCAGTAATAAAACACTGAAAAAACCTTAAGTTCACTACTCACATCACAATTCACATCCATATTTATTGGCTTTTGTTATTTATATAAATATACTGTCTAACGTTCACAAAAATGCTATAACAGATCACATACAAAAATAAACATTGTAAAACATTAAAGCACGTTATTTCGCATAACATCATCAGCTCATATCTACCTGTATTGCACTAATATTAGCTTGACTTGTAGACACTGGCTTTGTCACCTTACAACACAAAACATACATCAAATTATATTACATAAATCACAAACATTACAATATAACACTTAAATAAAGTTATGTGTGGTTGTGACTCACTGACAATTTTTTGAAGGCACAAATTACTAGCCGTAGTTACTATGTATTACTGTAATCAGCAACAAAAGCAGTGATATTGAATACTACACAAACGTTACCTCACAATGTGCTTCAGCTAATGCAATCCAACTTTTCACCACAAATAATAATAATAATAATAATAATACACACATTTCTATAACGCCATAAGGTTGTAACTTCAGAGGCGGTAGCAGAGCAGGTCAGGTAATGTTAGTCAGTGTTCGCCAGAGAAATAGATGAGTTTTAAGCCTAGATTTAAAAACTGTCTATCGAGAACTGTCCTAGGAAGGGAGTTCCAGACAGCAGGTGCCGAATGATGGAAGCCACACGAATGACAGAATGCACATTAGCTAAATCAATGGATGATTATTAAGCAACAGCAAATTGTCCAAAATAACAACCACGCCATTGACTAACACGTGGGATATAAAAAACTCTTCAATAACAAGTAATATTTATTTATTTATTTATTATTAATAATATTAC
>Ga0209780_1003479_pt1 | contig 11765 bp, 2 predicted proteins | sample WorMetexBAHAMAS2_FD_187384 | JGI IMG/M metagenome (GOLD analysis project Ga0209780, IMG submission 187384) | Marine gutless worms symbiont microbial communities from Max Planck institute for Marine Microbiology, Germany - Inanidrilus exumae... | ecosystem: Host-associated > Annelida > Digestive... | reverse complement strand
ACATTGGTGTCAGGGGCGGGACAAGCTATGGGGCTGGGTGCAAATGCCCCAGATTTCGATGCAAGGGGGCAAGACTACATCATTGCCCTCCCACTTTTCGATAGCTTCACTACCAATGGTCCCAGCCCTTCCCCTCCCTTTCCTTAGAATTAGGCCCACTTAAATCCAGCAAGAGAGTTTCGGGGAGCGCTGTAAGCTCCCCTAGTGGGGTCTGCGCCGAAACCCCCAGCCGAAATTTCATTTGGCGCATTTTAAGCCTTTTTTATCCGACATCTAGTGGCAACAAATTTACTGATTTTGCTGAAAATCAAATAACCTAATTTATGCAGAATTTCCTCATTTTATGCAGAATTTGGAAACGTTGAAACAATCACTCAAAGACTGCATAATTATGTGCTGCTGTATTGCGACCAAAAAATATTGATTAAGTGTAGTACTGGGAAAGGGGGGCAGTGCCTCTCTCCAGAAATTTTTTTTGAATATTCTGCATGAAATGGTGCATTTCGGCGCGTTTTACGTTTATAATGGGGTTCTGGGGGTGGACTGACCCAGCACGGTCCCGGGGCAGAGCCAGGTGGTCAGGGGGCGAGGCTGAAAGCTTTGAAGCAATTGTACACCTAAAGGAAGGCCCGAAACTTCTCAAAACGCTAATGCGGTCTAAATGTTGTGTTGTTACGATTCAATGGAGTCAGAGTTGGGGCCCAAAGTGCATGGTGCCCCCAACTTCCTTATTGGAAGCCTGTGGCTCCGCTACCGATGGGAGGGGGCAAACTGCAATAGTGGGGGAGCTGCAAACATATGTTTCGAGCGCTTCGCGCTCAATTTTTTTGGCGTCTCACTTTTTATAGCTCGTTCTACCACTGATTGGTGTTAGTGTAGCAATTTACATACGCAAGACATTTTGTTATAACTATTCTATAAAGTCTGTAAAGGATCTCAACCTGCTAAACGCTTGGCCTGGACTGCTGCAAATAAAGACCCAGGCTTTTTGTAAAATAAAGTCTCAAACTGTTATAACCCCAAGACTGTAGTTGTTTTCTGTTGATGTACAATGCGTTACATTGCAGTTGGTTGGAGGAAAATTAGCCTAGTACTATGCCTGCTTAAGTGCTTATCTGCAATCTGAGTGAGTATCAGTTACAGTTGAACGTTTCAACTAGAACAAAATATTTCCATCTTTAGCTTTTATACTTCCTCACAGAAGAGGATATTGGTAGAGTGCCCATTCAACAACTTGTTGGTATTTCGAGCCGTAATTGGCATGTTATATTGCACTATATGCCATTGCTGAAGTACGTGTACATTTAACTTAAGTCGATCAGATGCAACTTCGGAAACCCTATTTCGGTCTTTCAAGGTCTTTCGGCAAACCACCGATTGACTTCGAACAGGCTAAAACAGAGCCTCATCCCTGCTTGAGCTAACCACTTTAACTACCGCTGTCCGCTAAGTCCTTTACAGACTATAGCCTACAGACGTCGACGTACGAATATAAAGATTTTAAATTGCACATCTGTAAAAAAAATTTTGATTGGTGCAACAAGCTTGCCTTTGATAGACAGACGTGTTAACAATGCGACGTCAAACTTTGTCAACCTCGGTATACTCGGTAATAATAACATCACCGTAAAAGCTGCGTCTAATTCCGGGAAATGAACAATTTAAAAAAAATTTACTAGACTAGTAGAGATAATAAGCGAGTCACTTAAACTGACCGCTGTTGCCGATATAGGTGAACCGCAACAAGGATAACAGACCAGCTGACGTCAGAAAAGACATCACGGGCACCCATCGACGATCCGCTCTTGCGGTTACCGTCCGTTTTAAAGCTTTATATTAGAAACAGGACTTTAAAACAAGTACAGCAGATTACCGGAAATATGCACAAAAATGCGCCATTTCAAGATTAAATAATCAAACATTTTTTGCGGAGGGGCACGGCCCCTTCCCAGACCCCTTTCCCGGCGGGAAAGGGGACACCCCTCTCTGCACCCCACCACTCTGCGCCTCGCTTCCACCCACTGACTTAGACAACAAATAGGCTACCACCCTGATCAGGTCATCAGCGAATAATCACTGTGACTTTTATCAAATTTTGTTCTAGGTGTTCATGAGGTATTGTAGTAACAAAACTACAAAAAAACAAACAAACAAACAGTAAACGGTCGATATGTCCACCCCTTGCATGCCTACGTGTGGATAACACGTAATCCATCAGCAGGATAAGTGGAAGACATCTAAACAGCTCTCGTTAACCTTAAAATGCATTGTCGGGCTTTTGCATTTGTTCAAAATTTTAAACCTAAATTATGCGTCTGCACTTCCTTCAGAGTACTGTAACTTATTAACTTACCACGCTCATAAAATATCGCAGTTTTGCAATAGATAATATACAATAATTTAAATTGTGGAAATATTCGCAGCCATAGACACTTAGAGTGAATTTGCTATTATTGCGGTGCTTATCCAATGGGAAAAATCGGCTCGCAGTCGTCATGAAGTCATTGCCTCTGTCACAGTTTATCACCCACAGATGGCACGTTAGGGTCAAAATAAATATAGAAACAGAACTTTAAGTTTAATTATTTTAAGCTGATTACTACAACACACAAAAGAAATAATTTAACTTTTCTTACGAAGTACACCTTAACCGTACAAAGTGTTCCTCTCGACTAACTGTTTTCACACAATTTTCCTTGGTCATGAACGAAACATTGATAACAAGAAATGCGTTCTGTGGAGCATGGTATCTGCCCCATAGCCGAGTTCACAAGTCCATGACTTCCGCCGCCATCTTGGATTTCTAAAATTTTAAATTTTTAACGGTCGGAATGGTCAAGAGGGTCGAACTGCATCAGCGTGCCAAATTTCATCAAAATTGTTCTTACTTTTGGGGGTTTACACGTCTGTGTCCAATTTGGTGAAAATCGACGAAGAAATGCGACCATGAGAGTGTTCACTGTCGGACAGACACACACGCACGCACAGACGCAAAACGATTTTATTATCTGTCCCATGCTATATGCTATAGCTATGGGGCAGATAAAAAACAAGGTGTCGCTCTAATGGGACGTAACCGTACTGTCCTGCCGTTCGGTGACAGGCCACGCGCCCAGTTCGGCGGTGGCTGACAGCCCACGAGCGTTACAGACGACGCCGACAGACGACAGCATACATAACTATACTGGCTCATTAGGCGGCCAGTAATAAACACGTACAAACCACAATTGTGCCTTGGCCGCCCGCCATAAGCCACGCTCCGTGCCGCCCCCTCTCCCTTCGCCCGTGCCCGCAGCTGGTCTGCGCACGTCGTCCGTCCGCGCCCTCGCCTGCCGCCCGACCCTCGCCCGTCCGTCCACGTAAGCCACGTCCGTGGCCAGATTCAGCGATGAATTATTATGTATAGATACTACAAATGTTTTAGCATATATAAGTAGTGTAGTGCCAATATAGAGGCTGACTGAAAAGTGGTGTTATGACAGGGACTACCCAATATACTTGAACGTCGATCCAATATCACTGCACATAAAGCGCTGAAAGTATTAAGGCGCTGAAAGTTTCTTGGTGTCCTCTTGTGTTTCTTCGCTATTTTGTGAGAAAAATTAAGTGACCTCAACTCAATTTTTGCTCGGACCATTTAAGCACTCCGACCAAATGTCGGGAAGCGTTAAAGTTTGGTAACAGGCGTAAATTTATTTTCTAACAATATCACAGCAGGCGCATCTGAGAATAGTGTTGAAAAGGCGCGCGCTACATAAAGTGACTGTTTGTTAATACTGTAGCAGAGCTTAGAAATTCGTCCTTATCACCTTGCTTACGTAACCGCGGACTCAGGCATAGGGCATGTGCGAACATATGTCTGACGGTAGCCATTAATTTCCTGTCAGAGTCCGCGGCTAAGTAAGCATGGACGAATGTCTACAATCTGTTACAATACTGACATGTTGCGAAAAACCGCGGTAACTACAGTATAGTCAGACACGTATAAAAGATCCGATATATGCCTATAGTTTAGTTAAATATTACGTGAAACATACAGTTGTTGTAATAACATGCGCTGTATATAGAGCGATACCTCAAGTGCAGACGGACGAATATAGGAAGCGTACAGACCAAGAAGACTCGCGGACACACCGAGAAACGGACGAGCAGCGACACAACAGACGGACGGACACAATGAGAGGCGAACACGCATTGGCAACGACGGACACGGTCGATTGCCGACTTAGTGTCGCTGTTTCGCCGACCACTGCTGCCGTAGCTGGTCCAGCACTGCATGCCGATTGCACGCTTCAGTCGTCACGACAAATAGCGCGCACACGCACGCGTCGTCGGGCAGTTTGTTCGCTCGTACTTGTAATTTCCCATCGGAGTTTCTATCCTCCTTCAAGTTGCCGTCAGCACCGTATCGTGCGCTTCGGCGTTAAACAAGGATCCGCGGCCTCTCATACGACTAGTTCAGTTGCTTCAGTTTGCGTGACCGCCTATGACCTCAAGAATTCCTTCATTTTCGAAAAAACATGAAATTACAACTAACTTACCTTCTATCTTGCACCGTTTCTAAGATATCGCCTTCGATAGCTAAAATTGCTATATTTGGCTACCCCTCTTGTGTTTAAATACTCCGTGAAATTTTCCGTGGCAGTCAACGGATGGCCAAGGTACCACATGGCGAAGAAACATTGCCGAAAATTTAAAAAAAACTTACTACAAAACAAAGTTTGCGTATAAAAACCACGTTCAAACTTCGTGAAATTTTCTACACGTTACCTGTGGCTGTGGATCGGTCCTTCCCTCACAACGATGCAATGTGTTACGTACTTCCGGTTTTGTTGATGACGTCATGTTTTCACATAATGCGGCCAATGATGCAGAATCAATCAGACGACGTTATGTTCGGATGAGGTCGCCAGGCGGCGCCACCAGTCGGTGGCCACGTTCTCGCGTCAAGGACAAAGTCTGCTATCCTCGACTGCTTTGTTTATGTGTTGTAAAGTTCTTGGCCACATGTAATTATAACTAGAAAACGTAGGCAGTCATATCGACATGCAGACCCTCGCCGGCAATGGCCGCAGGTAGCACAGCGGCGTATTGGGTTACGCAATACCGATGGTCACTAGAAACCTTGCGACCGTGATGGATATTTTTTGTAACCGTGTGACCTTGACCTTTGATTTGCTGACATCTGGGTTAATGCATGCCGAGCGACTACCATGTAGTATACGTGTACCAAGTTTGGTTTTGATAGCTCAAGCCGTTTTCCTGTTAGAGTGCGGACAAACAGACAGACAGACGCGAGTGAACGCCATACCCACGCCGGCGGCTATGCCGGCGTGGGTAATGAAACAACAACAAAGACTAAATGATGATGGTAATACACTGTACAGTTGTTGTTTTGAAACATAGTGGGTGTTCAAAATATGCACATTGCACTCAGGTATATACAAATAGTTCTATAGGTCTAATATTTACAAACGTTTAAAAATCCAAGATGGCGTACGGCCGCCATTAATTGAAAAATGTAGCATAAATGGACATTATTAATAGCTTACTCAATACTGGTAATAAAACAGCAACTATAAATGTAAAAATTAGTCCCGTACGGAGACTGACGGTCGACTTCCGCTAGGGCAGACTAGGGCCGTCAGACGTGGTTAGGACCAAAGTTCAGAGGTCACGTGACGGAAAACGAGGATGAATTTCAAAAATCTGACCGGTTAAATTTTAGATATTGCCCACTAATTTAAGAATCCGTGGTCATTTGTCAGCCCCTATTATAAATGGGGGAAAAGATAAAGTTTAAAAATGGTCCATAATGGTCAAATTTCCGACTTTCATGGGCTCCTGACCTTGACCTTGACCTTGGATCCGGGCATGGTCATAACCTTTTTTTTTCATCTCTCATCGAGTACTACCTGTATACCAAATTTTGTCGAAATCGAAGAAACTTTTTGTGGACGGACGGACGTACGGACGGATGGACGGACGGACGGAAATTTGACACCCATAGTATTAGGTCGACTTCCAAAGTTTGGAAGTCGACCTAAAAACTGCAGTTTATACACACTGTTAACGGCGACGGATCGAAAACCGCAAAATCATTAAAAGGCAATGAAAACAACACTAACATTGACATTCAGGCTATGTTAGTATTGTTAACATTGCCTTTTTATGCTTTTTGCGGTTTTATGTACCCGTCGCCGTTAACAGTGCCTATAAACTGCAGTTTTTAAAGATATATTTTAGTAACATTAAGTGACAATTTACAGCTCGTTTTATTTTGTAACGTTTTAGCCTATTATACGTCGGTTACATGTAAATAAATAAAATGAATATGCATGCGTTTTTTGTAACGTTTTTAGCCTATTATCCGTCGGTTACATGTACAATTAATGAATAAAATGCATATGCATGCGTTTTTCACTTGAACGCAGTAACTGAACAGTTCCGGACACGATCGTCGCGGGATGTTGTTAGACGTCGCGATTCAGCTACTCGACGGGGATCGGCGGTGGTAGCACTCGTGGCGCTGCTTTCGACAAAGCTTTCGTCAAGTTCTCCTGCATGTCGCCAATTTCCTGGCGGGAAACTTCGATGTCCAGCGGCAGATCAGTGGAAGAGGTAGCACTTGATCTATCCAAGCTCACGGCGTCATCTGGTCTCGGTTTCCGTTTCGGAAGAGGAAATTTTCCAACCTTCGTCTCTTCGAAAAAGACCGCAATTTTCCCGCTCGGTGAGTCTTCAAGCACCCGGTATAGGATCGGATCCTCGATGTCAGCGACTGACAAAGTCGACGTCATGTCATGGCGGTTGTCTTCCACGGCGACGACGGCAGACGATTCGTCTAAACTTGATTGTCCAGTCGCTGTAGTATCGTTGCTGTGAGGCTTAAACGCTTTTCCATCTGCTTCTTCCGCTACTTCAACCTCGTCGACGGCAGACTGCCCGCTCGTCGAGTTGTCCGGCGTCGATGCGATCGACTCTGCGTTGTCACTGCCTTTCGAGGAAGTGCCATCTTCCACGCCGTCATGTAGCACGAGACTGTCTTCGAACACATCGCGTCTGCGAGGGGACCGTCGTGGAGGAACCAGCGTCACTTTCACCAGGTTTCCGATCTCCGGAAATAGACGCCTTAGTGAAATCATTGCGTTCGAGTCTACTGCGACGGGAATCTCTTCCGGTAGAAACGCAGACGACGGCCGCTCATCGTCTGCGCTGGCGACCTCATCCGATATTGGCTTGTCGTAGACGTCGACGCTGGGAGGAAGTGACGATTCCTGATTGTCTGCGGGGCTCATCGGCGACGGAATGTCTTCAACTATCTGCAGTCTTATCTTTTCCTTTGCCTTCGTGTCCGCGTCGTGCCGTTGACTGTCTGACGCATCGGGCGGCTCAATGGTTACACGGAGTATCTTACGTGTGTCTTCGCCGTAAGATGGAACGCCGTCAGAAATGGTTGAAGGTTTAGTCTTCGTGGCTTCCGTGTTCGCACTTGCAGACGACGGTGGAAATCCGGACTTGACGTCGATTTCTTTTTGCGCTGGAGCTTCGGTCAGGTTCAGCGACGTTGTGTCTGCTGGTTTGCTTTTCCCCTGAAGCAAAACGGATGCCGCAAGAGATGGTTTCGTCTTGGTCTCGACCGAAGCGTTTGGATTGTTATCTCCGAGTGAGCGTTCCACGCCCGCAGCGTCCTTTACATTCCGTTCCACGTTGGTCCGTTTTGATCCCAATCCAGTTGCCCGACTGCAGTCACGTAGCAGCTTCACAGTTTCGTGCAACGTAAAGACGCTTGGCGCATCTTGGTTTTTCAACAGCTCTCTTACCGTCTCATGCAGCGTAAACGTGTCTAACGGTAACTTGATTTCTACTCGATTTTTCTTCGCCGCTTGTGCAGTAACGTCGATCTCCTTTGTTGTCGACGCAGGATTTTTTACGGCTTGTACTTTGGTGACGCTTGTCTCGATCTTCTTCTGACTTCTGTCAGGTGGTACTTGTGGTTCCGGGTGTTCACGCATAGCGGAGATAGTCTTTTCAGCGACGCTAGTGGCATTTAAAACTGCAGTAACGTCGATCTTCTTTGTTGTCTGACTTACAGTCGACGCAGGATTTTTTACGGTTTGGACTTTGGTTACGCCTGTCACGATCTTCGTCTGACTTCTGCCAGGTGGTACTTGTGGTTCCGGGTGTTCATGCATAGCGGAGATAGTCTTTTTACCGACGCTAGTGGCATATGAGACGTGTACTTTAGCACCTTGCTGATCACGAGATTTCTCAGTTTCCATATTACGTTTCAGCGTCTTAGAAAGTTCGTTCGTCTCCGGCAAATCTTTCGGCTTGTCCGCGACCAGCTTCTCCCGCGTTTTGCTGGTCGCTGCGAACGCTTCGACGTCGGCGTCGTCTGAAGTCGGGCCGCCGACGGTTGGTTCGAAACTGTGGTTCCATACGTCAGCGAGCTGTTCCACCATATTCACGTCCGGTTTGTCCGGGAATGCGGTGAAAAAAGGCGACTGAAGATCGGGAACGGTGAAGCCCTGCTGTGGCGGCTTACTGACGGCGGATCGGTGAAGCTGCTGTCTGGCCAAGAGCATTGAGTTGTTAGTAAGGTTGATCTTGCGAGGTGTTGATGTTGACAGTTGCTCGCTGTCCGTAAAAGAGCTTGACGTACAGACGGAGCAGACGGTACTGGACGCGTCGATCTGTGACAACACAGCGGTTGTTTCAGACACGTTCGATCGTGCAGACACGTTCGATCGTGATCCGTCCAACTCGTCCAATGATCGCGGGCTCGTGGCAAGCATGCGTCTGTTGTTGGTCATGTTCTGTGGGCTCACCGCTGAAACGATATTGTGACTCGACGAAAGGTCGACGTTCTGCACCGCTGACTTCAAGTCTTCTAACGTCACAGCTGCAGCAGCAAAACACGTGAAAGGCAACTGTTAACAGCGCAGCCTTCAAGCCATTCCGCGGGTTACCATGACAACGCGTCCCCTAACCAATTCAGGGACGGATTCAGCGATTATCAACACGGGAAGAGTATGACGAGCGCAAAGCAGTCATGCTGATACGATACGATACGATACAGTAGATTTACATGCGCTCTAAAGCTGACGAGATGGCCAGCTTAATCTAGCGCACGGCCCAGGAACGAAAAATAATGAAAAAATAGAATCAAACCGAGTAGCTCAGAAGAAACGGTGCAGGCAAAAGTCCGTGGAGGCAGTCCGGGCCGAAGAAGTGAAAGTAAGGGGGTAGGATTTGTGAAAGAGGTAGGTTTTAGGCCGGGGGTGAAAGAGAGATGTAGTTATAGATGTACAAAGTGGTGAATCAAAAGAGGAAGAAGTGATAGATAAAGGAATAGGTGAGCAGGAGATGGAGGAACTGGTGCCAGAATGATGTTTACGAAGAGACAAAGAAGGCTAATTCTAGAGACAAGGTGAAGCATAACGGAAGGAGCGATCAGTTATTTTTAGAGAGGATGATGAAGGTGGACGTTGAGTGGAGATGAGCTTATGAAGGTATGGAGGTTGGGTAGTTGTGAGAACTTTGTAGGTAAGTGAGAGGAGCTTGTATTCGATGCGTTCAGTGATCCTAAGCCAGTAAAGAGAGCGTAGGATAGGAGTGATATGAGATGACTTGCGAGCTTTCATGACAGTTATACGAGCAAGAGAGTTCTAAATCTGCTGGAGACGGGATAATTGAGACTTAGGGAGTGTAGTTGAGAGAATTACAGTAATGAGGATGAGGCATGATCCCTGGCGCTGAACAATTCGTGAAGATGCAGTTGTTAAACAATGAAAAATTTATAGTAAATTGACTGAAAAAATTCTACTGGAGATCTTCTCTTCCTGACCTATTACTGCGCCAATCAGTATTTCCACTGTTGAATCACCATTCTGCTCATCCGTAACTCCCTCGCTCTTTCACTCCCGGATTGAAACTCATCTCTTTCACAAATCATCCCCACTGTAGATACTACATTCATTGCTACCTCCGGACTCCCTTCATTGACTATTACCCGGAACGTTAATTCGGTCTTGTTCTATTTAATTTTTCTCTATTTTCCCGTTTTTGATAGTGTGCGCGATAGATTCTCATCAGCTTCTGAGCGCACGTAAATATGTCGTCTCGTATCGCATTGCATCGTATCGGCAAGTGTACCGGGCTAAAAACTATTGGAACACCTCAAGTACAGGTAAGAGAGTTATTCACGAATGAGTTTCCAAAAATTTAAATGAAACATATGTATGTATATAACAAGTAGCTCAGCTGTCGCTGACGAACCAAAGCGACGCGCTGCATCACATAAACGGCAAAATTTTAAAACAGTGACGTGACCATAACCGCGCCCATTTAGGGGTGATATGTCATTCTTTTGGTAACATTAGATATAGCCTACACGTGCTAGAAATATGACGATTTTAGCTTTAGTTGATCCTGAGGTATGTTATGAGCCTTGATATTTAAAGTGGATCACGTGATGTGACCACGCCCATTTCAGGGACAATTTGTCGTCCGCTAAGGTTCTTGACTTGCACATTCAACCTGTACATCAGATTTGAAGTTATTGCGTTCACCAAAGATGCATAAGGCAAAGCAAAAGTTTAAGAAATTAACAGCAGGAAACAATGTGTTGATTATCTCAGTTATTGTCCAAAGTAACTGTAACATCCTACAATTTTTACATCAAATGTTCAATTTGTCCGCCTTTGCACTGGACGACGCACTCTTAAAATGGGTTGTTACAGAAGTGGTCTTGTTGGTTTTAAGACATTTGACATTTCACAAGGTAGTGTAGCAACACAATTGAGGTGTGGTGGGATCTTTAGTGATAGCACTATTACAAATTTTCTCCTGATTTTGACAGTGAAATAATTGTGAAAATCGGTTAATATTTGGTAAAGTTACGTTAAGGCATACACAAACATTGTGTCAATTTTTGGGCCACCCTGTACAACACAACTGTAATCAAGTTTCGACCTGATGAGACTTCGATAGAGATGGAGCAACGTTTGTTGATTAGTTACTTCCCCATGACGTGTGAGCTACTTCACGTAAAAGACTGAGAGCTTGACAAATGTTGTTATGTAAGTTCGTAACAATTGTTTATATAGGCTACAGAGGCGAATCTATGGTTTCTGGTTCCCTGGGCAAGATTTTTAGACTGTGCCGCCACATGGTTTTCGTTATGCAGATTCGCGTTATTTTTGCTTTCACCTCCCCTCTTTGGTGCCCCCTCCCTTGGTGCCCTATCAGCTGCCCAGTCGCCTACCCCTGGATCCGCCTCTGGTTATATAGTGACGTAAATGTCGAAATATTTTATCGAATTTAGCATTTTCTTATTCTCATTGTTTATTGCTACAGATATTGTTGTCTTACTGATAAAATACGAAAATGATGGCGTCCTCTGTGTCGCATAACTAGGGATCACTATCGTCTGTTGTTGAAATAGGCCGGTCAGCACTCCAGAATTTATATTCTATCTTCCTAGCCTGCAATCCAGTGTGTCACCAATCTACGACGACGTGTCGACCGACAACCACCCAACAGTAACGCCACAGTTACCAGTACGGTGCTGCCTCCTAGTGAGTGAAGGAATACATTATGGCGTCAGAAGAACTTTAGGAATCTTTCGCATTCCGCGGTGACTATTGATCCGGTCACCGTAACTAAAAATAGCCAACTGGCTATTGATCCGGCAACCGGAACAATAGCCATTCGGCTATTCATCCGGTTGATATAGTTTCTTTCTTTCTGTTATGCCCACA
>Ga0209780_1003478_pt1 | contig 11766 bp, 7 predicted proteins | sample WorMetexBAHAMAS2_FD_187384 | JGI IMG/M metagenome (GOLD analysis project Ga0209780, IMG submission 187384) | Marine gutless worms symbiont microbial communities from Max Planck institute for Marine Microbiology, Germany - Inanidrilus exumae... | ecosystem: Host-associated > Annelida > Digestive... | reverse complement strand
AGTTTTTACTTGTAGCTTTTATCTGTTCAGTGCCCCTGAAGCGGTACACCGTGAAAGCGTCACTCTAATCTGGTCGACTATGAATGAATGAATGAATGAATTATGTTTTCGGGCTGTCTGTCCGTCCGTCCGTCCGTTCATTTGTTCATTCGTCCGGACAGACACTGTTACTACGATGTCTCATGAATGGCTTGAGCCATTTCAGTGAAGGTCATGGACGGCTTCGGAGCCAAACCTGCAACGTGGTGTTATGTGTACCCGTGTGTTGCACTGTGTTGTGTCTACTTGACAAAGGCTAGAGTAGATTACCTTATGGTGCGCGGCCCCTTGGGCAGCAAATGGTCACACTGGTTAAAGCCGGCCCTGGGGATGGGGCCACTTCTTTCTAAAATGCAGATGTTGAGGTTTACGCCTGTTCAGTAGACTCTGGTTACGAATTAATAAATTTTTCTGTTATTTTACCTACCGGTAGTCCCTACCGATGACCTGATAAGAGTTTGGAGATCAAAAGTCAAAGCAAGCCGTCGAGGTGGCGAAGGCGGCCACGTGGACGCCGGGGCGTCAAAAGTCCCACCTTCCAGTTTACCTGGACGGATTTTTCAGGTCTCCCGAAAGCAAGTGTTTCGGATTTATGAAGCAGGTTTTTTACACGCCGGAATGATTTTCTGGTTCCCAACCAACAGGCAACAGCATCAAAATTCGGACGGAAAATGCGTGCAATGCTGTGACATGCGTGTTGTCACGGCCGTGTTGTCACCCAGCGAACAGCGTCAAAACACTAACTGAAAGAAACTGTGACCACAGCCAGTACTGACCTCAGCCACAGTGGCGTAACTTTGGTCTGAAAAGTGAGGGGACCAAGCACAATTTCTGACTTGGTGTACTTATAAAGTGGTGGGTCCCACTCCAAAAAAGTGGGGGTCCGGATCCCCGTCTCCCTAAAATTACGCCTATGCTCAGTCAGTACTGACCACAGCCAGTGGCCTGGCTTTATGCTTCCTTTGTCCACCACCGGATTCCTGTCAGAAGGGGTGACGTGACGTCACTACCTGTAAATGTTACATGTGCGAATGAAAGAATGTCTTGTGGCTTTCTGGGGTACGTAAACCGAGTGAACGTTAGTAGTGATGATGACGTATATGTCATTAGGATGCTGCGGCCACTGAGGCTGCGAACTTGGCGACGTTCACCAAGGAGATGTTGGAGGATCACCAACACCAGATGAACTGGGAGCGAGGACAGATCGACTACCTCGGAGTCGACTCGTTCGACAACATCCTTCGTAAGATCGACACGGTCATCTCGCGGAAAGAAGAGGAAGAAGAAGTTGTCGAAGTGGTCGAAGTCGCCGAGGTGGCGGCCGTGGCGGCCGTGTCACGGGTCGAGCCGCCGCCGCCGCCCTCCGACCTAGACCAGACTGAACACCTCGAGATGTTTACTCGTGGAAGACCCAGAGTTCGGGAGGTGATCTCGGACGCACAGTTGGAGGAGTGCCAGCGGAGCCCGGCCAGGCGAGGTCAGAAGAGACCTCGACGCAAGCCGATGAGAGGTCGTGGACAGCAGGATCATCGCGAGAGATTCGTGCGACTCCCTGGCACCAGAAGTCAACAACCGATCACCACTGCTGACCTCCAGGCTCTGGCGTCACATCCTTCCTAGTTGTCTGCGGTCGCTGATTGAAATTGGTTTTTGTGTCAGATACATTTGTTCGACTTAGCAGTGCAAACTGCTGGTCCTAAGGAATGATTAGGGTACCTGTTAAATAGCGAATTATTAGTTCAGTTATTTTTTTTTCATAAGCACATGCATTATTTTTTTCATTTTGTTTTTCATCAACCCATGCACTTGTTTTATGTGCAGTTTTGGTACATTATCGAAATTCTGTAAACACGTGTATGTTCGATTAATATTATGAAATTCTTTTTTGTATGTATATGCTGCTTTTAGTTATAAGCAATTCGCTGTTAAATTGCATGTGCAAGATTATGACATTGGTTATTTTGGCAGTAGGATTTAATCGAATTCATTTGTCTTTATCTACGTGGCTGAAGTCTTGCCATTAGTAAAGTTGGTGTTGCATTGGTAGGTCTAGGCCTACAGCTTGAGACATTCCAGCTGCATCATGATAATCATTTTTCATCCAGAACATGGATGGTGATGTACGGAATTTTACAGTTGTCGACCTGTAATAGAAACGACAGTTTTCTGTCTCTCCAGAGGTATGTATATGTTGTTAGGCATAAGCTTGTTAAGTTAATGAACACGTGTGAAAAGTTGGATCAGAAATGAATTGTTAATGATTAGCAATACACAGTACCGTTGTTTAAACTTATGTTCTTGTCTTCGTGTTTTGTTACTTCTGTGAAGTTATATGGTCAGCTGATTTTGTCCACCCATCCGTCTGTCAGCAGGACCAATATTACTCAAAATGTTGTGGACGGACTTGTGTGAAATTCTGAGGACTGCTGAGCTTCGGTGCAAGGAAGAGTTTGTTAGATTGTGCTGTAGATGTGGACTCATATCCGGATCCGTATCCGAATTTTTTTAAATTTCTGACACAGACACTTACTAGCAGAGGTGTGCTTTGTTGACATTCACCAGATGGTGTCTTTGTGGAGGTTTGAACTCTTTTGAGTTCTCTCTTGAGTGCTTTTGGACAGTTACACTGTGATTATTGAAACGTGGCTTTAACTTTTTGCAGTTTACACCAGTTAACCACTGGTTTAATGTTACACAGACAAACATCTGGGGTATGAAACTTGTTGTTCCTTACAGTAATGTGAAGAATTTCTTCATCAAGCCACACTGCTGTACATTCATTGGCATCATGGGAGTACACGGACATTGTGGATGAAGATTATGGCTAGTCTGTTTGTGGTTTGGTTGGTTAAACACGAAAGAAAATGTTGCTGGATAAAACTTAAAATTGTTTATATTGTATTGATTGGCATGATTTGGTTGATCTTTCTACCATTTGAAGTGTTTATGTTTGGGTTTGTTATTCATTGTAAATTTTTGGGCGACCTGAGATCTCCTGACCCATATTCTACGTATGGGTTGCGAAGCTGTGGTTCTGGAGTTGATCAGATCCGTTCATTGGTCGGATATTGTATGAATCAGTTGAACGAGGGTTAGTTTGTTTGTTAGATATTATGACGTATGAGTACCATAGCCAATTGATTGGCTGGGAAGACCCTTCCATAGGACCTCTAGTGGATGGACAAGATTATCTATCTCAAGAGTCTATGTTCAAAGAAAGAAGCAAACAAACGATAAGCACAGGCTGACTCCATGTCAGACGAAATAACTTGATTTTATCCAACATCTGTTTGTCGCATTGTACGTGTTTTGACAGTTGTGTTGATGTTATTGCGTTTGTTGTAGTCCGGTTTTCACTCTGATAGGCATGGTGTAAACTGTTCATATTGCAAGTGCCATTAACTATTAGTTGCAGCATCTGCTTGTGCTGATCTTGTCCGTAGAATGTCGGTGTACATACGCCATAGTAACGCATCCCACGAACGGTTTGCTGTGCTAGCGAGTTAGACCGGGTGTGTTGTGTTCTTGCGTCATAGCCACCGCAGCTTATTTGCTTGTACATCATGCACACGCTTTGATAAGTCGGCTTATAGGTTTGAATGCTCACGATCTGTATGGTGAAGATATTTGTTTGCTGAATGCTTTAATAATAATAAGCAGCAATGTTTATGTGCGCCACTGTATTCTGCATGTTTCGTTTGAGCTGACGTGTGTTATATGGTTGCATTTTTCTCCCCGCGAAAGCGTTGGTTTGTATGTCTGATTGTGGACGGATTTGTACCAAATTTTATGGGAAGGTTCCTAGGGGGAAAGGGAAGAGGAAGACCAAGTTTGTGTTTCGTTACGATCGGTAGAGGGATGTGGAAGTAACGGTGAAAAAACTCCGTAAACCGGCGATTGTTTACATTTTATACGTCTAATAGTAGGTGTGGCAAATTTCACTTTTGTGGGGAGTTGTACTCTCTCAAGAGTACTTTCCAATCTAGTTTGTTACTGTGGACTGGAGATATGCCAATTACAGAAGGCTGCACAAGTTACTAGCAATTAATCAAGTGATTAATTGTTTAAAAATTTAATTGTTCAGAAATTTGATTGTTTATCGTTGCGTTTATTGCATTTTAGTAACCATGAGCGTCTTCGTTTGCATGCATTTTTGATCCATCCGTTTGTTGTGTTTGGAAAATGTCTGGTGTATCTACCGGTAACACGTTCTGTGTAATAGACTTGGTTGGTAGAATGTTTGTTGTTTTCAACAAAAACAAATTGCACAATGTTAATTGGATATAACAGTGCAACCAGGTTGTTGGCATAACTTTTAATCGAAATAACTACTAACCAGTATGCAGCCATGTAATTAACCCGCGGTGAAGCTCGTTTGGATATGCAACATTTAATACACTGTGTGACAGCAAATGTGCGACGACTTCACCAGTGTTGAACAAAACGTAACAATTGAGTTATGTTATCGTGAAAAATATCCTTATTATGGGCATTTATCGTGATGGAACTCAGTTGTTATAAATGTCCGTAATAGGGGACCACTGGGGAACAACGTGATTGTTGATGTTGATACACTGGTCCTTGATAAAAAAAAGTTCACATTGTAACTTATTTCATGTCCTCACACACTGCAGTCTTCTATGGCATGTAATTTCTCCACCTTCGTTTCTGGTTGTCTTTGCTGTCGCACCCCTAGTGTTACATCTTTGTCAGTTCACTTCTCAAGCCACGGTGGAGCACGGGCAACACCAGTGAACGACATTCTCACAGGCCGTCTTTCCCGCCAATCTCACTTTTCCCGATTAGGCGACCAGTGACAAGGTTGCTTGTAAATAAATGTTAGCAGTTTATTAGTAGTGTATAGGCCATGTCATAAGTGTGATGTTCCTTGTGTGGCACACTGTTCACCATTTTTGTCCACATAGCAAGAACATTGATCAACATTGTTCTAGCATGCGGACTGTTTGGCGATTTTTTGACGTTTTTGGGCGTTGCGTTTAACGTCTTAGAGCATCTAATCGAGATTCGATTGATATCAGCTTTGCTTGTGTTCAGCTTGGTGCTACGTGTAATAATACTTGTACAGCGAATTAGTGGCTTAAGGAAAGGTAGTTTACCTTCGCATGTAGTTTTGATAACTTGTTTGTTGCTTTGCACCACGGCTGTTGTGGGACGTTGTTGTGACGATCGTTTTTGACGAGTGTTTGAAGCGTAGCGAGTTGTATAAGCATATAGTGCTATCACGGTATGTAGTAACTGACTGTAGGACGCGTGCAGCTGTGTTTTTGAGGTAAACGAATATGTATATAGTGTTTTGTATATCGGAATCGATGGATCAACAATGGATGATACCATAAGCAGTCGCGAGTGGCTTGCTGCAGAAGCTGCGTTTGAGCGCACTGTAGGCCTAATGAGTAGCCTTATAGTGTCTACCGTGGCTGCTTCGAACTTTTGTGGTGCGATATTGCTACACGGAAGATGTACGTTTCACTGCCATGAAGTCTAGTAATACAAGGTGTCCCCCTAACGGGACGTACGTAATACTACTGGTCCGCCGTGCAGTGTTACCGTGGACCTATAATTAGACTGGAGGCGGCGTGACGTCATCGCTCATCGCCTAGTCTGCGCGGGCGAAGCTGCATGCAAGCCCACCGTGGAGTGTTACAGACGACGACAGACGCCAGAGAGCAAAACAATGCTGCCTCCCTACACTATGTCTATGGCGGGCCAATATTAATGGAATTGCCTGCATGTGTATATGGTCGTTATCGTTGACTCAAAAAACCGCTAAATCGATCGCTAACAGTTTGCATGTACACTTCGCTAGTGCTGGGCTCAAGTGGTGTATAAGACGACTGTGAAGGTCATGGATGGACGGCTTCAGAGCCAAACCTGCAACGTGGTGTTATGTGTATTGTGTACCGATGTGTTGCAGTGTGTTGTGTGTGTACTTGACAAAGGCTAGAGTAGATTGCCTTATGGTGCGCGGCCCCTTAGGCAGCAAATGGTCACACTGGTTAAAGCCGGCCCTGGAGAAGGGGCCACTTCCTTTCTGAAATGCAGACGTTGAGGTTTACACCTGTCCACTTGTCCAGTAGACTTTGAGTACTATGAATTAATAAATTTTCCGGTTATTGTTTTCATAACTTTACAACGCGACTAAAGGCATGACGCCTATGCCAATGATCGGAGACTTTCAGTTGCGTGCAGTTTGAAGAATGTATTGTAGCTTGCATGTTAACCTGATAGCGCCTTCAGCTAGTGTTTTGTACGAATAACAAACGACGACCACATATCGCGCGAATGATCATTATCTCGCTGCAACGGCAAGTTCTTGCATCATTAGTGGCTGGATCGACTCTGCTGCATTTGTTTAACGTATCACGGATATTGCAAATTTTACAGAATTGTAATTGCGTTACAGATATGTAGCCTACGGCATACAAATGTGTATGACGTGTTAGAAGCACGGTGCTGCTAAGCAAGGTGCAAAGATAAATGTACAACGCATACATTTCGTGTCATTCTTTGAAATTTAAAATAAACAAGTCTATGATATGATACGGCATATTTACTTGCGATTAAAAGCTGACGAGATGGCCAGTTTAATCTAGCGCACGGCACAGAAACGAAAAATAAGGAAAAACAAAAACTGAGTAGCTGAGAAGAAACGGTCCGTACGGTAATGCACGCCTTTCTGCTACTCACGGCTCTTTAAGTAAATATAACTACTGACTAGTTTGTCAGAGTTGATGTAAAAACAGACAGCCTAATTAACGGATAGTGGGCAGACAATTCCTGCACCAAAGCCTCAAAGGCTGGTTGCTACAGCTGAAGGTCTGAGTGGGTGGGCACTCCATGCAGACACGTTTTAGCTGTGGTTGATACAACGAGCCATTCATCATTGATCCGGTACTGCAGTGTAAGACCTACAGACTTCACTATCCGATGCGGCACTATAGTTGACACACCACAACACTGCACTGCGTATACAGGCTAGTAGATTCAAGAGCGGCGCCGTAACCTGTCTCAACATAGCAAATGTGCACTTATCCAATGCACTATAAAGTAACTACACGTGTTGCCTCTCTCAATACGAATAAACAGCCAGTAGAATCAGCTGTCTCAAAGAGGACTCTCTAAATTGAATTTGGCATAAGGAAGTGGAAGAACAAAGGCGAGGGGTGAAAGGATAGGTAAAGGGGAAGGGACGGGGAAGTTACAGGGTGGAAGGGGCAGGATTGTGCGGATGGGGAAAGAGGCGTAGAATTGGGCAGAGGGGAAATGGGAAGCATGGATTTGCCTAAGCTGCAGTGAAATGTCCCGTGGCTTTGCTAGATGCAAATAAATACACGTAGTTATATAAGCAGAACAATTTCACAGGTAGCAAATATGCCGCTGTTTCAGACCAGCATTATCAAGTTAGCTCAGGGTCGTGGATGCCGTCAAACCATTCGTTATAGATCCACATTATATCGGCATTTTACAGCTCAGTACAAACAGTGCGAAACTGATCTGTTTCAGTCTAACTACATGTACCTCTAGCAAAAAACGGAAAACAAAAAGATATTTGACCATCCACACATTTATTTCCCTTTCCTAGACATAGTGTATAACTGTTCAAGTGTCACATACACACACACTCACTACCATATATCAGTGTTCATATCTGAGGCGGTCAGTGATTCGTGCCCACATATCCCAAAATGCCACATACAGGACTGTATATTACTTACAGTTTATCAGTTCACTGTTCCTCGCAAAAAACGGCAACATAAAAAACGGCAACATATGCAAAACGTCTGAGACATTGGGCGAAGGCTTCTGCCGTACAAAAATTATAAATTCACAGACTGGAATAATCATTAATTTTTTTCAGCATCAGTGAAATGTTTGGCAAAGTAATATACAACAAGTACGCCAGTCTTCGGGGACGGCCGTATATCCACACATGCCGATACTACGCTTGGCCAGCGCGCTGGACAAATCGGCCAGCGCACGGGACACGCCCGCGTGCCAGCTGGCCAGCGCGCAGGCTTGTCTAGGCTGCTAGTTCTATTTATAGTTCAGTGCGCGCGCTGGCCGATTCACCGGACGATTTTGGGCTTCCGGGGAGCAAAGTTCCCCAAAATGTGACAGTCCCTGCCTTGAACGCCGATGAAACGCCGTGCAAAATTTGACGCCGCTAGCTTTATCCTCGGCGGAGAAATCCGTAACCGTACAAACACACAAAATTATAAACAAACAGTAACCGATATATGCACACCTTGCCTATCGGCATGTGTGGATATAAGAAGAAAAAAGAACAGAAATAAATCAACAACAGACTCGCAGTTAAGCTGATGTAAATGGATCCACAGTCGCTTGGGACGTAAAATGTACAATTCTTAAAAGCACAGCATACATCCTGGCTGACACTGTCACTGCTCAACGATGCCGCCTCTGAATCCTCATCTCCGACGCCACTGACCATTTACACAGTAAAACCACGACTCTGTAAAACCGACATGTATGCATCCATTCACACAAAAATATGTAAAATGTCTATTTACAGGCAACACATAAGCCTAGCACAAGAATATTAATGGGCAAAAAACGCCAACATCGTGAACAAAATCGTGTGTACTATAAACAGCCGGTACTGTTGGAAAGTGTCATGAAAACACTCCACTACGAAGAATGCACTGATCAACAAACACAACAAACTCGATCGGTTACAAATAGAGAGCGGTTACTGCAGTTGTTCCAGGTTTACTTTGCAGCAGTCGGTAGTGAGTGAATGTTGTGCCAGCAGACCAGGAAAGTATACGTCGATTTGTATAGCGCATTACGCAAAGCGCCTCTAATGCGCTCAGACATGGATCACGAAGTTTTACCTGCAAATTACACCATGCCTGCCTTTACTCCCCAGCCACAGAGCATTACCGCCCTTTGGCTGGTACTCGTTTACCGTCCCACGGAGGGTAGAAGGCTGAGTCGACCTGGGTGGTTTTTTACATACCGAAATAAAATGCCGCTGCACAAACTGTACCAAGCGCTGCAGCCCACCCACCAAGGGACAAGGTGTACTAATCGCTACACGGCTGTACAATTGTCCAACCAACTGCGTAGATTCATTACGCACAAAATGGTTAATTTATGACACATAAATTTTCTTAATCGTTGGGTTACAGGCAGAGCCGGACTATGGTACAGGCATTGTAGGCAAATACTAGGACGACGAAGGGTCTAGGAAATATGGCTGCAGAATATTTTGAACATACGTCAGGCAATCATTCACCAATGTTTTACGCACTGCCAGCACTAAATTGTCGATCTTTGCACTAAAACGTCAACTGTTTAGGTCAATACTCAATAAACAATCAAACAATTTAGCAAAACACTAGCACTGCGTAGAGTGCAACATGTGAGAGACGGAGGGGCTATACGGGGTTAAACAGTGCCTACAGCCCCGCCTACGTCAACGTTAATCCAGGCTTGAATACAAGTCTTCAAGTCGCCCGCCTGAACAGCTTTCAGAGACGCACAGTGCAGATTTTCACGAGAATAACTCACGGAAAAATGCATCACATACTAACGAAACGAAACGTATGGCATATGGAGACAACAACGCAATCACAAACGTGTATCTTAGCATTCTTCAGCAACATTTTCAGCAACATAAAACGTTGCATTATATACAAACAAAAGCACGTCTGCGCCAATCACATCATTAAACACACCTTGCAATAACACTGCCTCAACGTGCTCATAAAAGTCATAATATCATTAAGTGTCTAGAACTGTGCTATAACTCTTTAAACCGCAGAAAAAACTGCCTAACAATAACTTGATTGCATGTAACGTGCGCTGTGCAGAGTTACTAACAATACTCGTCTGTTTAACACAAAGACAGTCATGAGTCTTGCAGCATCCTAGAAATGGCATGAATAGTACGTACAGTTGTACGAACATCTAACTGAAAGCACTCTATCACATACAATACACATCATGGATGTTACCAATTACAAGCTACCATAACCAACAGATACCTCTTAACTGATAACAGATTGACTAGAATGTGATTGTCAAATCGAGGATACAACTCATTCAAATCAACTGCATGAACACTGACATTGAACAGTACCAATTAAAAGACTGATCAGCTACCTACTACTGCTACTGTCAGTCAGCTTCTGTTGAACTGGCCATATCTTTTCCGATGTTACTCCAGGCTGGGCCGAAATAGAACAAGGTGTCGCCCTAACGGGACGTAACACTACTGGCCCGCCGTCGTGTGCTGCCCTGTGGTGAGTTGCGTAGCATATGTGCCGACGTGGATTGTTACAGACGACAGACGACGACAAACGCCAGCGAGCAAAGGGACGTAACACTACTGGCCCGCCGTCGTGTGCTGCCCTCTGGTGAGTTACGTTGCATATGCGCCGACGTGGATTGTTACAGACGACGACAGACGCCAGCGAGCAAAACAATACTGGCCCTGTACACTATGTGTAAGCGGGCCAGTTATTGTATAATAATTGGAGCATGTTATACACGCCGGATGCTCTTCCTGCCGCCAACCAAAGTGCGAATGGACTGAAAGCATCTCAAAACACTGACGCCAACCAGTGAATACAACTCACTCACTCCATGCTGTCTCAATCCACTGACTCACACGCTTTACTCTGACTCAATGACGCCAATACCGTGATTCTACTGAACTGAACCTCGATTAATCAACATTGTCACACAATTCAGACACAGAAAATAAGATTCCAACTCACTTCACGGCTTAAGCACATCAGTTATAAAAAGCGTGATCTGCGAACAATTGTCCATCGACCTAATCTGGATATCGTTATATCATTTATATGCAATACGGAAATCACTAGCACCAATACTCATGCAGTCATGCGGACATCTGGAGCGGATTTGTTAAAGGCCAAACAGCGTCAAAGCTCCGAAGGAAACATAGCTCATGACATCACTAACATACAGTGCAATGCAACCAAACCAGCTGCTGACACTCGTCTTCTCAGCTCAGTGTCTGTAATTGTATTAGCTCGTATCATTCCATGATTCTTGTAGTGCACACTTGTGTTGTTTGTTATCATTTGGTATTTGTGACTGCGGCTTTATATAATGCGATTGTCTCAACACCTACCATACATGGTAGCAGAAAAAAACTGAAGTGTTAGCCACTGTAAATCAAAAAGGTGACATTATTTTCTTGCGTGCAGGTTCATCAAATGTTGACTAATTTTCACAATTCTTTGACTATCATACTCAACAGTAAATTTGAATTGAAGTCATCTTGCAACATCTCAAATGTGTTGCTACACTACCTTGTGAAATGTCCGGCTACTTTTGACTAACGGCGGCCAGCGGACCATTTTTGGACCACCCCTTACCTTACCTTACTAATTGACACTAAACTTTACGCTGAAGTCATAGCTATTTCACAGGAATGCGTTGTTACAGCAAAATGTTTACAAAATTCTAACTACAAATTTCTGTCACGTTTTGATACACTAAAGCGGTACGTTATGGTGACTGATACAGCAGCAGCGCTTCTAGTCTGCTTTAGACAAATGCCACTAGATAAATTTGTTTTTGATTGTGCTAAAGCACTCCAAGTGAACTATGACTATCTTAAAGTGAACATACTCAGCTCTTCATCCATTTTTAGCAAACGTCAACGTATTACGTTACGTTTGCTATATGCGATCGCAATTCCGTCTGTCG
>Ga0209780_1003477_pt1 | contig 11767 bp, 10 predicted proteins | sample WorMetexBAHAMAS2_FD_187384 | JGI IMG/M metagenome (GOLD analysis project Ga0209780, IMG submission 187384) | Marine gutless worms symbiont microbial communities from Max Planck institute for Marine Microbiology, Germany - Inanidrilus exumae... | ecosystem: Host-associated > Annelida > Digestive... | reverse complement strand
ACCTTGCCCCCCCCGTTTGCAAATCCTGGATCCGCCACTGCTCAAGGGACGTTGCTATGGTAACCGATTTTTTGCGCCTATGGGCAAAAAGTGACGTAACTCGCCTTCATTCTGTGCACTGGCATTCCACGAGGGATGGGAGGATCGCAACATGGATGTACACGTTAACACCGCCGATGACTCTCTACGTCTGATAAAAATTTGGTGAACGTTGGTACAGTAACCTCTGAGTTTTGCAGGCGCGTTTTCGCCGGGTGGGCTACACGCTGGGCTTTGCCACGCATTTCTAGTTATTTTATCTTGTCGTTTATTTTGGTATTTGTCCGGGGACGAGGGCACGCGTTCGGGTCGTCGATTGTTTGAAGGGAATGGGGTCGAATACCCCACTTTCGTGCAGTACCAGTACGTCTGACAGGAGAACATCGTGGTCGTGCGAGATGACCCGGTTTGCGTGTCATGTCATGCATCATTCCCTCGTCACGTCACGCTTGTTCGCTCTTCTCCATGCTCAACCGGGCTGCCGGCCCCTAAACCTCCCTTCATTCGCCTCGGCTGGGCCGCCGATCAGCCGTCACACGATCATTTTTCCGGGGGCAGAGGCACCGGCTGCAGCGGCAACGTGTGAGGTCCGCCTTACCTACAGCCTGCCGGTATTGAGGTACGCTATCATATCTAGAAAAAGCCAGCACTCACAAGAGTGCAAAGACCCACGCTGGCACTGTTTACGTGGCTTGTGTGCTTCACGTTTGACCATTTGACCCCAAGATGAATGAGTTTCCAGGGATCATCGTGGAACATTGTTTGCCAGGTTTGGTGGTCCTAGTAAAGTAACCGATGAATACAATGTTTTCATGTCTGATTCAATAAGGTTTTTAACGAAGAGTAAGTGGTACCGGTAATTATGTTGGTAATGAATACCTTCTGTTTTAGTCAAATTAGTAAACACAACACAGCATTAATGCATAGTTGTCGCAATTTCGCCGCCCCAGTTTGGGGGTGACCCCATTCGACTTTCACCAAGATCTTGGGAAAACTAGAGTCCCTGGGCTATTATGCGTCGTACAGTAGTTTACGTGATCCTATGTTTATCCATTTTCGTACAGCACCGGCTTGTGACGGACAGACGAACATACAGACGGATGGACCCAGGGCCACAGCATAGCCTATACTGCGCTAGCATAGCGTCGCGCGGTAAAAACTGATCACCGTGTTAAAAGTGACCTTATTATTTACAGTAAACTTGATAAATATTACCGAGTTGGGCCAACACTTCTCCGATGGTCGTAGTATCATAGCATATTTTAGGCTGCCTTTTTCTTCTGTTAAAGGACAATCGAAACCAAACGCATGTGAATATTAACGCATAACGGGTGATTCACGTAGCGCGTAACGATATAAGTCAATCCTGTGATTTTGACTTTAGAACCGTGTTTATCACGGTGTTTCGACCGACGATATTGTATCGTTGGGCGTTTGTCGGTGCCTCTCAGCTCTATTTCTCAGTAGGTCTATAGGTCATATCGAGCCAGTCCATCAATCACGGCCGTCGTTACCGCGTGTCTCACGTCATTCTTCGTCGCCTTGATCACATCAACTCAGTACCACTCGATACCCACGGTAAATGCGGCCAGGCGCCGACCATGCCACCAGGTATTCCCTCGACGGCCACCGCACCGCACTGCGTTCGACGCTATAAGCCGCGCGGTTGATAGCGTTACGCGAAATTAAGACTCATATAGCTCAAACTGTTATTAACCCGCACGGCATCGAGATGTCGATGGGCTTATATTTTACCGATGTGGTTTTTCTTCTTTTTTCGACGCCTAATCTCTGAGACCACTGAACGGATCTCAACCAAACGTGGACACATATTCACTTATGACTGCTATTTGAAAAATTTGGTCCGAACTCCACCGGGCATTTACCCCCACCGGCTGGGCGACAAAACCGCTTTTTTGGGACCGACTTTGAAATTTGACCGAATATATCTCTGCGAAGAAACACGATATCTACAATCGGAAAGAAACTTTTCTATCAACAGGGACTCCCCTACACGCAACCCAAATTGGGTGAAATTTGGTCCAGAAACGGCTCAGAACGGTTGGCGAGTTTTTGCCCACCACCTTACATTTTCTCATTGAGAGACACTGCCAGTCTTACTGCATGGACGTTATATAACAGACAGCAGGCACACATTGGCACGTGCTATGTAGTGGAACGAGCATACAGTCTATATGCCGGGCGGGCTCACGCTGGGCTTTGCCATGCATCTGGTTACTATTATTATTATGATTATTACTGACCACTTTAGTGGTCCAGTTAGAGCAATCGGTCGGCTGTATATGTCTGTATTTGGACTGTATTTGCTCTTTATCTATATGCACTCTGTATGTCACAGACGAACCGAAAGTCGAGTTCTGCGACAAAAGGCTCAAAACTGACGTAATCTGCTGTCCTCCATTTAATGGAGACTAATGACTAATGGCGACTATGACCTTCAGTGACCATGAAGGTCATTTAATGTTATCATGTTTCGAATTCTTCCACTTCAAGTTTAGAAACTATACATGCGTTCGCTGAGTGTCGGAGCCCAGCGGTATAATCAGAGCGTAGCGAGTCTGTAGCTTAGATCAAATGCATCGCGTTTTGCAGGCCCACCTTATTACCAGCCCGCTGAGTCACCAGTATGTCACACACGACGGATGCCAGCACGTCATCGCGTCGCAGAGAGTTACATCGGCTGACTGATCGACGTCTAATGGCCGAAATACGTCCGAGCCGGTCGCTCGGCGCCGACGACGGCCACATATACGTTGTGGCTGGCGACCTCTGTCGCGGCTTTGCACCGAAAACGCGATAAAGCCAATTTCACAAGTCGCTGCGTTCGGCGTTGCGGATCTGTCAGAGACAATCGCAGGTGAGGGTGAAGCCGTGCAACGGATAGGCCGAGCCGAGCTCATATGTTACGTCACCGCTGACGTCATGCCGGTGCCTGCTCGGCGACGAAAGGCGACGCCGTAATCAATCACGGGCCGGTAGGCTTGAAAATGATGTCATTTGAGATGCTGCTGCTGCCGCTGCTGCTGCTGCAGGTGATAAATCTAGGAAGTGGCGTTTATACGGGGGGGGGTGAAGGTTATGCCTCCCCTCAGAATTTGGGCGTGTCCCCAAGTTGCCTTCCCCCTTTTTTCACACACTAGGCCTATAACGTGCTATATACTGCGGGGGTAGTTGTTCCACAATTCGTGTAAATTAACTACGTAAAACTGCTCCTTACACACACTTTGAGTATGCCCCCACATTTATTTTAGCCCTGAAATAGCCTCCAGTTTTTGAGTGCTAGAAACGCCACTGGATGTAGTAAGAACTAGAAGAATCCGGCACTCACAAGAGTGCAGAAAACCACGCTGGGGAAAACCCAATATCCAGCGGCAAGCGTAGCGGGAAAGAGACGCAGCTATGGAAAACCTGATGTGGTAATGCACCGCCGCACTGCTTGTGTGACGGGGCATTAGAGGCGGGAAAACCCAACGTGGCTTACGTACGAATATTGCGTTCAGTCTGAAAATCGACATTAGTTTTGTCAGTTACTTTTGCAACACTACACATATAGGCATGTCGCGCAAACCTTAGGCTGCTGTCATTAAAATCAAATGTTGGAGCTTTGGCGTAAGCTTACAACCAATCGGACATGTAGTTGATAATGCCACAGTGGTGTCGTGCAATAGATGGGCGTAGTCTCTGCACAACAAGCAGGTAAACTGGTTGGGTGTATATGGTATAACGTCCCCACCCAAAAACATGTAGAGCGTCATTCACATCGTACGAACTGAACTGAAGTTAAATGGGGTCCGCGTATCTATCGTTGTTTTGATTTTCACTCAAAATGGAAAATCGTATATGAACATCTATTTTTATTTTCAAATTCAAAATGGTGTTTTACGTAGCCATGTTAATCACCGAGATTTGTTATTTCGTTGTCACTCTTAATGATTTTCCGTTTAACGTATGTTTCAGCATGTCTTAAATGTCGTAATTTTTATACTGTACACTTAATGCGAAATTATTGTAAATCTATAGTGAAGTTATTTGTGGAGTCATTTGTAGATGGCAGCTCTATTCCGGTGATGTAAGTCTATTTTTCATTTTCCATTTTTGGTGAAAAATGGAAAGCGGATGTTCATATTAGCATAGTTATTAGGCATGTTTAAATAACCACGTACGCACATACAAACCGATCGCTTACTTTTTCGTTGTAAAGGTAGTTAGGCAACATATTTAGACTAACAAAATTACGTCAGAATTTACGGCTCTGATTTCATTACGTAAGATATCAACACATTATAAGTGACGAAATCGGCATCTTCGATGAACAAAAATTTGTAAGCAGACAGCATAATGAACATAGTTTTGCACAGTAGGGTTGTGAGATATATCATAATTATAGAAGAACAAAACATGTTAAACAAATAGGTTCATTAGAAGACCAGATTTTAAAGCTGTGAAATACAGAAGAATGCTGACAAAAGGCCTATAGGCAGGGCTGTACAATTGGGTTTTAAAAACCTAGGTTTTTAGGTTTTTAAAAACCTAAAAACTATAAAAAAAACAACAATTTAGGTTTTAGGTTTTTAACATTTTATTATTTAAATAAATGAATTAAATTAATTACTTAAATCTCATATTCAAATTGGCATCAGCGGCATGGATTTATATAGTGCGCCTATTACAGTATACAGGCTGCAGTACAAGATTGAAAGTCGAACTCTAAAAGCCTGGCCTGCTGTAATCCATGAAAAGGAAAAGAGCATACCGTGTACATTACTGTATGAGTCATATGGGATGCAGATTTCAGGTGCTTTTGGGTCACACTTACGTGTTTGGCGACATCGGTCTTCGTAGAAAAAAAACTAAAAACCAAAAAAACTAAAAAACCTAAAAACCTAAAAAAATGTTTTTAAAAACTAGGCTTTTTCCAGCCCTGCCTGTAGGCCATCATTATTCCTCGCCTTATGACAAAACAACTACATACAGTTAACTAGAAAATCGTTTAGCGAGTTATTCGCTAAAAACTGTGTTGGCGTCACTTATTTTTGGCCCATTCTGTATAGGAAATTGAGCGGCGACTTACTGGGAATGCGGTTGATTGCTCTAAGCGGTCGAAGGACTCGAATCGTTCGAATCGCCGACAAATTGAGATTCTGGGTGTCGACGGCGTACTCCACAACCCTGCAATCAACACAGTATTCATCACGGAAGCACCGGACGGATTCAGTCGCCGAACAGTCGGTACAGAACTTTTTGCGGCGACTTACGGCAGCTGGTACGTCGCATGGAGGAACTGAGAAAACCGCCAGTGCACGGCAAAACGCCGGCGATGAGCGATTACTCACGCGGTGCAAACACTGTACGTGCTCCGCCGGAATGAGCATCATGACGGCATGCGAAAATTCAATACCTGCGCTCTTCTTTTTTTCTTTCACTGTCCCAAAAAATGACTTATTAAGCTGCCCGCATCTAGCGGAAAACGTCATGTAACGGTCCATCTGTCTGTCTGTCTGTCTGTCTGTCCCATCTTTCTCTAACATTAATAGAACATGCGGCGCATACTCAACGTGATTCATCAGGCGGCAGCATGCGATGCAGCCAGCGTGCATTTCTAACCAATAGTAAAGGAAAGGAAAGAAAGCGTATTTATATAGCGCCATTTTATATACTATGTATATCTCAAAGCGCTCAGGCATGGATCACACAGTTTTATCTGCAAATGCACCATGCCTGCCTTTCTTTCGTAAGCGATCACCAGATGGTACCATCCCTAACTCAGGTAAAAGACATCCAATTGCAGCTTACTACTTATCTATCGACCCCGAAGGGATGAAAGGCTGGGTTCGCCTGGTTGGTTGACCTATATATATAGTGGACTGCGGACGGTTTACCCACATAAATGGTCACCTGTCAGCTACCGGTCGAGCGCAGGACAGGGAAAGTTCGCCGGCCAAAGAGTAAGACCGACGTTCTACCGCTGTTCCAGGCAATCAATAAGTGGGTGAGCGAATAAGGTTTCGACACAGTAACGACATACTTGTTACCCACGCCGACAGCAGTTGCGGGATAAGTTTTTAACTGGCGTTTGTCTGTCTGTCTGTCTGTCTGTTTTCCTCACGATATTTCAAAAACTGATGCGCCTAGGATAATCAAACTTGACATAGAAATATTCCACCACGAGTGCTGGAAATCCGTTTATTTTGGGGTCGAAAGTCAAAGATCAAGGTCACGATGCACAAAAACGGCGCCTGCGTGGGTTTTAGCACTCTTGTGAGTGCTGGCTTCTTCTGGTTTAAGTTTTGTGTCGAGTGGACCTAAAACCTTATTCGCTCACCCAATTATTCTTACTGTTTGTCGCGCGTCAGCGTTACACTCCGGCATTGTGGTACAAGAGCTCATCAGAAGATGAGATAGCGAACGTAAACGTTTTACGACGACATCGTACATGTAGAGGCCAAAGCCTACGCCCATTAAACTGAGTTCCTAATTTCTACTATAACTAAGCGTCAATGGTAATCTATGCAGTGCACCGAATCATCTATGCACCTACGCCCATCAAACCGAGTTATCCGAGTTTGTTTTGCCTAAATAATCGCTAAATAATTGCGCAGATGATATCAATATGGTCATAAACTATCAAAAGTAGATTTTGAAACCGAGGTAAGCCTAACAATTGTTTTACGACGACATCGATAGTACACGATTTCGGTGAATTAATGCAAATAAGGGGCCATTACCAAATTCGGTAAAATAACGCAAAATAAGGCCATTTCGCCGTTCAAGGTCATTCAAGGTCACCGATATTGGTACCAATCGAAAGCTCACTTCTTATCAAAACAATAGCTAGGCAAGTACTGCGCATTAAGTCTTTAATTTATGAATCTGCTAGGAATTTATACCGTGGGCGTCGCGCGGTCCCTCTGCACACGTTTACTACTAGAAATAGTAATCGTAAATTGTCCATAGTTATAACTCTGTCAACCACTTTTACGCAATTCGCCCCGGAAACTAGAAAAATTTGTTAAAATAACGCAAAATTAGGGCCTTTTCGCCGTTCAAGGTCATTCAAGGTCACCGATTTTTGTACCAATCGAAAGCTGATATACGACTTCCTATTAGTGATTAATACTAACTTACCTTTTATCTTGCACCGTTTCGTAGATACAAATTCCAAAGGTGAAAAATCGCTATATTTGGCTACCCCTCTTTCGTTTAAACTCCCCGACGGAGGGGTTCCCCTGGGACGATCTCCTAAAATTTTCCGTGAATGTCAATGAATAGCCAAGGTACCAAACGGCAAAGAAAAATTGCCGAAAATTTCAACCGGCTGAGTAGGGTGCACCAACGTTACAGACAGACAGACGACAGACAGACAGACGGAACGGCGATAGCATATAGCGAACGTGAACGTGAGTTCGCTAAAAACGAATCGTTGTAAAATGACGCGATTACCGAGGAGTCATAGCCAATGGATTCTAGCTAATTATTGGCCTGTCTACACATAGTGTAGTTGGCCAAATTAGTAACAGTCGCCGGCGTCTGTCGTCGTCTGTAACACTCCACGGCCGGCTTGCAAGCGGCTTCACCGCGCAGGCCAGGCGATGACTTCATGCTGCCTCTAGTCTAATTATAACTCCACGGTAACACTGCACGGCGGGCCAGTAGTGTTACCGCCCCGTTAGGGCGACACTTTGTTACATAGGCTATTACAGTATACGTTCAATGTGTGTACCAAATTTTGAAGTGTGCAGCTTCACCCATTCCAAAGATAGTATCGGAACTCCAGAATGTATCACGTGATTTTGACAACGTCCCTTTGGGATGGTTTGTAATCCGTAGCTTTTACTTGCTGTGCTCAACCTATGTACCAAACTTGAGGATTCTTATAGTTTTATCCATTTAGAAGATAAAAGGGATAATCATAATATAGGGGTGGATTGAGTGGTTAAGGGTCACACAAGGTCACTGGCGATTGCATCTTTTGACAAAACACATTCGTGACTTCCTATTAGCCTTCCAACGTAAATATGTACATGTAAATACAGTTTTCAAGAGATAACGGGATAATAGTCGAAAACTACAAAATTTCCTGTCCCATATGTATTGTGCACCCCCGCGTGTGACTGTAACGGACGGACGGACATCGGTGGCATATACGGCGCTATGATGCATACGCGTTGCACACGCGTCGCGCGGTAAAAATGCATGCGGTAATTGGCACGGTGCATGAGATGATGAGACATCAGGTGTTGTCGCTCATTCCTTATCATTTTAACATTATTTCTCTGGCCGCGTCTATAGCGTAAAGCGTAATGTAACGGTCTGGAACCCGTCTCTCTGTCTGTCTGTTTGTCTGTTCTGTCGTCATACTCACCGCGACTCACCACAAGGCAGCAAGCGAAGCGGCCAGCGTGCATTTCGGCCCGACAATAAGGAGAACCGACGTACTTGTTTTCCCGTTGCAACTGATCAAAAACGAGTCTTTGGACAACTAACGTTAAACAGGACAAAATTCGCGAAAGAAATGAAAGCGTCGCAGAACCGCGCGTGACGACGATCCTTCCTTAAGTTATAGTTACGCTTCTCTTTGGCGGCTGGATTTTCTAATCTGGTGAATAACGATTCTCGACGAAGAAATATGACAACGTGGGTGCAGCGACAGCTGTACGTGGACAAGACGTGGTACGTATGGAGTCGTGACGATGAGTCGTTGTTTACGCGATGTATACAGCCTCGTGCGTGGCTTCTTGGTCGTCGTAAATCATCGTAAACACTGCCGGCTGCTCGTCGGCGGCAAAAACTAAACGACGAAGCACCTGCACCGGCACCGGCACGCAGTCTATTTACTCCAAAGACGTGCGTGAGAACAGCACTATCACATCAAAATCTAAACCAACCAGAAGAAGCCAGTAATCTCACAAGCGCGCAAAAACCCACGTCGGCAATGTTTTTTGCGACTGGTGATCTTGACCTTTGACCGCAATATAAATCGATTTTCAGGATTCAAGGTGACCATCTCTGTGTCAAGTTTGGCTATCCTAGCTGCATCGTTTTTAGATATCATGCGGACAAAACAGACAGAGAAACATAGATACGCGGGTGAAAACCGGCGTACCGGGTATGTATGTTTGTCGACAATCATTGGTCACGTCGACGGTAGTCGACGTGATCAATGATTGTCGAGGTCAGTGATAAAGTCAAGCTCATGGTAACAACAGACTTCCGTACAACCAACCTTATCGATGTCAACTGGACTCTAACTGTGATCAATACACTTTGACTACCACCAAAGTTGTTGATGATACCGCGTATTCCTCCGCCAGCGCACCGTCGTGGATGCGGACCACCGTGGCGGATGGATACATGGATAAAAATTTTCGGCGGTAGGCGTCTAAGCAGGAGACTTCTCGACCGGTCGAAAAATGCCATTTTTACCTACCCCACCTGCATTTGCCCCCCTCGTTGGGGTGATTTCATCGAAATTGTATCGTAAAACTAGAGTCGTTGGGCTATCGCGCAGCGTTGTTTTTGAGATCCTACGTTTAACCATTTTGATACAGTACCGGATTATGACGGACAGACGGACGGACGGACACGTGATGACCGCAAGCACCTCGCTAGTATAGCGTCGCGCGGGTAAAATGGGTCATGTGACCATGACCACGCCCATTTGATAGTAGTTTGTCATCCCACTCTTACTTGCTATGGCCTATTTATACATTAAATTTGAAGAATCAAACTTCGCCCGTTCCAAAGATGTGAAGGAAGACCCAGAACGTCAAATAGGGCGATTAGCGGTGATTGGGTTACTCAAGGTAATCGGCAATGTCACCTTTTGATAGAGCGCGTAGACTTCTTATTCACCTTATGTCGCTGTCTTGTGCCGTTTTCGAGATATGGCGAGTTATTTCTTGAAAGTCGCAGATTTGTCCTGTCCCATGTGCTGCAGCGACAGGACACCACTTTTGGGGTGATCCCACTGGAATTTCATCAAGATCTTTGGCGTAACAATTGCCGACATAGCCTTGAAGATCAATCGAGTCCGTTAGCAGTTTTGAGAGATCATAATAATATTTGTAGTCGTGTGTACCGACCCTTAGTCGATACGGGTGTCACTTTCGGCAGTGTTCACGGATATAAACATTAAACAGGTTTTTTCATTATCCGTGAACAGGGGCGGTGTCGACGGCCGTGTTCACGGGTATTGTAGACTTGCACCCGTGAACAGACCACCCACGTTGACGGTCTGTGTTGAAAAAGCATTGTCGTGCAATTTTTTCTGCCAACGCGGTTCGGGTGCTATGTTTGCACGGGCTGTTTTCACGGACCCTTCTACACTGTCCGTAAACACCACTAGTGCGTATACCGCCCTAAAGCATCAGTAAACAGCAATGTCTAAAGTCCCGTCCACACCAGCGACATTGTCGCCGAAACCGGCAACAATCCGGCAACATTGTTGCCAAAAACACAATGTTGCCGGTTTCGGCGACAATGTCGCCGTTTTTGGCGACGCTGGTGTGGACGGGGCTTAACGCGTTGAACTTGAACAGACGTCCTTCATGGTTAATATTTCCTCACTATAACGGTAAAAGGACTTTTCCGAATTTCTTATAAAAAACCGTAGACAAATCAGTCAGTCAGTCAAAATGATTGCTTGCATAGCGCCTCTTCAACAAGTTGTCAGAGCCGCCAGCTAAGCAGACTTGCTGTTTCTTAAGGCAGGACGAACCTCGAGGACCTTGAGGTGTCCTTGAGGTTGCGTGTCCGTTTGCGAATCCGAAATTAATGTCATCAACTCCACAAATATATCTGCAGGTGCAGGCTATGTGGTTCGGAGAATTTAGATTTCGTTTTGAGACACAGCGTTGATACAATACAGCTAAGACGTCGGAGTTGAAAGAATGATGGCGCACGCAGCAGTTATAGCAGAGCCGCAGACAGGGATGCAGCAGTTGAACACGCCAGACATTGACCGTGATGATTTAAGTGGACAACGGCAGCTAGTAAATGCGTACTGAACTGGGATTTACGGCTGTTTCGTTGTAGGATTACCGGCGTGTCTCTCGAGTTCCCTTGACATTGATGCCAGTTGGCTGCAGCAGCTGCCGACTGCTCATCAGACAGGTAGCAAATGCAGCGCGGTAGGCCTACTGTTGGCGGCATTTTTCATCACTTTTTGCCACCTGTATAGCCGTACCCTGCTGTATTATCCACTACATGCCGATGATCGGCACCGGACAGTGATTGATCGCTATGCCCAACGGAACGAAGAACAGAGCTGGAAGTAGACGGGCAGCGCAAGCAGTCATTTATTGCCGACTTATCCCACGAGTTTAACCAATTCGTCCTCTTGCATTAAATTTCCGACGTTCTTGAGATCTGAGGTATATATCGCAGTAACGTCTTCCAACAAGATGCAGTCGGAAACGGTAGATTTCACCCCCGTTGTCGCCATGCGGCGAACTGGACGAAATATAACGAAACATTCTGGCCATTCGCTCCATTATGTCAAAATATGAGTACTACACAAAACCGGAAGTACATATGCATCGCATTGCTGCTAGAGGAAGACGCGGATCGAGAGAGTGGGGCCACAGGTAACAGTACAAGACGTTGGTGAAATATGGACGTGTTTTTGACATATAGAACGGACAGATAAACACACAGACAGACAGACAAACAGACAAACAGACATGCTGATCGCAATACTTCGCTCACC
>Ga0209780_1003476_pt1 | contig 11768 bp, 12 predicted proteins | sample WorMetexBAHAMAS2_FD_187384 | JGI IMG/M metagenome (GOLD analysis project Ga0209780, IMG submission 187384) | Marine gutless worms symbiont microbial communities from Max Planck institute for Marine Microbiology, Germany - Inanidrilus exumae... | ecosystem: Host-associated > Annelida > Digestive... | reverse complement strand
CGCCGCCGCCGCGGCCGCGACGATAGCCGACCCTCACGGCAGCGGCTCGCAGCCGCTTTGACACCGACCCGGACGATGGAGGACTCTTTCCGGTCCTCGTCGACGTCGTCGACGCGTCAGCGGACGTCGGCTTGTTGTGGCGCGACCGTGCGCTCACGCGATTACCCATCACGAGCGTCGTCACTCATCAGGCGACCTGGCATCAACACACGTCACAATCAGCAAACTTCATAAAAACTCACTTTTGTGGTCGATAGTCATAAAATATATTTGGTGAAGCTATTTTGCGCCCCTCATCTGCTGCGCCCGGGGGCAACTGCCACCCTCTCCCCTAACAGTCAGCTAATTTATCAGTCCGAAAATGTAATGTTATAAATCAGAACAGTCATCGCCATCAATAATGTTTGTATCAAACGATTGCATAAAGGCAGTAATTATTAACAGTCAGAGAAATTTAAATGTGTAAATTAGTTAAGATTTAGTTAAGTTATTTCTCGTACTACTTTCGTTTTTACCGCGCCACGCTGTGCTAGCGCGGTATATGATGTCGTCGTGTGTCCGTCTGTCCGTTTGACTGTCACTAGCCGGCATTGTACCAAAATGACTAAACGCAGGATCACGTAAACAACGCCAGGGACTCTAGTTTACTGGTGCCAAAAATCTAAGCGAAATTCCGAAGGGGTTATCCACAACGGGGGCGCCAAATACAGTTAGGGTAAATTCAAACGGCGATTTTTGACCAATATCTCGCTATATCTCCGAAACAGTGTAAGATAGGGACAGTTACCATGGAACGCTAATAGGAACTCGTATGTGCTCTATCGATTGGTGCTATTTCACCTTGAGTGACCCTAACTACCTTAAACCGCTCCATTTTCGACATTTTGTATCGCCTTTCACAATCGTAGTGAGTGGAGTTTTTGTCTTCAACTACAAATTTGGTAGGTAGTTTGACGGTATCAAGTGCTGGCCAACGGAAGGAAACATTCCTGAAAGGGGCGTGGTTAGGTCACGTAAACTATTTAAATTTTGGTGGGCACCAACCATATCTCTGGGTAAGTGTCATAAACCTCTGATGGTCGTTGGACAACTGTTGATCACACCAACCGTCGAGATCTGTATTCAGCAGCTAGGCCGAGTAAACGAAGTGGTTTGATTACCATATGATGCGATACTGAATATTTAGCATGCGCTGAGTCTCTGCGTCGCGCGGGTCTGTCAGCGGCAGCGGAGACTCGTGTGATTATTATGTTGTAACATTTATATGATGAATAAAGGTTATCAACAGACAGCCAATCAGTAAAAGTAATCATTACTAGCTCACTGGTATATACTGCAATAAACGTGCAAACGTCGTCGGCAACACAGCTTTGCCACTGTAATCCACCGCGTTGACACAGATCGTTAACAGGCGTCTATACGTGCTTAACGTTACACTATACAATCACTGCACTGTCGTCAATTGCTCCCGAGTTCAGCTACAGTAAAGATGACGCTAGACCACTAGCTTACCGAGCGGCGAGCTGGACTGATGAAGAATTGTTTGAATATCCGGACAAATCGCCACCGTTTCGCAGCAAACGCTATAAATTACGGCACAAGTGGCTTATCGCACTGGCTTATCTTTTACTACCATGCGCGATAAATGACACTTTGCATTCTGGGCACCTAGCGATCATGACGCCGACGAAACAGAGGCCAGGAAACAGGCGCCAGACGGTCCCGTTCAGACTTAGAACGCGAGGCATGTCGATTCATTGCGGGATCAAGCAACAAAAACAAACGACTTTAATTAAACACGTTTTAGCATCCTAATTTAATGGACGACGATCAACTAAACGATGTTACCATCAACAACCGCATCGTTTCGTTTCTTCGTTTATATAACTTATTTCATTCGGCTGAATGTGTGTTAGTGGACCCGGCCTATGGCATGTATATATTAGTTGGAACTATCCATTTCTCTAGCCAAACTTGTTCGTCTCCGCGCAATACGGACAGTTCACGATTACGTCAGTCAGTCCTCAGTCCTCATGATAACAGTCAACTACTTATATAAGGCCTATACCACGGGGTAGAACATGGAAATCTACATACTAGCACCTATTATCTAGAACTCCATGGGTAGAATGAGTATAGTTTGAGAAGTATGGGGCAGAGTGGCAAATTTAGATTTAACTAGAAAAAACGAGCACAAAAACCCACGCCGGCACTTTTTGTGCCTCGTGACCTTGACCTTTGACCCCCAAAATAAATGGGTATCCGGAATCATGGTGGACCATGTCTATGTCAAGTTTGGTGATCCTAGCTGCATCGATTTTTGAGATATCGTCAGAAAAAAAGCAGACAAACAGCGGTGAAAACATTACCCACACGACTATCGGATGGCGAAGGCTTAAAGCAGATTAATGGATTTGACCTGCGCTGTGGATAGCCGCTGAGACCTATGTATGACAACACCAACCAACCTACGTCCTTGAGTCGAGGCTGCTGCAAAGCAGATGCTCTCCGCGTCTCAGTGCGTGGGTTATTCGCTGCGATCAAAGTGAAACAAAACACATCTGAAACCGGCACAAAAAGCTAATAACGAGACGAGCTGCGACGGCTGTAAGAGCATAAACAAGCAACACTTGACGCTGTCGCTATAATGAGCCGGCGCCGCGGCATTCCTCCACTCAACTGAACAAAAGCGTTCGACCGACGTCTAAAGCCCCGTCCACACCAGCAACAATGTCCAAGCAACAGGCAACAAAGTTGCCAGTTGCTTCGACAGTGGAGTGTTGCTTCGATGTTGCTGGTGTGGACCGGGCATAACACCAACATCTGGAACGCTCACTCGACAGTTTGGCGGCAGCCAGCAACTGCTCGTCTATGATAAGTCAGGGCCAGCGAGTGCTTTAGATGCTGCGAGAGTCAGTCTGCCAGGCGGTCCATTCAACGGCCAACAGCCGAGGCCTACTACACATAACACATTTCAGAACTAGATGGAAAGTACTCTGAGATAGTACAACTCCCCGCGAAAGCGAAATTTGGGGGTTTTTGTCGCAAACACTTGGCAACACTTGCCATACCAACTATTAGAAGTATAAAATGTAAACAATCGCCGGTTTACGGAGTTTTTTGACCGTTACTTCCACATCCCTCTACCGATCGTAACGAAACACGAACTTGGTCTTCCCTTTCCTCCTAGGAACCTTCCCATAAAATTTGGTACAAATCCGTCCACAATATTTTTAGTTATCGTGGTCACAGACAGACAGACACACAAACCAACGCCGGTAAAAACATACTCCCTCGCTTTCGCGGGGAGAAAAATTCATACAAGATCACGAAGTAAGACGACCACACTGAATTACCGTGATTTGCTGCAGTGTACACGCAGTTTGATTAACGGATGGTAATAATGTCAACTGCAAAAACCGGCTCCAATTTCACTGTATTACCAAAGGTTCTGTCGAGAAATGAAAGCCGCGTGTTAAGCACAAAGTACTGGTGACATCTGAAGGTCACTTCTGCTGTTTGAAACCTTTCTATCTCACATACCTCGGGAAATACAGCGCGTATTATCCACGATTATGTTTGCACGTGAATCGGAAAGTATACAAATGGCTTGTAATTTCAACCATACTTTCGAAAAACAAGGACTTCTCAAGGTCACAGTCAGTCATGTACACTGTAAATATGATAATATCTCGGAAACGGCGCTAGACAGAGTCGTTGTTACTAACTTACTACAGACCACTGATAGGAGACATAATGTCGCACAGTCTGCTGAACGAATGTGAAACGACAATACGTCATCAAACAGTCAACAAAACTCGCATATTCTGTTCTAATCGGTTTTTATTTTTAGCTGTTTTTCACTTAATTTTCAGTCACGAATGCACTAAGAAAGCTAGCTACCAATCAGATTTTTGGCGAACGTTGTGCACTCAGTAAGCAAATCAAATCTAAATCGGTAACACGAACCGATTATATTCAAAATCGTGAATATCGCGCAGCTCTAGTTAGAGCCGCCGGCGGCGACAAATGACCATAGCAACTATCGACTAACGAGAGACGTCGCTCGCTCGGCGTTATCAACATTATTGGACCACCACGCCGCGCTCACGATGCTAAATTATTGTCCGACGGCCGCTGATAATGCGCCCAGCGTCACGACGTACCGACTGCTGGCGTTGCGTTAATTTCGTGGACGGCTAAATGAGCCATACAGCACCGGTACGTAGAGCAGCGAGGCGAACTACGGGCTGTAATGACTCGACGCACGGCACGACAGAATTATGTGTCGCTGTCGACAACGTACGCAGTGCCACTGACCAGTCTACGTGTCGCCGGAGAGAGAGAGCCTTGTTGGTCACAGCACTCCAAACAACAGACGTCTGTTGATCTCTAACAGCACGCTTATTACTGGCCCGCCTAGACATGGTGTAGAGGGGCCAGACTAATGATACTCTCTGGCGTCATCGTCGTCTGTAACACACCATGGCGGGCCAGTAGAGTTTCGTCCCGTTAGGTCAACACCTTGTTAAACCATGGACTCCTGTATAATCGCTAGTATATACGATTCCATGACTAAGATATCTTTTCAAATGAATACTTGTCGCTATTAATCAACTCGTTATACACCACCGCGCAAAGTGGCGTCATCGCTAAAACATTATCAACAATGACATTTCATTCGCAGCACGCAGCAATCATCACATATTTCACACTGCATTTAAACTTCACAATTTTCCACGAATACTTTCTATCCAAACTACACTCACTGACTCTCCTGTTATTGCACACCATCATCGGTTGATGTTTTCAGTTTGCTGTCGCTAATTTTCTGCCGATTAAACGCCGAACGACACAGTGAATGTAACACGCCAGCTTCATACGGATCCACAGGCGTTTACCGGCAAGTCCACCTAAATGACTATAACGTTAACCGTTAATAACAGTCACTCACATCGATTGGCTGAATTAGGCTGCTACAGTGAACGCAGAAGTCGGAGAAGCCGCGACGCACAGCTAATTCAGACGAGAACCCAAAAAAACGTACCTAGACATTTTTAACAGCGACGCCAGCCAAAATATATAATGTTTTTCAACGCACAGACTGAAGTAATGGTCAGACAGAACCTTGCTGGTGTCATGCGATGCCGCCGACAGTCAGGCAATGCCAATAAACTGAGTTTAGACCAAGTTGTCATCTCCTTTTTCACCGACACTTGCTGTCCTGAGTGACTTGGGTGCGGCACGTTGTCAACAGCAGACAGACAGAGAGGCTACGCAACAAGAGGCTCATCACAGAGGGACCGCGCGACGCGCCATGATTCTTGTCAACTGTAGCACACATGTACGAAAGATCGCATTTGACAACGCTTGCAATATGTCAGTGACCTTGATGGTCTGACCTTGATGGTCACTCAAGGTCATCGAATTGCCGCTATTCAATAGGCCAAATATCACTCCCTTCTTTGACTAGTTGTTCGAAAAGACAAAGCTGGGTAGCTCAAACTCGGTGCACAAACTGAGTGTGGCAAACACAAGAATTACATCAATTCATCAAAATCTTCGAGTGATATTTAATTTGAGCGACGCGCGGTGCCTCTGCAAGGCAGCTTTCGTCATGCGAAGGAGGATGCGAGCAACTAAATTCGGGACAATCTTCTCAGCTCGTGCCTGCTGGCGATGCACATTGACCGCAGCTGCAGCGCTCTCTCTCCAACAGACCAGCACGAAACTACAACTGCACGAATAGGCAAAAATAATATCTACCAGCTAAAGCTTTCTGCGTTAGTGCATGTAGCAGTCTGGAACTCGTTTTCTGATATCTGTAATCAGACTGAACTTGTCAGTAGTTTTAGAAGCAAATTAAAAACCGAACTGCTTCATGTAGGCCTATCAACTCACATAATCACTGCCACAAAGCGGCTCTGATTCGTTCGCCACGGTATAAATTTGCTTTGATCGACTCACTGATTATACCGCACCGTCGTTTTAAATACCGCGAAGCCGGAATACCGCGGTATTTTGTGGCACTCAGGAATAACACATACGTCGCTTTTTACGTTTTAACAAAAAAACATATGCAGGCAGCCAAGTACAATACGCAATTACGCATGACGAAGAATCTGCAATAACCTATAAGCACCGGTATCTGGCAGCAACAATCGCCAGCTGACAAACAGACAGACAAGCAGACAGACAGGCATTAAAACAGAGACCGCCAGCTGCAGCGTACATATTATATAGCCAATTATATAGCCAGTTGCAGCTGCAGTATGCGTCCGCCAACAGACTAATATCTTCCCCGAAAATCTTGTGAAAAAATTCCCACGGCATTACGGGCTCAGGCTCGTCACTTGTTCGGCATATTTGTGCATTCTGCCAGTATACCACTGTTCGAATTACATGTAAGCCAGAGTATGCCGGGCCCCCTCACTTGTTTTGACGGCCCCTTACTTTTCAAAAATCGCGGTCTACAGAGGGGCCGCCTTGCCCCTCGCGCCTTCGGCGCTCGGCCCCCTTACTTCTTTTTCTATAATTCGATCAATGCAGTATACGTCCAGATCTCGAACGTGCATTTCACCATTCACCCGTTACTGTACAACTTCTACGTAGACAATACATCAAATTACGTACGCTGTGCAGCAAAGTTCTACTTGTCCGAATTTTCTCTTCGTCAACCTCATTCTGGTACCAGTTTCTCTACCCGAATCACCTATTCCTTCGCCTATCACTTCCTCTTTTGAGTCACCACTCTGCTCATCCATAACTCCCTGTCTCTTTCACTCCCGCGTTAAAACCTACCTTTTTCATAAATCCTTCCCCCGTGTTTTACTTCTCCCCTCCGGACTGCCTCCTTCACGGACTATCACCAGGACGCGTTTCGTCTGAGCTGGCCGGTTGTTACCGCGCCACGCTGTGCTAGCGCGGTATATATATGCTGTCGTCGTGTGTCCGTCCGTTTGTCCGCCCGTCACACGCCGGTATTGTACCAAACGGCTAAAACAGGATCACATGAATAACGCCATACGATAGCCCAAGCCCAGGGATTCTAGTTTTCTGAAGCCGAAGACCTCGGCAAAATTCCAACAGGGTCAACCCGAACGGGGGTGCCAAACAGAGGTGGGGTAGGTTAAAAGCGGCGCTATTGACCAATATCTCGCTATTCTCATAAACGGTGCAAGATAGGGACATAGTTACTATGGAACGCTAATAGGAACTCGTATGCGCTCTATAGAATGGCGCTATTTTCAGTGATCTTAGGTGACCCCTAACTACCACAAACGACCCCATTTCCGTCACAAGCCGGCACTGTACAAAAACGGCTGAACAGAATAGGTTCGTTTTGGCACAGAGGCTTCCCTCAGTTTATCCTACACTGTGTTGGAATGGAATTCAGGTATCTCCAAAAATAAGGGTACTCCCTCTAGAACTTTCACCCAAACTCTGAATTTCGCAACTGCACGTCGATCGTCTCAAGTGCTGTCAACTTTGGTGGACAGTCGTTGTGATAAACTGGTGACGGTCGTCGGTCACCAGTTTATCACACTGACCGTCAACATCAGTGTACAGCATGGTGGGCGTGAGGCACCGCGTCGCACGGGTCTGTCAGCGGCAGCGGAGACTTGTTGTTTGTAGTTTCTTCTTTATTTTCCCGTTTTTGGTGCCGTGCGCTAGATTTAGCTGCCCCCCATCACCTTTTTGAGCGCACGTAAATATGCCGTATCGTATCATATCCGGAGAACGCGTCGTGAAACTAGATTTGGTCATCGATAAACGTAGATATACCAGGTTAAGATCTCGTGCGCCATGCACAGTATTGCTGATAATACGGCGCTGTTCTGATAGCGGCACAGCGCGCATGCATTGTGTCTCTAGACAGCGGAAGTTGTCGGCAGTAGATCACACAACAACCGACGGACGGACGACTATACCGGACTGGCAAGAGCGATGCAGCGATCGATGGGACGTCTTGACTGCAGACGGTGACGTTGCCACCGGCACAAGCCCCTCGAGGATGACCAATCTAAGATCGTCGCAGCCAGACAACGACCACTTTTCGTGTATATTTTACCACGGAGACGTATTGGCATCGTGTCAGATCATGTTGTCAGCATCGACAAACGTGCAGCGACGTGGCTTCCTCAAGCATCTTCGACGAATCGAGTGAAGCTGCGACGACGAATGCCAATGGACGACGACCTATAGCGTCCTTTTAAATGCAATTCACTGTGCGGTAATCGAGCTGAAACTGACGTCTGTCTCGACACACAACAGACCGTTAAGGAGGCAATCATCTGTACTGGCATAACAGCCAAACTCACTGCATAAAACATCGATGAAACATCACAGGGGCGGAATTTAGCTAATGCGGATGGCGAGCGCGGAGCGCGAGCCTATAAAGAGAGTCTGAGGACGGAGTCCTTAGTGGAGTTCTGGGGCAGAGCCCCTGGTCATGGTGTCAGGCGGCGAAGCTCTCCCTGAAGCTAAGAGCTAGTTAGCTTTTTCGACGCCCAAAGGAGGGCAAAATATGGCCGCTGTGGAGGAATTTCTCGGTACTTTTCAGAGTTGTCCAAGCAGAACAATTTTCTACCACAAAGAAGCAAGTATAGACTGCTACGCTAACAAAGGTGGGGCGGAGCTGGCTCGGCCCCCTATAAATCCGCCACTGCATACTGCATGATAACCTTAGGCGCTCTGTTTCTCGCGCAGTCCCACTGCAGTGCGGAGATCAATCAATAACCAAAATGTCCACTTACACGGCGCTCTTGAACAAGAAGCTCAGCTATCGCCGAGAGACTCGCGCGATGCTCTGTATCAGTTGAAATATTGGCCTACTGTTGTACGAATAACGCAAACAGATTAGCCTGAGGAGCACTTTCAGCAACTGCCACTTTTCATTCCGCTACCTGTACAGTTTTGTACACGCATCTATCTCGCACCGTACTAGGCACAACTATCGCACAGCGAGCAAGCAATGCCGTGCGTTTTATCAACAGACTTCCGTACAACCAGTCTTGGTGATGTCAACTGGGCCGCAACCGTTGACGTCACCGCGTATTACACCGCCATACGCACCATCATGGACGCGAACCACCGTGGCGAATGGATACAAAGGTTTCAAACTGCAAAAGTGACCTTCAATAAGCCACATACGATTTCCTATTCGTCGTCAATTGCAACTGTGTCTATCTCGCACCGTTTCCGAGATATTACCACGTATTTCCCAAAATTTAAACAGGTCACGTAACCCTGAACACATCCCTTTCAGAGATGATCTAACACGCATGCACTAGTACTCCTCTGTATCAACCAGCATACGAAATTTGAAGTGCCTAGCTTCACCGATTCCAAAGATATGATTGTGGGCCAAAATTAAAAAAGGGTAACGTGACCCTGACCACGCCCATTAGGGGATAGTTTGTCATCCCAAAGCTAACAGTGGATATATTCTACATGCACACATAATTTGGCGACTCTTGCTTAAGCCGTTCTGGAGATATGATTGTGGGCATCGAAATTGAAAATGGGTCATGTGACCCTGACCACGCCCCTTTTAGGGGAGGTTTGTCATCCAAAGCTAGGACTTAATATAGTCTACCTGTGTGCAAAATTTGACGATTCTAGCTTCAGCCGTTGAAGAGATATCATTGGGGGCCCCAAAATTTAAAATGGGTCACGTGACCATAACCACGCCCCTTTTAAGGGTAACTTGTCGTCCACATGCTGGGACTTGATATGGCCTACATGTGTACAAAATTTGATCACTATCTTCAGCCGTTCCAGAGATATGATTGGTGCCCACCAAAATTTAAGTGGTTTGCGTGACCTAACCACGCCCCTTTCAGGGATAATTTGTCATCCGTGGGCTAGAACTAGCTAAGATCAAACCTGCTTACCAAATTTGAAGTCTCTATCTCCGCCCACTACGAAGATATGATAAGGAATACAAAATGTAGTTTGGGCAGTTAGGGGTCACCCAAGGTCACTCAAAATAGCGCCATTCGATAGAGCGCATATGAGTTCCTATTAGCCTTACATAGTAACTGTGTCCCTATCTTGCACCGTTTCTGAGATATATTGGTCAAAAATCGCCAATTTGAACCTACCCCACTCTATTTGTCGTACATGTTGGGGGTGACTATGTCGGAATTTTGCCGAGATCTTTGGCATCAGAAAACCAGAGTCCCTTGGCTATCGTATGGCGCTCTTTGCGTGATCCTAGATTTAGCCCTCTTAGTAGAACACCGACTTGTGACAGACAGACGGACGGAGGAACGGACAGACATTTGACGATGACGGCAAGTACCGAGCTAGCATAGCGTCGCGCGGATAAAAACTATTAAAAGTTCTCAGAGGCGTTTAGACAACAGCCGTTTCCTTAGTCCAGATTTACACACAATATTCCGATACTTTACAACGTGATAAATGAATGCCATTACGACACATATTGATAACAAAAAGAGAACAATCCACCCAGCACAGGCTACTTTTATGTCGAGTAATAGGCTTACGAACACGGATAACACGTTGGCCGAAACAGTCGGCGATACACCGGTGGTATATACGTCAAAGTGTATGCTGTCAACCAATTTTAGCTCAGTGCTCCAAAAACAGCTACATTAATTCAGAGATTCGATGTCATGGCTAACCGACCTATATGAATTTCCATGTGCGGTCACGCCCATGATTATTTATTCCACGTTTCATTATGATAATCAATGATAGAGGTTTAACGTGTGGAGAAAGGCTAACACGTTTAGGTCTTACGACACTTGAGACAAGAAGATTGCGAGGAGATTTGACTGAGATGTTTAAGATTTTCAAGGGTTTTGATGATGTTAAACCTGCTGACTTTTTCACTATGTCAAGTACTGGACTCAGAGGTCATGAATTTAAGTTGTATAAGCCTCGGGCTCATTTAGACATTAGAAAGAATTTTTTTACCGTCAGAGTTATTGATGAGTGGAATAGATTGCCTGAGTCATTACTGCACTGTGGTACGTTATCAACATTTAAAAAGCGACTTGACTGTTATCTAAAGAATCGGGGATATGATTAAGCTCTTGTGAGCTTCTTTCCTATTGTGAGCCACCTTACGAGGTGGCTTGTTGAGATAAGTTTAGTTAAAATCCGTTCAGTGATTTCGAGGCTAATGGGGGCGAAATTTGGCCATTTCAATTACTTTGGCCATTGGCATTCACAACTGCCTGACTGTGATGCGCATTACATTCTCAGCGGCGAGAAGATAAATGCCATCTCTGAAATTTTTATAAGCCGCTCTACTTTACTGCTTAGTGCTACCGTCGCCGTTGTATATGGCAATCACGAGAAACTGCACGCCATCACTAAATTCGCCGCACTTAGGCTCGTGTCTTTTATGATTATTATATCCAGTCGACAACAACGATAACAATTCTGTTACTTAATGAACAACCCAAGAACAATGCAATCTGTTAAAAACTTCACTTATTACTGGCCCGCCTAATCGGCCAGTACTGTTTTGCTCGCTGTCGTCTATCATCTGTCGTCGTCTGTAACGCTGCTGGCGAGCGGGCGGGCCGGCCGCCGGGCGCGTGGGCGGTCGGGCGGCCGACGCTGCATGGTGAGCCAGTACGGTTACTCCTGTTAGGGCGATACCTCCTTTTAAACGCTTTATTGCCCTAAATGTAACACTTCTATAGGACATCACTATAAACTTACAGCATGCACGCGCAGGGGTTGGTAATAGGCCTATGTGCGACTTAAAACCCAGTTAAGTCGTATGTATG
>Ga0209780_1003475_pt1 | contig 11769 bp, 5 predicted proteins | sample WorMetexBAHAMAS2_FD_187384 | JGI IMG/M metagenome (GOLD analysis project Ga0209780, IMG submission 187384) | Marine gutless worms symbiont microbial communities from Max Planck institute for Marine Microbiology, Germany - Inanidrilus exumae... | ecosystem: Host-associated > Annelida > Digestive... | reverse complement strand
TCACTGAAACGGGCAGTGGCAAGTATTTTGCCACCATTTTGTTACATTTTTAATATCTAGCCTGGGGGTTCCTGGGGGCTTCTGCCTTATAAAGGGTTTTAATATGCAATTGACATGTTTAAAAAATAACGGCAAAACGAGGTCCCTAAATACTGTCCTGCTGTTAAACACTCAAAGTATGAGGTAAAACAGTGTGTAACGCACGCAATCCAGCTCGCGGAGGATCCACGACTGCAACAACGTCTTGACCCGACAACCGCCACATCACACTTGGTAATACGTCCTCGGCTTTACCACAGATAAACTCCGCATTGGTTATGCCTGCAGCAGTATAACACAACGTATCTGTAACTCACTAGCTAGTTGCACATTAACATAAAGTTACTGGTTAAGTGGTTAATGCAACAGCTTTGCCCGTGATTGTGAGAGTAGGCCCAGTTACAGACAAACTGAGACAAAGGAAGCTGACCTCTGTAGAATCAAGATGTTGCATATTGCAACATCATGTTTTACCAATAAACACCACCTAGGCCATCTCACTCTGTATGGGCTCCGGGGGTTGTAATGCACACCGATTTATTTGTTGATCTCAGCACTGTATATATTCTGTTTGCTTACTGAATTTCCTTCCATACTTTCTTCCTTCCTTATTAATTTACTTATTGACGGATGCATGTTTGCTTTTGTTGTGTTTGATTTAGTTTTTCAACATTAGCCAGACTAGTTGAAAAGAACATCTCCAAAATGACCCATTTTGTGTCGGGTGGGACGTAACACCTTAACTCAATCAATCAATCGATCTATGCTGACTCACTCACACAATCACGTAGCCAGAAATTCTCAATGGAGGGCATTTAGAGTGAGTACTGGATGCAGGAGTTGGTGCTAGGGGGCGAGTAGGGGCACGGCGGCTGGGGCAGGGGGCAGAGCCCCCACTGGGGCGAAGCCCCTCAGAAGCTTAAGACTTAATGCATTCAAGAGAGTCGGTAAAAGCATTATCATAAATACCAATTGCAAAACATGTCATTTAGAACAATCGTCTGATAAAAGACAATTGTACAAGAAAAAGCATGGGTCTTGGGAGATTTTTTGCTTTTAAAATGACTGCTTTTGGTGAAATTTGAGCGGTTTAATTGACTTATTAGTCAATGACAGGAAAACGTATATAATGTAAGCTAAATTACATGGTGGAAAATTTTTCATCGGTCTAGTCATGGGGGATCTGACCCCCATCTACCCCCTCCTGAATATGCCAATGCACTAGCAGACTCAGTCACATCACACAAGAGCAGGTTAGTAACAGCTGCCAAACTGCCAACCAAAAATGTTCACCATTGATGCGGGCGTTGGTTTTAGCATCTTCCACCGCATCTGAGCACAATTCTACACCGATCACATTTCTAGCGCTCTGCATATTGCCAACAGACAATCAATGTCAAGAAATGCAACGTGGCAACATCTGTTCATGGCAACAAAAAGCTAACAGCAACTACAATGACTACAACCATCTAACAACATGAAGCATCATTTACATATTCTTTACAGTTGTTATCGGTTTCATCTGAGAATGGTGCATCTGTTGTTTACTGACTATATAAGTTACTGTGCATCATTTCTACTCGTCTCTGAAACAGCTTACTCAACTGTCACATTTCAAAATTATGCTAAATAATTAACAGGTACATGAAAGTCGACTATGGCCGTCTGTGGGTCTGTGACAGTGATGACAAGTGCTGTAAACAAAGCTGGCACTCAGTGTTAACAACAATGTCAAAGGCTGCATTAAAATGATAAAGCAGAAAGCATAAATAAAGTAAATTCAGTCTGTTCAGACTTTCAGAAAACGTTTAGAGGAAAAAACAGTGAGAGATAAAAAGAACTACAGAAGTATCATGCAGACCCATAAGTGGTCACTCAAGGTCATCAAAATGGCACCAACTGATGCAGTGTATATAACCTCCTAACAGCAGTAACCACGTCTACTGCACTATTGTGAACACAGAACACAAGCACATGGCCTCATTAGAGCAATGCTATAAAACAATAAGAAGTACCTTAGCTAGCATCAAGCCAATTGTCCCTGTGCCACAACAGACATCAAGAAGTGTGGAATTGGTGTTAACTTTGCACAGATCTGAGATGGTTGTGTAGAGTAACTCTGCTGCGGGTGTGTTCACTGCAACCAACCATGCATTGTACATATACTGTACATACAAAAATACACATACAGAAGCACATATTTACAAGCAGGGCCAGACTTTAGCTTCGGAGTATCATAGTAAATCCCACTCCCAGAATGAAAAATAACAAACAGAAACCAATAGCTTCACCTCCCAGGTAATGCAATACTGGCAGACTAGACATTGCCCCCACGAATAAACTAGGAATACTCACTGAGGTCATACCGACCACTTTTGTACAAAGAATTTGACAAACAGCACATAAAATAAAATGCCATTTCATAATGTGCACCACAGCCAAAAAGGAACACTCTTCACCTTATGACCATAAAATCTGAACATGGAACTTGACCCAGATACATGTAGGATCAAGGGAAACAAGCGCATCAAATATGTAGGTCATTTAGTTCCTAAATTACTGTCTGGTCATACAATGAGACACACGTATAAGACTGGTTGTTCCATCTGGGCCATGGAAGTGGTTGGTAAAAATACCAGCTGTGCTGATGGTAATAATTAACATACTGCAGCCAATCTTAAAATATGAGAATTACTCACATTATATGCAACAACAGTGAAGTCAACACCAACAACGTCACTTTCAGTGCTGTTAATACATCGTCAGATGTTTAACAATTTCTGACGCAAACTTTAGTGCATGAGTTAGTGTGATTAACTCAATGTTGACTTCTATTGCATGCAATATAATGCTATATGACTAACTGTAATCATGCATTTAAGTCATAACATGGCAATAACAATTTAAATTTTCAATAAGACTGTCGATAAGTGCATGTCTTATGCTGCACGTTTGTAAAATATAACTGGAGAAGTGTTCAACTATGTGTCATGTCAACGACTACAGTGTTCAAAACAAAGAATCATTGAATGACCTATAACTCCAGCTCTACCAAAACACAACTTGCCCAATGTCTTTAAATGTTTTTTAGGAGACAAAAACGTGTGCAAGTTACTGCATCATCACACCTTGGAAAAAGGCCGATGGAGATATACGAAAATTCATCCCCAGAAGAGTTTCTTCTATGGTCTGCAGTGACATCAAAGCAACACAGAAAACATGCGTACTGCAAGCACATAGGACAATTTAAACACAAACCAAAGTTGCATACAGCACGACATATGTAACAGATTTTGCTGCCCAGTATAAATGTCCGATTACAGTTCATAATAATTTGGCTTCTAATAAAAAAACTATTCTGAAAATGGTTAGTACTCTTTAAAAGGTTAAGCATGCACAGTTATTACCATTTTTACTAATAATCAGTATAGCTAGGAGGTAATTAGCTTAAAATGTATCACACGGTTTTACCTGCCACCCACACATTTAATCCGTAAGTTGAGTGAACCTTATGTCATCCTACACTGCCAACAATAAGAAATTGCAATTCACTTTGTTATAATCAAAAATACGACAAATCTACACATAAGAGTTGTAATACCAACTGTTTCTCAAAATAATCACTGCAATCTGTGGAAATCTGATCAGCCAACAGCAGACTATTAGATCCATAACGTCACTAAAATTGAATTAAATAACATAGGCACCACAAAGAGGAACAAGACACGCCCACAACAGTATCAAGCAACCAAGATTATGCTGCATAACAAACTGTCAGCTTCAGCTTTATATGTTCAAAAAATATAAAGAGGATCCCATGATTTAAACATATGGTCACATTACCATAACCATAATGGTTATTGGATTACTTTACCATCCACTGGTTACTACCTGCTAGAAGTGCCTAGCTTCATCCATTATAAAATATATAGGGTCTCAGAATTTTACATTATAGTGACCCTAAAGACTGACCCTTTAGAAGTAGTTTATCATCAGTTGCTTAGTAATTGCCATGCACAGTCAATCTGCATGCCAAATCTAGAATGCTTATATTCACCCACTCCAAATATACAGAAGGTTCACCAAAAATCAAGTCCATTCTGGAGAAAAATTACGACAAATTTAAGGTAAAAGTGGGCAAAAACTAGCTAGTTGTAGAATTCCATTGAGATACTGTGGCCATAATCATTTAACCAACTTTCACAAAACCTGACAAAATCAACTAAGTTAGAGCAGATATTTGTGGACACCGCCTGCTGTAAGTATTCTCATAATATATCCATCAAGAATGGTGTAAAAATGTATCTATTTACTAGCAGCAAAAATGACTTACATCTTTGCCAAGTAAAACGTCACAAGGCTGAGATGACGACCTACAAAAAAATAAACAATTCTTCATATTTACACAATTTTGTGACAATTCTGCTCAAAATAACTGAAAAAAAATGTCCAAACTTCTAAGTAATAGAGACAAGTTTAGACTGTAAATTTTTTCAAACATGCAGTCTTCAAGATACTAAAACAAGACTGGACAACAGTTTAGATTCCAGATGTCATTCCTGTCAAACAAGATTAAATTACTAATAACAAAGTATATTTTAAAAAATACGAGTAAAATAAAAAGTATAGCAATGAACGAAGAAGTGGAGAATCAGATGTATGAAAACAAAAACCTGCTAGACAGACTTACTTGCTGTCCTACAAATGTCTACAACACAGAAAAAATGACAGGCAAAACTATGCTACTTTTCGTCCCGGTGAGAATCCACTTGAAAACAGAGAGACGTCAGCAGACTTTTATCCCAGATTTCTTCATAGTAATTCTTCAACTGTTCTCTCTCAACCCGGATCTCGTCCTGTATATGGCAATAAACAAGAAACATACAACAGTTACACAACCAAATACTGGTGTTTCAACAGTATTTGTTTGAGTGCCAGGAAAACCATTTAGTTTGTCCCAATTTGTGAGTCAGAAAGTAGGAGTCAGGAATGCAAAAAAGTCAGTAGTATTTGCGACTCATAAAACACTACTCCAGCAATTGACAGAGACTGCAGTTTCCTTAGATACCTTTGAGTACCATCAGCTAGGCCGGGCGAATATAATTAATGGATATTAAATGGACATAGAGGAAAATATTGACCAGCACAGTCGGCAACAATATACTGCTACTACTACTTCGATTTAACGACCAGTTCCCCTGGGTCTCCTCCTCCACCTGTTCCAAAACAGAACCTATGGGGATTAGTGGAATGAAGATTTATGGGTTCGCTGTCCTTCCTGCACCCAACCATCAAGGCTAAAAAGAATATAAAGCATTAATCTTAACTAGTGGCCTGGTATCATACTTTCTTCACCCACCACTGGACTGGACTGATTCACTTGTGGTTTTACGTCCCACTTGACACAAAATGGGTCATTTCTGAGAAGTTCCCCCAAGCCAACAACACGAAATAAACACAAAAACTACAGCCAGGTTTAGTCGCCCCCTACGACATCCAACCTGGAAACGGAAAGGACCTATTCTGGTTTTGGTGCTTCATAAATTTGTCACTTACTTACTTACTTTAATATAGATACTTACCTACTTACGTACAGCCCCGGACACACGGGGCAAACTCCTGATGGAAGGGGCATTGCTATGTTTATGCCAGTATCCAACAACACTACCAGCACATAATATACAACTAATAATAAAGAAATATGGTAACTAGAACATCCAGTAGTTGTGATATTTGCAATAGAGGTGAGAATTTTGTACATTCAGAATACAGTATATAAGTAACCACTGACTGAAGATAGGTACTGTGGATGCATGCAAACGACAAGCATGGCCTGCTCTGTACTTGTGACTCGTACAACAGCCGTATGCCAGTAACCCTTATGGACAATAGGATTGAATGAGAGCCTTGTTGAACGTGACTGAAGACAGGTCTGGAGATCCTGCATTTACATTACAATACAAAGAAAGCAATCGTAGACATCAGACTTCGCCCCTGGTGCCACCATATGGCGAGCTCGACGAAGTGTAATGTTGTGCATGATTTTGGCCCATTTCGTTAAAATATGACATCCAAGAAAATGGTATTACATAACGTTTTGCATTGTCGTCAAAGAAGAACCGAGCCACAGCCACGGGTAACATGTACACAAAATTTCATGAAATTTGGACACGTGGTTTCTGAGACATGCGAGTGGATAGACAGACAACAGACAAACATACATGCTGATCACAATACTTTGTACTTCTACCTGGGGAGAAGTAACAAGACAAACAACACAAAATACAGCATTATTAAAGGACTTTCTAGACCCGATAAGAGCATTGCACAGCAGGCATGATGTGTCATTCAGCCAATGTTTGTGGATGATCTTGGCTCTATAGAACGTGGAGCAATATAGCTGGTAATCAAATCTGGCCAAAATATGATCATAAATTTTGTGGCAATGGTAGTAAGTCTGATGAAGATCAGACAAAAACTTTCTAAGTGCTAAATTTGGTGGAATTTTCAGAGCTGGTGGGGTGAACTGGATGACTATAAAAAATACTTCTGTCTCCATTTTAACAGCCATCTACCAGAGGAACCTGGGTTCGCTGCCCCCCTCAAGTTCTTCCCCCACTTGTTCTGAAAAAAAACTTTTTTTAGATAAGTGACACAGGTTTTCATCTAAGGTCAAAACACTGAAGAAAACTCAAATCACTGACTAGTTAGTATATATAAATGAGACAAAATTAAGCAGAAATGCAATAAACACTATTCAACTTGAAGCGTTGACAACATTTTCATTTGTAACAATAAAGAATCATGAGTATTTGGGCAATAAATATACAAAAAAACATTTTAGCTTCAAAGCCTGATTCATGAAATTCAAGAAAACCATATGCAAGTCTTAAAAATAAAACCACCTAATCAAACTAATATGCAACTGGCTATAACCATTATGTAATGTTTGAAAGACTATGCATATGAAAACATCAGCTTGACACAAAGCTGAAAACCTTGGAAATAGCTTTCATGGAACTAGTGATGTTCACACAGGCTGTTGGCTGTAGCACGCTAACGTCACCATTTCTGTAGCTTCCCAGTCGGAAGCCCACTGTATTATCTGTGACAAATCACACACATAGCAACATGTAAACACATAAATGTAACACTGTGGGAAAAACTCTATGGTACTGGCAACAGAGAGCTGGTGTAAATAGGGCTAAGCTCCTTCCCATTAAAATGCAAAAGGAAGAGGATGTAAAAAAACTCAAATATCACAACACAGAAAACACCGCTTTAACGACTGTCCCTTGCATATCATCTACAGTAAATAACACTGTATTCATGTTTTATCACTGCTGATGACACTTAACTTGTCACCAATGCTACAAAGCCAAAAATCGGTTCGATGCGGCAAACAATTCTATTCTGTACAATCAACTCGCAAGGTTTGTTAAGTGAACTGTGACTGAGCTCATTTCAATTGTAAAACCCGTAATTTACCAATGGCCGTATTAATTTTGTACAGCATTAGGATTTTGTATGCCTAGTTATTTTGTTTAATATTTGTGTTCTATGTGAGAAATGCACACAAAGTACAAAAATAAAATGGAAAAAGAAACCAACTGTGACAGCAAGTTAACGAAATTTTGATACTGAGTGGTAATCTGCAACTGCTGAATGTGCCGAAGCAAAAATGTCCATGGTAATGCAAGTCAATTTTTCTCACAACCATCCCAAAAGCAAATTGCATAAAGAAAACTGTAAAATTTATGTCAAATGATATTAGCCAATTTTGTGAAAATAATTAACTGATATTTAAAGCATTTTCCAGTGAAACAACTACCAACACAATCTTACCATTTCCATCAGGATCGATGCCAATGGTAAACTCACATTTGTTGCGATACTCAACAGTGATTGGCTGCAGCAACAAACATAATAAAAGTTTTCATCTTGACAAAAACAGAGTGCATAAATTTTCAAACTAATGCAGACAAAACTGCAAATTATACAAATGGCTGAAATCATGTGTCCAATCACACTGAATCGGTTTTCATTTGATTAAAATTCAGCTATAAGTCCCTGTTACTTTCTGTCTTAATCATTTCAAAACTCAACAACCTGTGGCTAACATTGCCGAACGTTTTTACAAGGCAGCTACCAACTTATAACACAAGATTATTATATATGATACATACATGCACGACCAAAGAACATCTGACTTCAGAGCTGCAACTAAATAGTAATCAAGGTTTTTACTTTCAAACATGGCTACTAGTCTATGGTACATCAGATAAGTAACAGTTGTAAAAATTTGTTTTAAAAACAAGTAAAATTTTTAACAACAATTTTAAAGTAATAAATGTAAACAGCATAAAATACTCACTGAAGGCTTAATAGGTTGAATCACGTATCCAAATTGTTTATGCTGATCTCTGAAAAAAATAACAATAACTCAAAAATCTTTTTGCAAATACTACACACACTGAATGCCAAAACCTACTATCATTAGGGTCACTGAGAAACCCTTTTGAACTTTCAAACTTCTCCCAACAGCTAACAAAAATTTCTGTAAACAAAACCGACAGTATTTGCCAGGCAAACACCGCAAAAGACTACAATGACAATTAAAATTAACAACCGTAATTTATGCCAATTGTGACAGTAAAAAACCCCTCATGACAGAAATTACCACCATCTCATATCATGCATTTAACATTGTTAGATAGACTGCCATTCACACTACGTGTCAATACGTTTAACTATTTTCGTTATTTTCAACTTAAATCAGGGTTCCCAAGAGCTGACCACATATGAAATAACATCAAAATTAATGAGGAAAAATCACTCAAAAATCAACTCAAAATTCCCAGCTGAGAATTTAATTATGGCCAATTACCAATGGCCCTGATGCAAAATAATAAAGCAGTTACTATTTCACACGATGTGTAATTAACTAATTATAAACTCGAAACTCTGAAAATATTTCAAAACAATTAAAACACAGCGAAACATACCTGTGCTTTATCATATGTGGTTTATAATAATCATTGTTTTTTGCTATCTCTCTACTCAGCTGCTTCATGAATTGTTTCACGAACATTTCTTTTTTCTGTAGTACAGTAACAAATAGTAAACAACTGTCTGTACAAATAAGTATAGTAAAAATAACTGAGTCACAAACAAATAACATTGTACATTATAATTTCTAATCATAAACCCTCAGATTATTTTTGCATACTAAGACAATAACCTGAGAATGCTCAAAAATGAAGCAATATAAACAGCATGAAAAGTATCATTACTGAAATCCTCCACAAACATTTTGCCGTATTTAAACAAAACATACTTCAAGCTGTTGTTGATAAGGCATTTGCCACAATGGAGTGACTGCATCATTTAATCTGAAAAAACAGGTTTCAAAAAACCAACTGTTAGTCCTTCCTCATTAATGTAAAACGTCATTTTACACAGCAACATGACCGATATTTTTTCCATGAAACAACACAAAAAAAAATGACCTGCACTCGTGGCCGAGTGGCTAACGCACTCGGCCGCCATGTGCAGTAGAGTGTGACGCGCTCAGTGACCGGGGTTCGACTCGGCCCGGGCGCGTCCGCCTACCAAAGAATTATTTCGAATAATTCCTATGCACATGATGAACAGGGAGATAATCCCGGGCAGGAAAAAAGAGGGTTCGACGGTGTCCTCTATAAACTGTGACCGTTGCAGTTTGCAGGCAACTTGATCTAGCAGTGTCAAGTTTGCCTGCCGCGCCGGCGTGAGTCGAAGCTAATAGACTTGGCTGGCTGCTGGTTGGCGTAATGCACAGCGCCAGTCAGGGCTAAGCCAGACAGTAAGCCACGTCTAGAAGGGGCGCGCTATAGAAATACCCGACAAGCTGCTCACTCCTGCTCAATCCCTCCTTCACCCTACACTAGCTAACATACACCGCACACACCTACCAATTACTTCCTCTCCCTGGGCAAGCGCACTGGACCGCTATATGGTCTCAGCGCTGGGGTCCAGAGTAGGCTGGACCCCTGCCCGCAAAGAACGAACGACGAACGAACGCGAGAAAATCACTATTGGTAATGTAAAGTAAAATGTCATTTTTGCATGGTACATTATCATAATAAATTAGCCCCATATGGGACTGACGGTCGACTCTTTACAACTGAATTTCAAGTTCAAAGTCATGTGACATAAAAACTAAGACAAATATCAAAAATCCGGCCTGACAAAATTTAGATATAGTGTCCTAGTTTAAGAATCTGTGGTCAGTTGCCAGCTCCCATTGTATATGGCAGAGGAAACAGCTTTTGAAAATGGAAGGATTTCCAACTTTTAAGGGCTCGTGACCTTGACCTTTGATCGGATCAGACTGCATACAGTCGTGCATCACTTATCGACCTCTACCTACATGCCAAATTTTATTAAAATCAAAGAAACTTTTTGTGGACGGATGGATGGACAGACAGACATTTGAGACCGGCTTTATTAGGATGACTCTGAAGAGTCGACCTAAACACTGCTACTATGCCATGTGCACAGGTACACTGCAAAGCACTGGCTTAATTAACATTAACAATGCTAGTACTCTAATAAACACATGCACTGGCATAACGGTAATAAAGATTCCTTTTCAAAGGAACACAGTTTGACTGGTGCCCCAATAATTTTCTTCATCCAGCTGTTCGCAAAGAGAACATTGGAAATAAATGGCACAGGCATTTTATAGGCTGGAGGCATTTCCTGTCACACAACCAACAACAGTGTCAAATTAACGATGGTAAAGTACTGCAGTGAGGGTGACAAAAATGATTGTCGCAAAGAGCTCCACTCAACTGAGCCAGCTGCACTAAAGACCCTCCAGTCACTGACTATGTTATTAAGCAATGCACACAATTTTGTAACAAAATATAAGCAGAATTCCACCAATATTGTTGTAATTTACTGCTCAAAGTGCAGACCTTTCTTCGCGTGACAGTTCACTGGTGGTGCTACATTCTGTCTTTTCCAACTTCATTAACTTAGCAGCTGGCATGCAATCTGTCTCTTTGTCACCAGCTAAATATGCCACAATAAACACTGTTATTAATAACATTAAACAATATTCCACAGTTAATCATAGAGTGAAATGAGCTATCTATTACAGTTAAAGATGTCATATTGTTACATATTTCAACGAGGAATGTTATTCTATGTTAGCAAAGTTTAAATTTTAGTATTTAGGTATCTACTTCCTGCTTTCATAGTTGTATAACACAACAGTTAAATTTCTAACAAAATGCACACTTAAGATTTTTCATATTATAAAAATTAACAAAACAGCCAAGCCAAACACAACAACAGTTTCACGGCCACTAGACAGGTCAACTGTGTTAGCCAACACCTCTAGTTCAGAACTGGAGAATTTTGTCACAGCAGTGATTTACTGCTGCATGCTGTTGCTGACTGCAATTAGCAGATTCGTATTAAAGAGAAGATGCTCCTCATTGGTGTTATTTATGCCATCTCAACACACCACAAAGTTGATTAGTTAAGAGTTTAATGGCACTTTCAACGCATTTTAGGTCATATTGCACCTTTAAAACAGAATTATATTATAAACAGTAAAATTTAATGAGTATTAATTCTTGGGGTAAGATGACTGAAAAATAAAAAAAATAACTAGCAGTAGATTTAGATTAATTAAGTAAATTGAAATTAGGCAAAATTATTTAACTGAAATTGCTGCTG
>Ga0209780_1003474_pt1 | contig 11769 bp, 9 predicted proteins | sample WorMetexBAHAMAS2_FD_187384 | JGI IMG/M metagenome (GOLD analysis project Ga0209780, IMG submission 187384) | Marine gutless worms symbiont microbial communities from Max Planck institute for Marine Microbiology, Germany - Inanidrilus exumae... | ecosystem: Host-associated > Annelida > Digestive... | reverse complement strand
TGTTTACATAGTGTGTTAGACAAAGCCGACTCTCAGTCGGTTTTCAAACGCACTTAAAATCCTCGCATTTTCATTCATTCATTCATTCAACACTGCTGATTGGACACCAGAATGCACATGTAGTCTGATCTATCTTGCAGTCCGTGATTGTTTTGTAGGTGAAATGTTTGTGGACCCGGTGTAATTTGTAGCAAAAAATGCCAATTGTACAAGTAAATAAGTATGCAAGGATGGCTGTAAAATGGCACTAAAATAAATGATAAAACACCACAGCAGTGGTGGCACCGATACTTGTTGAGATGGATGCTGGTGCGTAATCAAAGAGTCGCAGGAAAGCATATTACCAAGCTGCTTTGTACTGTATTATTGGCACTTTATAACTTGAATCTGATATTAAGCTGTAACTAGCAACTGTCAATCATGTCTGTACCAAGAAGATTTTAACTGCACAAACCGTACTCGCAGGTTACAGTGGTCTAGTGGTAACATGCCTAACCGCGGTGTGAGGGGATCCAGGTTCTAATCTCACCATGGGCAGTTGTGTTAATTACGGCCCATGGTGATATTTATGGCGTTACAGCAGTGTGTCAGTCAAATCAGCCTTCCAGCCTTCATGGGATCGTGAAATGAGTATCAGCTTTTTGGCCAAGTAATAATAATAAATGGCGATGGTGCATGCGGACGGTAGCAGTCTGTACCGGAAGTCTCACAGTCCGAGTCGGTAAGCTTGGTTTGAGAGCTGGCAGCCGTCCGGCGCTCAGTCTGCAATCGTCCAGTGATCTGGATGAACTCTTTCAATTGCTTTGCCATGATGATAGCACCGTAAACATTATGCTGGTATCATCATTATGATATTGCCGTCGTCATCATGGTGGTCATCATGGTTCATCAACAAGCCAGAATGATGATAATGATATTCCTTTGACTTGTCGTAACTCTTAAAAAGATTTGTGTTATATTGTTTGCTTGTGTTAGTAGTTGCTCCATGTAATTGCTTGTATTTGTCAACTTCTGTAGACAAAATTTATTTCATTATGTGTAGTTCTGTTCACTGTATGTTTGTGAACGTTCTTTTAGTGGCGTCGATGCTTCCTCTTCCTGGTGACATTCCGCTGCCTCAACCCATTCATCGGCCGCATGGAATACTTAAAAAATCCGGATATTCCTTTGAAAAGTATGTATATCCTGTACTCAGCATAACGATTTGCTTTTTTTGTGTTAAACTGGAACTTCTGATGGCGTTTGTTCAGTATTGTGGTCAGAGGTCCAGCCTACTCTGGACCTCATCGCTGAGACCTTGTAGTACAGTGCACTAGCCCAGGGAGAGGAGGGGAATTGCTAGGTGTGTGCTAGTGTATGCGTGACGTGTAGGGTGGAGGAGGGATATGTAGGAAGTGAGCAGCTTGTCGGGTATTTGTAGCACGCCTCCTTTAGATGTGGCCTACTGTCTGGCTCAGGCGTGACTGGTGCTGTATACTGCACTAGCCAGTGGCTAGCCACGCCTTTCAGCTTTAGCCACGCCGGCATGGCTAACAACCTTGACGCTGCTACTCAAGGTGTCAGCAACGGTCACAGATTATAGAGGACACCGTCGAACCCTCTTTTCCCTGCCTGGGATTATCTTCCTGTTCATCATGTACATAGGAATTATTTGAAATAATTCTCTGGTGGAAGGCAGGCTCACCCCGGACTGAGCTTTGAACCCGGCTCCTGAGGCATGTCACGCTCCACTGCACAAACTGTGCATTGTCCACTGAGCTACATGGGCAGGTCAACGTCTGATTGCATATTCAGCACTATTTATTTGCAGTCTGTGGCGAAGGTGTCAACGTTGACGCTGAGGCTTCCAGTTTGTTTTTAGTTAGTCTGATTTTGCCCATTAACTGTGTTGCTGTGAATGTTACTAATTGCCAATTCAGGTCCAGGACACAGATTGGACCCTCGATGCCAGACTACTTGTCTCGTAAACGAAGGCCGCCGGGGCCTCCACCTGGGCCACCGCCACCACTGAGTGACAGTGAAGATGAACAACGTCTCTCAGACGACGATGACGATGATGACGGTTAGCATTCAACTCTTCTTACCATGTACCATCAACATTGATATCAGATTATAAGCACATGGTGTTAATACAGTACATGTTCTAAAAAGCAGCCATGTGGCAATTATTGAAATTTGATTTCACTTTCAATGCGCCTTAGTGAGTTGTCGTCTTCATCTTGTGCATGGATTTGCTCCAGCCTGTTACCGGTAGAGCACAAGTGGCATCCAGTTTATCTATAAGTCTGAAGTACATGGTCGAGCACAGAATTTGAGGAAATTTAAGCTTTGCAGAAACAAACTGACCCAGAGTTGTATGTTGTAGCATGTTAAATTTTGTTTGTAACATCCATGCTATTATTTTATGGTGTTTATTATATGCACTGTATTCATAACGATACTCCATGCGGTAAGTCACTTAATGATTTTTTGCAGCTTAGATGTGTGATTCAGCCTGCAACACCATGTTTTAAGGTGCTAAGTTTTTACATTTATGTCTTGGAATCAGTGAAGTAGAGACATTGAAATATTCTGTGCTTATACCTCGGACTGTACGATAGTTTGTTTTGTCTTTGTCATAATGTGATGTAAAGTGACTGCATTGCAGTTGTATAATGGACACTGTGTTTGGTGATTTCTGTACCTATCGGCATTTCTTGTTTGTAATCTTTACATATTTATTTAGTGATTAGTTGTGTTTGCTTATTTTTGTTGCAGATGAGGCATATGATCCAGAAAAAGGTAAATACTTATTACTGCTACAGAACAGGTGGGTATAAGATATGTTCAGTTTGTTCATTCTGTATCTTAGCAGAATTTCTCAGAACTACTTGTGGTTGGGTGTTATTGAAATTTGGGGTTGAGATTCTGAGCCTTATTTTGATTTTTGCTCCCAGGAGCCATGTGGAATACTGAAGCTGTGCAAGCACTGTTCATAGTGTTCGGTAGAGTTTTCCGGGTTGTGCTAAAGTCACAATTCCGGCTACATTTATTAAGACCCAGTAGGCTGGGAATGTTGGAAAATTTATAAACTGATCGGATTCTTGGGTGATTATCAAACTGGTTTTACTGAGCACTAGTAGAGTTGTCAATCTGGTGTGTGTTATCTATGTATGTCCAGACAATGACTTTTTAACTAAATTACTTTTGGTCTGGTTATTTGGCGAGCTGGTTCACATTGGCCCCACCCCGTATAGGTCTATTTGAAGGTCAAGGTCAGTGGATGCAGTCAGCTGATTGAAAAGTGGAAGTGAAGTTGGGAAAACCAGCAGGAAAATGTTGGCGGTAATCACATTGCCAGTTTCAGTGTGGCTTGGAGGTATGCCATCTACTGAGTGTTGTTGTTCTGGTTGTTAGTTTATTAGTTCTTTCTGGGGGCTTTCTAGTTGGAAGTGGCTGTGTTCAGCCAGGGTTGTATTATACTTGAAAGGCTCTTTATCCCAAAGTAAGTCTACTTTCTGTAACCCTATACCAAACTGCCCCAGCCATTGTCAGCTTGTGCTGTACATAAAAAGACGGAAAGTGATAGTAGGTCGACTAGATGCTGTAACTTGTTGTTGCAGGTATTGATGCCAGTGACATGATGGATGTGGATCTGCTGCCGCCTGGTGTTGCCAGCGTTCAGCCTCCTAGTCAGTCGACAGTCGAATTTCTGTGCTTTATTAGGTCGACTCTTCGACAGAGTTGACCTAATAAACCCAGTCTCAAATGTCTGTCTTTTCGTACGTGCGTATGTATGTCCGTCCGTCCACAAAAAAGTTTTTTCGATTTCAATGAAATTTGGCATGTGGTTAGAGGTCGATGATTGATGCACAGCGGTATGCAGTGTAACCCAATCCAAGGTTAAGGTCAAGGTCACGAGCCCTTCAAAGTAGGAAATCCGGTAATTTTCAAAAGCTATCACCTCCGCCGTTTACAATGGGAACTTGCATCTGACCAGTGATTCTTTAACTAGGGCACAATGTCTAAATTTGATCGGGCCAGATTTTTGATATTTGTCCTAGTTTTTGTGTCACGTGACTTTGAACTTGGCATGCTACGTCTATTGTGAAGAGTCGACCGGCAGTCCCATACTGGGTTAATTTATTTTTGTTTTTTGCCTTTGCCATCTGACAGTGTTAACGAAGGCATTATGTTTTCGGGCTGTCTGTTTGTCTGCCACATTTGTTTGTCCAGATGAAACAAGTCGCAATTACCCGTTGTGCCGACGTGAAAGAAGGACATCAGCATACGGCTCTAGCCCTTACTGTATCCACCTATCAGTGGCTAATGCATTTATCATCACACTGCCACATAACGCTGTGTTGCTGGGAAGATATTGTTATCTCATGAGCACCTTGAACAATTTCGATTAACTGACGCGGAATATTCAGTAGCCCCTGCTGATGATCTGACTAGATTCGGGAGGTCAAAGTTCAAGGTCACAGCAGGTCGTGGCGAAGCCATCCGTGTCGACACTGGGTGTCAAAGTCTGTCTTCTGGTTATTATAATCATTATCATTACCGATATTAATAAAGTACAGGATTCCCTAAGGACCACAAGTGTACTGTATGTAATGTTCCAGAGCTTTACAAAAACTGTTTTGTACAGAAAGGCCATCTGTCTATGCTTCTCATATCGATGGTCTTTAGTGGCCAGTTTTTCCAGGGTCATATTGCCAACTATTTCTTCACATTAACATTATTCTGTTATGTGGAGGATAATCTGTTTCCATTTGTGATATCTGCACGTGTGGTGATGTTAAGGTTAGTTCTGATTTACTGGGAGATATATTCCATTATTATTCGATAAATTGATGATTTAAGTTTAGTTGGTTTATTAGTATTGTTTATATCCTTAATGGAAAGCTATGCATTGTTCGAGTCGTGGTTAAACTTGAACCGTTCGTTTCTTGTCTGAGGTTTCTAGAGAAAACGTGCATATATTGCATTACACAATAGCCTGTGGGAGCAAGTGTGTAAAAACAAAAATGATAAAAATTGTGTGACTAACATCTTTGTTTTGGGTGTTGTGTTCGTGAAATGCCTTGCGTCATTGATGAGACATTTTCGGCCACTCTGAGTATGAAGACCAGCAACCGTAGGAAAGCAGCAGTCTAAAGTAATTTGATTTTCGCGTACAAGTTTGATGTGATTAAACAGTGAAACAGCGGAAGATCCGTTTTGTGGACGATGCAACTCATGATCCTGATGCGGAGGAGAAAGACACTCGACTGAGGTACAAAGGACGCGGAGCCAACTTGACTTCATTGCAGACAAAAATGCTGCACATGGCTGGTCAGTCTACTTCAACAGCATCAGATGCTGGCAAGATTTCTCGATCTGAAGATGACAGGTAGTTAATTCTTTGGATATTCTGTTCTCAGTGACTGAACAGAAACCGTATATGGCCAATAGTAAACATTATGCTCAATTTCTTAGAAAAATAAACAAGCATTGCTTTTTGTATTCAGTCAATATTCCTGATGACTCTTGTTTTCGGTATGTGTTAGTGAAAACTCAATAGTAAAAGTAGGATCTGTAGTGTCATATAGTCCAGATGTGTGTACACTTGACACACATGAGTTTTGGAAACCTGTTTATTTTGGGATCAACAGGAAAGTTCATGAGTCACAAAACAAGTGTTGGCATGAGGTCTTTGCACTCTTGTGATTGCTGGCTTCCTCTAGTTTTTAAACTATTTTCTTAATTCGTCAGTCATTTGCTATGCTTGCTTCATTTGTTGATAGTGATGATGATCTGTCGTCATCGTCCTCGGAAGATGAAGGCGAAGACAGCGAAGGAGTTGGAAAGCACAAGAAGCGAAATGCCGACGACGCCGAGGACGATAAAAGCTCGTCTGAAGATGAGGATGGTGAAATGAAGAGTTCACAGAGGGTGGCCGAGGGTACGGCAGCTGGTGAAAGTGTCGATTCTGAAGTGCCAGCTGACCAGTCGCTCATGAACATTGCGATGCCTGCCGGTCCGCCACCCGGACTGCCTCCAGGTCCTCCACCTGGTCTCCCTCCGATGATGGTTCGGCCACCTCCGATGCGCGGAGTGCCTCCAGGCATGGCTCCTCGGATGCTGCCACCAGGGCCACCGCGAGGTCGTCCACCAGGCATTCCACCCATTCCACCAATGGGTGTCCCTCCAGCAATGCGGGCAGTACCTCCTCCAGTCCGTATGCCACCTGGACCACCAGGTAACTTCTCACATGCATTTTTGTCAATGAAATATATTATTTTTGTGCCTTATGTGGGCTCCACTGCTACAAAAATACGGCTGGTGATATGTGTGCTTTTGTTATGTTAGTTTAATTTCTTCAGCACTAAGCCAAGAGAGTGGCTGGGAAGAAACAACTCTCAACTTTTAATGATTGTGTATATGTTATTACTTCTTGGCAGTATGGCTGCAAAGAACATGTCAACGGTTTCCAAGATCGTGAAATGAGTTAAATGGTCTGTCGTAATCAGTAACCAAATGTGTTGCAGGTGTTCCACCACCACGGTTTATCCGGCCGCCTGGTTTGCCGCCGAGCGTGCCGCCACCAACGCTGCAGGCACCTCCAGCTGCCGGACCCAATCCGGGTGTATTGAGTGCTCCGCCAAGCATCATGAAGCCACCACAGAGGGCGACACCTGCATCAAGTGACGACAGCGGGCGAAGAGAGTCATCGTCAGCGACAATTGAAGCAAAGCCGCAGATACGACATATCATCGGCGACGTGACACGATTCATGCCGACTTCACTGCGGGTTAAGCGAGAAATGAAGGATGCCAAGGGGCACGTCATCAAACCGGCGGCAGCTGCCACTCCACAATTACCAGGTCTGACTTCGTTAAATTTGTTTCGTTTTTTTGTACCTTTGTTCCCGGTGTTTGGCTACAATTTATAAAATGCACTGCTGGGTGTAATCTTTGTGCACTTCAAGTGCTATCGCAGCAGTATTTGGCTGCAAGTGCTGATAAAAACAAGCTGATTAAATTATGTTTTATTGAATTTTGCTTAGTGTTGGCGATTTTTGTGACATTTTCTTGGTCTTCTTCTTCTAGACTTCTACTGTTTTGATGATCTATTCATCATCATCTTCTTGTTCTATTTTTACATTTGTTGTTGTGTTGTTATTATTACTGACAACGGCAGATTTAGCCTGTCGAAAATTATGAAGGCTAAAATTCATTGGCAGATCACATAACATTCTCGCAAAACGAACGTTGAAATACTTATCACCAGAGAGAGAAAAACAGTGGATGATCCCACTATTTGACAACCAGGATTTGATCTGCCACAACGATACTGGTCAAAAGATAAACCATTTTCAGACTAACCAAGGTCACTGTGCATCCTGCCACAAAAAGTGGCGCCTTGCAACAAGTGACAAGTGTCAATGTGGCAAACGTCAAATGATGTTTCATATCATCAACAGCTGCCCACAGACCAAACTGGAAGGTGGCCTGCCACAGCTTCACTTGGCTGAAGATGCAGCTGTTTAATGCTCGATGTCACATGGCTTGTAATGCACAAGATAATGATGACTTACTGATAAATGGCTGTGTTAATGTCATTGTTCAGGTAAATCGGAGGACAGTGCACAGTTGAAGGTGAAGCCGAACGTACAAATGCAGACCAAGGACGACGCATATGACACTTTCATGAAAGAAATGGCAGGACTGCTGTAGTTGTGTGTACATAGACGCTGTTATAGTCACTTGCTGTATGTAGTTTCATGAAAACCGTTTTGATCTGTCGTGCTGCGCGATGCCACACCACAGTCAGAGTGTATCTCTGATTACTAATTGGTACAGTGCAGTAACGTAATTTGTATGTCACAGCGCGCCACATCAGGATATTGGTTCAGCTGTCTAGTGTTCGAAGGACACTGTGCAAGCAATACATGGATGGGTTATGTCTTTTAGACCGAAGATGGTGAGATGCAACTACTAAGGACATCAAAAGCCAGAAAACCATGTAACAAATCTCCACAGAATGGTCTTGATGAAGTAAATTCGGAAAGACTGAAAGTAGTGATTTTGCTAAGGAATTTATGCTGATTTGTTTTGTACAAGTTCTGTGTTATATTATAAATGTGATTGGCTGTTCAGTGGTGACATTTGGGCCCGTGACATAGTTACATACATATGATGCGATACAGGGGCACTTTTAACACAGGTTTAATTTTTGCAATGCACCCCGGGCTCCTGCAGCGACGGGCCCCTGTTTGTGAAAATAGCGAATTACGACACTTGATTTCCGTCGAATCAAGCAAACCGAGTAGCTGTGAAAATTCTTGCACCGACATCTACAGAACCTTAAAAGTGCCCCTGATGCGATATGATACAGTATATTTACGTGTGCTCAGAAACTGACGAGATGGCCAGCATAATCTAGTGCACGGCAAAGAAACGGGAAAAAATATGGAAAAACTAACAGCAAACCGAGTAGCTCAGAAGAAACTGTTCTAAGAATTTATGCCTTGGTTAAAGTATGAGAAAATGGCGAGTCTTACAAGTGGTCTAAGATATTACGTAGTTATTTGCTATTTTGATGTCTGAATCATAGAGTTACCAAAAAACTGTTATTAAACAGAATGCTTGAATAACATGCTGAATAGTGAGTTTGCATCTGTGTCTGAAAACCAGACCCCTGAGGCCCCGTAATGGTACGTGATGAATTGCTATGTCTTTACAGAACATTTGATAAAATTTTGGTAGAACGTTTTTAACATTTTTTGCCATATTGTTGTAAAAAAAATTCAAAACCCTGAAAATTGTTTTTATTTACTTGTCTTCAGCTGTGCCGCAGACGTGAGTTTAATGAGCTGTGACAGACGTCTTCAGATTAAAGAAAGGTGTCGCTCTAACGGGACGTAACACTACTGGCCCGCCGTGCAGTGTTACTGAAGAGCTATAATTAGACTGCAGACGTCATGATGTCATTGCCTGGCCTCTGTGGGTGAAGCCACCTACAGGCCCGCCGTGGAGTGTTACAGACGACAGACGCCAACGAGCAAAATAATACTGGCCCCCTACACTATTTGTAGGCAGGCCAGTAATAACAGTTCTCCATATCACTGTATTACTGTGCTGCTGCAGTGAATAATCACATGTGCCGTTAAAATTGTGACGTTTGATTGCCAAAATTTTTAAGATTGAAAGCTGTTGGTTATTGAAATTTTGTGACAATGTTTTGTCCTATAATTGAGGGAATGTTTAACTTCAGAATTATTTTATCAAAAGCTAAAGCTATGTTAAATTTTAATTTGTTATCTACTAATATTTTAGAGTCAGTCCGAGACTTGCAGTTTGTATCAAATTGTTGGCAATATTCTGAAGAAATTTATGTAATTCATTGTCGATTATATGTGTTTCTCATTTCTTGTTAACTCCTACCATTGTTTTAATGTTAATGTATGCAGAGCTTACCTGTAAAATTTGAGTTACGTTATTTTGTTTGCTGTTGACTTTGTATTTTGCAATGCCATTTTCTGTCACATCGTTAATGTCACACAGAACAATAGTTGGATTCCAATGTAATACATGGTACCTTGGTTCCACCCACGGCGTCTGGGTCGGTTCAGCCGTCTTTGCACGGCTAACAAACATGACCAACAGGCAGACACACAGACCGACCACGCTGCTGGGTCTGTAGCAGTAGCCCGCATCATTGAAAAAACAAACATACGACAGCCAGCAAGACAATACTGGCCTACAGAACTGGAATATTCTCCTCTTAAAAAGTCTGCTTGAACGGCTATAGACCGGCAGCCCAGGGGGTTTGATTAAAGGAACGAGGTACCAATATCTGACTATATACGCATGGATGGTTTGACCTGGAATGTATACATCTGGACGTCTGCCGGGTACCAGCGTCTGCGTTAACATACTGTAGACCCCCAAAGTAACCCCCGAAAAATTTGCGCTGTGTCTAGGAAGTGGTACCTGCATTGGCGAAGTCGCGAGTTGTTTTTATGCTGGCTATGCTTAACAGAAAGTGTAATGTAAAGGTTTGTGCGTCCGCCCGTGTGTCTGTATGTTCCGTCGGCATAACGTGACTCATCAGGGGGCAGCAAGCGACGCGGCCAGCGTACATTTCGGCCCGACAATAAAGAGGACCGACATACTTGTCTTCCATAGCTAGCGTTGCACGACCTGGGCAGTTCTGTGGCCGTATTGCACCACGTTTAGAAAACCTGCTGCGGGTCAGTGGGTATATCAGACAATTACCGGTATGCGCAGCATGTGGGTATCAAATTCAAAATACCGCGGTATTAGGTATTAGGCCTATGCATTCAAATGGTTGGATCGGGTTGGCAATGACGGCCTGTAGAGGCCTACTGCCTGTCTGTATAGAGTCGTGCCATCAACTGGAGTCATTTTATCGGCGACACGTACTCTTGTGCGCATTCGTGCCGTGATTACGATCCCAGCTGTTACCATGCGAATCCGTCGAGTCTGGCAGTATACCGTACTTCTCAAATACCGCGGTATACCGTCTACGATACAATACGGTATATTTACGTGTGCTCAAAAGCTGACGGGAGGCCAGCTTAATCTACCGCACGGCTTCAAAAACTAGAATGTTGGCAATTAACGTGTCAATTCCCAACCTGAAGATTGCCCGTCTCGTACAGGTTTGACCGTGATAAATTGATAATTCGATGTATGAACAACAAACATGAATGCTCACACTTGGCTTACTGAATAGGAACACCGGCTCATCCGGCTGTCAACGCTGCTCAGTCAGGTGTTCATCCGTTAGTGAACGCCATGTTGGTTTTTCAAAAGTTGAAAATTTTAACTTCCGGTCGGTTCGGAGGCCCAATGTGCGTCATCGTACCAAATTTCGTGAAGATCGGTCGAACCGTTCCGGGATTATGACCGATTTTCGATTTTCAAGATGGCGGTTGTGAAGACAGTGTTCAAAGTTGTGGACAGTATGGTCAAAAAAGTTTCTTGGTCTGTTGTTGGCGTCGTGTGTGGAGGCTGTCCGTGTTAAGAACAGGACGATTTTCACTGTATTTTACTTCGACATAGCCTACAGTGTCACTTAATAGGCCTACAGCGATATACCGGCAAAACGATATACCGTTGTGTATTGCTCGACGCCTCGCCTCTCTGACCACTTTCCATTCAGGCGACGAGCGATCAACCCGTTGTATACATAGGCCTACGTGTCGTTTTGTCGGCAGTTCTAACATAACAACAGCTGTAGGACACAGAGTACGGCTACTCGCTCGCAGTCGGCACAGGTGCTTTGGTAGATATTGGCTCGCGCTCACCGTTACTGCCTACAGTTGTGTGGGCCAAGCTTTGATGTATAGGTAATAATAATACGCCGAGATTGACTGAGCGAGGCGGCAGTACAGATGACAACATGCTAAGTTCGTTGGGTAGGTTCTTTCAAGCTTCGTAGCCTAAGCCTACTTTGTGAGCCGAGTGATAATGAAATGTTAAGTCGCTGAGTTCGACTTGGGCCTGTGTCTGTCGGTCGGGCGAATTTACGCCGTGTTTACAATTACGAGCCGACTGTCGACTACGAGTCGGTTTAGGCCTACTACGAGTCCCTGCTGTTTGAACGCCACTTAATTCTTGTCGTAGTCTTGTGGTACTGGTGTCGGAGAGCTGACTTATAGGTAGCATGAACGCCCCTTCCCTAACGAGTTCAGTGGTGGATAAAGAAACGACAATGCAAGGTCACTGGTTGCAGGGCCATCGAGAGGGGGAGGGGATAAGGGGGTAAGCTACCCCG
>Ga0209780_1003473_pt1 | contig 11770 bp, 8 predicted proteins | sample WorMetexBAHAMAS2_FD_187384 | JGI IMG/M metagenome (GOLD analysis project Ga0209780, IMG submission 187384) | Marine gutless worms symbiont microbial communities from Max Planck institute for Marine Microbiology, Germany - Inanidrilus exumae... | ecosystem: Host-associated > Annelida > Digestive... | reverse complement strand
AACGTACACGGTTCATCTATGGCTCGTTGGAAAGCGCGTGGTCGATTTCCTATACGTGCTAATTGAACTTTTTTCGCTAGCTATCACGGTTGAGGCACTATGAGCCGATACTGGTCGAAATTTCGCTGTTTGAAGCGGGGTTGGTCACTTTGAACGAAAATTTTAGGGGGAAAGGCGTGTCCCCACCAACGATTTTTGGCATCAGCTGAGTAGGGCGCACCAACGTCACAGACAGACAGACGACAGACAGACAGACGGAATTGCGATAGCATATAGCGAACGTAACGTAGTCACGTTCGCTAAAAATGACGAATGTATGCGACAGCTATGACCAGCTTAGTATATGACGATTTTGATAAAAATATTTAGTTAATCAGGCCGTATAGGAATTTTTAGTACATAACTCCCGAAAAACTAGAAAAGCCCTTACTCGTGGTCGCACCGACCACTCTAGCAACATTTTTCCTTTTGTGACTTTGAACTTTGACCAATGACCTTGACCTTGACTTTTAAACTTAACCTATATAGTTTCACGATGAAACAGTGTGACACAGACACAGACAGACATACAGACACAAACAATCGGACCGTTTGCTCTACCTGGACTACTAATGCGGTGACTAACAACAACGAATGAGTCCAGCAACGACAGCATTAACATAAATGCGCATCATGTAACCGCTGTAAATACAGCAACGTGAAAATTGGTACACTGGGCTGTTACGTTACGTTCAGTGCAGAAAAAAGGCGGGAGGGTAGCCTAGTCCCTGACTAGTCCCCTTATTTCTGACAAGGGTTAAAAGCACTGTGTCATTCATCGATTTCGCGTGTATGTGCCAATCCAATGAACCACCCTAATACAGTCTATGACAAAAAGTCATTCGTATGCTATACGGAGATTGTTACTTGTCATTGACCATTTTTGTAGATGCTATTTTTATATATGTACTGTTGCGTAAAATTGCCTTTCACGACTTCTATAGTTAACGTTAACAAAATGCATCGGTTCCGTTGTCGGCGCAGTTTCGGTAACAGAGATTGACCCCGATTATCAGAGAGATCGAGATATGGCATACAGGCTACCACCACCACTAGCAGCAGCAGCAGCGCCACCTATCGCCGCGTGACGTCACGACTCACGACTAGGTCCAGTGAATAGTGACGCCATGGCGCACCGTAGAACGAACGAGCGGTTGTCGAGGAATTCAATTTAGCTGTCGAGAACGTCTTTTTATAGAGCGCAAGACGTCGTAACATGCCGTCACGAGCTTGACCGTGTCGCATACCTGTGCCACCGGCTTCTTTCGCTCTTGTCGCCCGTGGCAGCTCGCCTGGCTTAGATCTACTTCTTCTTCCGAAAATGTTTATCATCGTCATCATCATCTATTTCAAAACCATCACTACAAATAACAGCAGTACATAACATTACACAAGGTCTCGCAAAGAAATTGTTTTACGGGTGAGATAGACTAATTATTATCATCAGCACGTACAACTTACATGCCTTGACTGTTGAATTTTTGCCGTTTAAGAATGAACATCTGTTGTGTTTGTGTTACTACTAAACGGCACTTACAACTGCGGTTTAGTAGTAACACAAACAGAACAGATGTTCATTTTAAACGGCAAAGATTCAACAGTAAAGGCATGTAAGTTGTAAGTGTTCTTTCAAGCAAATAAATGATAATGATGATAATAATGATGTACCATGCGTATTGATAAGAAGGTAGCTTAGCAACGGAATGAAAACTAAGTTAACAACCTTTTGACAATTTTTGCTTGCTTTTCGTAAGCAAAAACATGCTGATTTTCGCCAGGTGACGTCAGTTTGTGTTATAAAGTTAGTGAAAGTAGTATTCTATAAGTTTAGGACGAAATGGCTTTGAAGTATGACAGGAATCAAACAAACTAGCTTAGACTTTTTAAAGATGTATTAGACGGAGTATATCAGTTTTTTGTGCCACCATATAGTCGTTAACAGCTGTGAAGCAAATGTGCTTTATTACTTGCGTCGGTTTTATTATTTTGTTTTACACATGTTAGTTCCTATTGTACGTACTTACTCCATGCACGATTTGAGCGCATCGACAGCAAAATGCATAAAAGCATACCATAGGCTGCAACCGTGAGTTTGTGACTATCATTTACGTGAGTTTGTCTATCACTATAGCGTGCTTGTGTGCTTTTTTGGTCAATACATGCGTGACAGCATTGAGTTTTAGTTGCCTACTGACACATACTCTTCTCCGGTGATGGGCAGTATAGTTAAATCGTTCTAAATGCAGTTGTAGCTAAACTGCCGTGGCGTTGTACTTCTTTTTTGTTTGTTTATCTGTTTATTTATGTACATTGCAACCTTATTTGGCGAATAAAGATGTATATAATAGTCCTTTTTACGGTCATTGGAATAAGCTGACTGTCTCCTATTTTTGAGCGCACGCACATTGATACACACCGCCCACTGTAGCGCTGTCTTCTAATGGCGTATAATTCTGTGTTGGCTTCAGACCGGAAACTCGAGTCGGCGACGACGCGCGAGCACGCCTACTGTCAGTCGGAGTACTTCCGGGTGCGGTGCGGTGTCGGCGAGGTGCTGGTGATTGCGCATGCGCGCTACGGCCGGATGCGCATCAGCAGGTGCGTGCGCGAACACTTCGGTTACGTCGAGTGTTCGGTCGACGTCGCCGAGGTGCTGGATCGGCACTGCTCGGGGCGTCGAGCTTGTAGTATCAGAGTTCTCGACGACAACTTTAACAACGTCCGACCGTGCCACGATGACCTCAAGTCATATCTCGAAGTCCGACACCACTGTCTCAAGGGTACGATTAATTTCGTCTCATATTTATGCATAGTGCTTCACGGGCATGCACCACAGTACCTCGGTCTGCTCATCCATGTCGATGATTAGCCTGGTTGACGAACTCTGCGTTCGACTAGCTCCAACCCACCAGTCAAACTCTCAACAGTCGGCAGCCAAGCCTTCGCGTTTGCTACTACACATAATCTGGAATCATCTATCTGCTAACGTCACTTCTGCAAATCCATTATTGACCCTCCAGCGACTGTTAAAACATTTTTTTATTTCAACAATCATATCCGGACATTATTTGTTGACATTCGCAATCAATGGCTTCGCAACTTAGGCTATACTCTAAAAAGTAATGACTGATTGATCAATTTATTTATTTCTTTATTTTACGACTTCTACCTTCATCACGAATAGCTTACGTTACCGCTGCTGCTGCTAGGCTACCGCCATCTGCAACAAATCACGTGACCCTATGACCCTATATACCTGTGCAGCGTTGTGCAAGAGACTATCTTCAAGATAGTATCCTGTATTTTCAAGATACAAGATAGTACCTTATCTTTTGTTTTCAAGATACTTTTTATAAAAAATTATATTTATCTGTTATCTTTAATTTATTTATTTACGGCGACAGTTTTGGTTGTTATTTAAACTATTTTTTAGTATTTTTGAACTTTATTTTTCACTAATGAAGTTCTTAAAGTTTGAGCTTCACCACTGTATGATTTCCGGCGAAGCGTGTTGTCGGAGATACAGGCCTTCTGTTGTTGTCGGCGTAGTGGAAGCAGCAAGTCGGTCGTCATGCGATGGAGCTCGTCAGCGGTCGGCGCTGATTAGCGCTCAGTCGGGCTACTTGTCCGGTGTGTGGGCTGCGGAGACTGGGTGTGGCACCGTTGATGCGCCGTGGCAGGTGCGCGTTCGGCCCGGACAAGGCATCAACGTGACGCTCTTCGACTTCAACATGCCACCGTCGAGCGCCAACCGAACATCGCCTGCCGCCACCCGCTCATACCCCGTCGCCGGTATCATCAACGCCCGATGTACAAATCTTTATCTTTATTTTACCAGAATAAATACATCCGGTAGCGTAACAGCGAAACATAATAATAAATTAATTAATTTAATTAATTAACTTAATTATAAATAAAGATAGTCAAACATATAGAGCATGAAATGCGTTTCGCGAAGTGCGGGACACGAAACTGCATCACCAGTTTTGTGGGGCTGGGTCCCTGACCTTACTTTTTAAAATCTATTTTGTCCAGAGTTTCAAAGTGAGGACAGTGACTAAGGGATTCGATGCCAGGCTGGCTAAACGACCATTTTTAGTTTTGGACTTTCGGGCACTCTGACGCTCAACCCTGAGTGCCAGAGTGCCCGAAAGTCAAAAAACTAAAAATGGTCGGTTAGCCAGCCTGGCATCGAATGTCTGAATTAGTGTAGCTATTTAGGGAACAGTAAGCTAAATGGTTTAAAGCTAAATGGTTTAATTGCAATTTTGTATTTGTATAGTATAGCAGAATTTCTAAAAAAAACCGTCGGCATCTTAATGTACGGTTTTATCATTTTGCTTGCGGGATGCAGCCAGATCATGATAACTTCATGATTCGATGACAGAATGCTACTAGCAGTTATGCGATGTACGATGCGACATGGGCGTAGTCAGAAGGGTCCCGAATTACACAGATAATATACTACACAATTTTCGCACAGTCGTCGCGATTTCCATTGGTTGCCCGTTAATTACCGCATCGTCTGCAAACTCTGCCTGATCACCCGGAAAACACTTCATACTACCCAACCTCCCTACCTCTCTCAACTAATCGCCCACTACCTTCTATTCCACGTTTTTACGTTCTTCTAATATTCTGGCCAGACCATATGGCTTCACGAGCAACTTTTCATCACTGGCCTTTTTTGCTGCTGCACCATCTACCCGCAACTCTCTGCATGACACATTCACTGTATCGATAAATTATCAACCTTTAAACGTCAACTAAAATCTATCTATTTTAGTCTGCTTTTGCCGTCTAGTCACCCCATGCTAGCGCCTCACATTCGTTTTTACGACTACTGGAGCTTTATAAATATGCATATGCATGTAATGCGTGTAAGTGCAGATGAATCTTAGAAGCTGTAGCAGGACGTTTGATTCAATCTTGGGCTTGACAATCAACAAAGTAGGATTTGACGTCCCTAATCACAAACCATGGCTACGCCAATGCATGCGTTATTAAATGCATATCTTGCTCTGAAAAGCTCGCGAGAAGCAGCTTAATCTACCGTTCGGAATGATAACATAAGACCGATGTCACACCTGCGATTTTATTGTGCGACTTTGTCGCAACTGCGCATGATGCGACTACAACAAATCGCGTGAACGATCATAGCTTCTGCGCCACTTTTTAACGACGTTTCTTCAAAACCTGAATGCGCGAAGTAGGAAAATTACAACACTGTTTCCATATTTTCGGAACTCTTAGATTGAGCTTATACCATTCAATTACAACAGACCTCACAAAAACTAAACTATTTGCAATGATATCATCATCAGAGTCACCACAAGCCACGTTTGTTATCTATTTGTTGCAGTTGCAGCGTGCACAACTGCATACGCGATTTCGTTGCGCGATATGCTTGCGTGTCAAAATCGTGCGATAAAATCGCTGATGTTACGCGTATCGGTCTCTATGTATACGGGAGTACGGCCGCTGTGCAGCATCAAAGTGTCGTCACGTGACACGATAGGTCGTCGTAATGATGACGTAATGATGACACAATGCGGCCTGTTACAGCGCAGCTCAGCACGCAGTCTTCGTCGGTCAGCATCAGCAGCCGTCGACCGGGAGAAGAGCGCCGATGTCAGGCCGCGTACGCCGTGATACGGGAGTTGCCGGACGGCGGCGGCGAGCAGGCGAGGGTGATGACGGCGTGCCCCGGTGAAGCTCGACGGATCGTCTACCAGCTGCGTGGCAGCGGCGCCGAGATCAGCATCGTCGGCAGCACGACGATGATCAGTTCATCCGCTCTGCTGATCAGATTCGACGGTCTGTATAGCGCGAGCCGCGGACCTCGGCGCCATGTTTGCTGGTCGCCGCTTGAATTTCTTCCCGCAGTTGTTCTAAAAGAGAACTATGGGAGAAATTTCTCTTCACGCCACCCACCTAACAGTGTCAAATCACCGAAGGAAACTAAAGGCAATGATTCCAAGGGAAAATCACCCAGCACAATATACCTTCAAACCCTATTGTCGACCAAACGCCATAAAACGCTATGGAACACTTGCTTACCGAGCTTCTTTGCGACTGAAGATTGGCTGCAGTCAATCTTTGCAGACAGTGGCGGGGTAAGATGCCGCTGTTGTATCCTGTTTATGTGAATTGACAGTCCAGTAGTGGAATGAGGTGAAGGTTGGAAAAGCAGTTGCGGCGCAGTGCGGGAAAGTTTAGGCCGACTGTGGCGCAGTGGATGTATGCTATCGAGCGAGTACTGCATATAGTTTTCTGTCGTCGTTCCGCATGGTAAACTATAAGCTATAACCCGCCAACTTTTTGGCGCAATGTAGACTACGATACGCATTTTCGGCATTTAATAATCGTGTCGAAATCAAATCAGTCTGTCTCAGCAGTGTCAGCTTACGTCATCAATCGCGTGCGTGCCGTGCCGACCTAACACGTCGAGCGGAACGTTGGACTATGAAATGACAAATGTCCATGTAATCTCGCTCGAGCACCTGCTGTCTGGTCTGCTGGTCATTGCCGGCATCGAGGCGTCCACATCATGAACGACACCAGGTTTCGTAAACAGAACGCCAGCGGACAGCTGATTAGCGATTCATTGACTAATGGACAACGGTGGCCCAGGTCATTTCGTCGACTCTGGTCTGCCGAGGTAACTATAAATAATAAAATAGTTAACTAGATCTTACGCGTCAACCGCGACGTGGTGTCTCCGTCGTCTTAACTCGAGTACGATACGTATATATGGTACGTGACTAGTTGGTACGAGTTTTTACGCTGGCAGCGTCTGGCTGAAAGCGTGATGTAACGGTCTGGTGTCCGTCCGTCTGTCTGTCCATTCAGTCGGCGCATACTCAACGTGACTCACCGCGACACGGTCAGCGTCCGAGTATTACGAGGACATACAAACTTATTCATGAGGATTTTCGGAGCATACGACAAGGGAAATCATACAGCAAAGTGGTAGCGATTAGGATTAGGCCGGTTTACTGCAGAACTGGCTCGAGAACAAACGACATATAGACACATAGGAAAACAGACAAACAGAGAGACAGACGAACAGAAACAAACAGAAAGACAAAACATTATTAGTGGAATACGATATCTATGAAGAGTAACCTCAACCTCATTCTGGTACCAGTTCCTTCATTTCCGACTCATTTATTCCTTCACCCATTCCTCTTCTGATTCACCATTTTGCACATCCATTACTCCCTCTCTCTTTCACTCCCGGCTTAACCCTTTCGCTGCCTTGCATGCCGGATATTTCCGGCGGAGGAAATAAATAATAATCCCCAGAGTGCCGGATAAATACTTATAACCGTGGTATATCATATAATGTTACCTGCGGTATTGGCTGTTTTTCACTGTTTTTGGTGGTATTATATTTTTTCGGTCTGGCAGCGAAAGGGTTTTAAACCTACCTGTTTCACAAATCCTACCTCCGTAGTTTCACTTCTTCCTCCCAGACTGCCTTCACAGACTATTGCCTGGACCGTTTCTTCTGAGCTACTCGGTTTTTGTTTTTATTTTTTCCTTTATTTTTTCGTTTCTGTGCCATGCGCTAGATTAAGCTGGCCATCTCGTCAGCTTTTAAGCGCACATTAAACTACCGTATCTTATCGTATCGTATCGTATCGTATAGTAAATTGACTTTTCTTCGTCAGTTACGTATACTTTATTCAACAGTGGGAATGCCAGAAGGAATTGAGACCTTAATCGACCGAGAGTAGCGAGCGAGAAAAACTTTTTGACATTATATGCATACTTTCATTACTTATTGACTTTAAATGAAGTACTTTTTGCAGCATTTTCTAGTGATTTTTACAATAAAAGAGGCTGACTTCATGCATAAAATCAGAAATAATAATCAGTTTTGACTTTAAAAGGGGAATATGTTACTGCCTGCTGGCATCCCGTGAATAAGCCACTGTTCTCCGTGTTGTTTCATTTTGTTTAATGTACCCATTGTTCAAAGTTAGGAACGTTTTCTCTATCCAAGCAAACTGTAAACTTTTAACATCAATTATGACGCACATGCGCAGTTATATCGATTTCGCAGGTAGATAGCACACCAACAGAAACTAAATAGCCAAACGTTACATTGTACTTCTTACTTAAATCAACATGCATAAAATTCAGGTAACGTTCTAAGATTTAAAATTAAATTTTTAATTTTAAAAATCTAAATTACCATTTTAAAACTGCCGAAATATTCGTTGTTAAGGCATGCAGGGGTGTAGCCGAAGTTTTCATGACGTTTATGCGTACAAACTCGTGTTATATCTGCAAAATAATTTTATGCATTTACTTGATGCAGAGGCATATGCGTGATAAACGAAAGTAGTAAAAAGTTACGTGATTACAAAATTATATATTGCATTGGTCTTTCATGCATGTACAGCATAACGTTGATACGCAATTACCCCATCCCCTATCATGTCTAACATGACTGGTGGTGTAATGGATTGAAGGTAACTTTGTCATTTTGTCAGATTTTCATGGGGCATCAGTGTTAAAAGCCGTAATTATCAAAGAGTTGCTGAGCTGTATTGTTGTCGAAAACAGTTAGTTAGTCGGGCGTTTGAACGACTTGTGTGATCCAGCGGTCGGATGCGGCAAGCTGGACGAACCTGCTGGTGGCTGGGTACGTCACGGCACCGATGACGTCACGCTGGTCGGTTGCGATACGTCATCCAGGCAGTGGGAACTGCGTTGTCATGGCAACGTTTGGATGACTGGCACCGGCGACACTGCGGCGAGCATCAACTGCACAACAGGTGGGCGTGGCGTACGGTGTGACAAGGTGGGTGAACTGTCAACAATTCGTGCGATTGTAAACGAACGGTCACGACATGACCCAGTCAGCTAGTCCAGTGAACCAATGATTGGATTAACGATTCTTACCATGGCGACATAAAACCTCAAGACGTCCGTTCCATTTTTTATGGGCGGATCCAAAAAATTGATTTAGGGGGCCACCTTCAGTGTCCGTTTCTCAGTGCGAGCCTCGACGCCAAACTCGTCGAGAGCGAGACTACGCAGGCGTCGATGGGATGGGGAATGGGGAGGGGATACCCCTCCCCAGCCGACTCGGGGATCTGGGAGAGCGTCGTAAGCTCCCTGAGCGGAGTCCGGGGCGGTGCCCCGGCCGAAATTGAATTTTGTAAAATCTGAGAGCCAAAGAAGCCATCTGATGGCACGTATTTCACTGAATTTCATGCCACAACTCCATACTGGTTGCACAGCTGTGTACATGATTATTAGTGAAAGAGGACAAATAACGCACACACGACATGCATGTGCATGTACCTAGTACAATTCTTTGAAAAATTGTCATGAGTTTGGGGGCCATGGCCCTTTGCCCCCCGCTCCTCCTTGGATCCGCCAATGCTACAGACCACTAATAGGTAGTGATATATGGCCTATCGAATGACAGCAATACTGATGACCTTGAGTGACCGCTGTCATTCAGCTACTGCAAGCCTTTTCAAATGTGATTTGTTTCTACAGTTGTTTAGCAGTTGACAAACATTTCTGTGATAGCTGAGCCCCTGATGCAGTGACCGACATCATGACAGACTTGGTAGACGATGAGTGTGTGGTAACAGACAGTAGCATACCGTGCGCACCTTTCTATGTTTTGTTTGTTGCATACAGTCGATTTTTTTGGCGAATGATGGGTGGTTCAGCTGTGACAAAGTATGTTTTGTCGTGTTTGCTAGCAACATACAGCGTTCAAGTGAAAAGACGCAACTTCAGGATTTCCTGTTTCTCGGTTAGTGCAGAAGCACTAGTTAACTGAAGTGGGAAATAAAGCATCGTTCTGCATTCTCTGCAACTTTTTGCCGAAAATTACCAAATTCGGTTTTGTACGTCGAAGCTGTAGCAAGCGAAAGGTGTTTCGTTATTGTGAGACACTGTCACACTGTATAGCCCATTACTCCATATTTACCTGTGTACAGCTAGATCTATCTAGTGCATACCTATGAAGGTGTATTTACAGGTGTAATCAGAGATTCTCAGGTTAGCGGCAAACGGCAGCATCGTATCGGTGACGACAGGGGAGTTCGAGTGATGCAGTATCTTACTATTGGTACGCCTATAGCCTTAGTTACTTAGGCCTACTGCATTTAGACGAAGTCGCCTAACGTTTCGTAGCCCTGTATGTCGTGCCTTGGCGAAAAAATTGACAGAAGATTATTGCTATAGTTTAACGACAAATTGATTATGTCGTTGCGGTTTTATGTATACCTGTGTCATTGTTATTTTCGCCATTTGATAGTTGTTCGATTAAGTATCAAGAGATTAATTAGGAAAGTTCAGCGAGACGAGGCAGAAAGGTAAGAAATTTGTGTACGTTTTCTTGCTGAAATAACACTATCGAACGTCATGGTTTATAATCTGATGCTATCCAGCTTCGCGTTCAAGACATAGCCTATAGGCCCCTACGACGTAAGTTAAGCAAGATAATCTCATCGAACGTTTTCGTACGTCGATATGGCAATGCATCCGTTAATTCACAAATTTATGTCCTGTATTCAGTATTGAGAATTTCAATATGGCCATAGACTTGTCTGTCTGGAGCTGTCACGTGACCCGAAGACCAGCAATTAGAACGTGCATAAGCATGAGGAGGTCTAGATGATCGCGTCCCCAGTATATTACCTGCATGGTATACACTGGACAACCTTGAAATTCTTATTAAATTCTTAGTGAAATCCCTGATTTTTAACTGTTATCCGGTCACCTTCTTCTATATGTCGATGATCACCATCTTAACATTCGTCAACTCGATTTCTACTCTTTTCTCTTTTATATTATCAAAATACACAGGAATGACGGCTTTTAGCCTTAGTAATGCATCTGAAACATCTGACGGCAGGGCTGCGCCCGGACACGCTGGGAGAGCTTACAGGGACTGTCCCGTCAGTGTTATTGGCGTGTTGACGTCATTGAGCTACAGGGTGTGCCAAAAAGTGACCCCCGTTTTTCACTCATATGCTGTTAATAACACTACGTATGCAAGAAAAACCGTAGTTTTAGTGGTATTTTGATTTATTTCAAAAACAAGACTACGCAATCAGATTGTTTTTACTGTCATAATATTACATATTCTATGTTAACCTGGCAGAAACCACGATGAGTCATTATCGTCTACTACAATGTGGAAAATGAGTTAAATGACCCGTGTTTAAAATCATGAAAGATGTTAAAGTCCATTCCTAAACCACTGTCTAACAGCAAATCCCTTCAAAACATTCTTAGCATCCTCTATTTCCTCACTTTCCAGGTTTTCAGTTAGAATTTTATTATCTTTACGTATTTTACCACTGTTTCAGCTTGGCGTCAAGTATGCCATCATACACATAATATTTGATCAATAATATATTTATCTGCCCCATAGCTATAGCATATAGCATGGGACAGATAATAAAATCGTTTTGCGTCTGTCCGTGCGTGTGTGTCCGTCTGTGGACACTCACGGTCGCATTTCTTCGTCGATTTTCACCAAATTGGACACAGACGTGTAAACCCCCAAGAGTAAGAACGAGTTCGTTGGGGGTCAATATCGCCCCACCCCTTCCCCTATTTTCACCCTAAAAACCACCAATTTTGGGGCGTGAATAGGCGTTTTCAAGCCAAACTCACGAAATCGAAAAACGTGCATATTATAACAACTACTGCATCGATTCCAACCAAATTTTGCACAGTGATAAAG
>Ga0209780_1003472_pt1 | contig 11772 bp, 12 predicted proteins | sample WorMetexBAHAMAS2_FD_187384 | JGI IMG/M metagenome (GOLD analysis project Ga0209780, IMG submission 187384) | Marine gutless worms symbiont microbial communities from Max Planck institute for Marine Microbiology, Germany - Inanidrilus exumae... | ecosystem: Host-associated > Annelida > Digestive... | reverse complement strand
CCCGGCCGCCCGTCCGCATCGGCCGATGCGACCGGTAAACCGGCACCACGCGAACGGAAGGCGTCGAGAGGCGCGCATCTACAACTGGGCGAGTCGCAGTTTCCTGTCGGTCGACCCTTCGGCAGAAACCGATGTTGTTGTCAACAGACACGGCAACTCCGTCTACGGTATGCTATCGTCACATTAACGCATGTTCAGCGATGTATACCGCCAACGTTTCCTTAATTTTTACCATCACCGCATCGCTATGGTAGCGCGGTATTTGCTGCATGTCCGTCAGTCTGTCTGTCTGTCTGTCACAAGTCAGAGTTGTATCAAGCTGACACGCGATCTGTTTGCGTTATTCTACAACAGTAGGCCAACACTTTAACTGAAACAGAGCGTCGCGCCGGTCTGTCGGCCATAGCTGAACCTACTGTTTGCTCCTATGAGCGTCAATTAAGTTCGCTGCCTGAGCAATACAGTCAAAAGGCTGAACAAGCTCAAAGCAAACGAAAACAAGAAACTTTAAGATTAATTAAATCTCCCGTTCCACATACTAGAAACGTCGACCTTATAATCTGCGCGTGTTTCTTTTATTTTTCCTAACCCATTTTCTCCGACGTTTGTCAACCGACATTCTGGAAACTTCCTCATGACGTGGCTGCAGCCTTAAAGGAAGCGCTGCTATGCCAGTTTTCCTAAAGTGCTCCCTAACAAAAGTGAGGGCCCAAAACCCCAAATTTCACCCAATTTCGCGCCTAACCTGAACATATTAAGCGCCGTCATTCCTAACGGGGAATGACAATAGCAAATCGAAAACAATAGCGTTAATCGTCGATTGTTAGTCTGTTTGCATATTAACTTGATATGGGTCGGATAAACGACGGAGATAGACGCAATAGTTTCTACGTGGAGTTAAAAATTTTGCGATTTTTTGACAAATATCTCGCTTTTTCTGTAAGAGGCCGCTTTGCCGTCGTGTCACCCCTCGCGTCGGCGAATGAATTCGTCCGATCGTGACCTCTCGTGAAATGGTTCTTTGGACCCACATGTATCAGCCACCCAAACGGTATCTCGATCGGTTCAGCCGTTTTTGCACAGCTCACCCGTGTGCCCAACATAGACACACACCACCCTACGTGCGACACCTGCATACAGGCGATGCAGCCTAATAAAAATTAATTAGTTTAGTTATGTCTTTTCTGCAACTACATTTGTGGTAAAATAAAGTTGTGTGTGTATAAACGTCAGTACACTACTACATTTTAGAAGATTGGTGGGCTCCCTTTCTCGAATTCCAAGTACGCAGCTGTTCATGAGCCAGGTGACGAATATTAGCGGACGTTCGACAATTTCCGGCGTAGCGTAAAGCCCCGTCCACACCAGCAACAATGTCAAAGCAATATTTTCGAATGCTACAAATCGAACGATTCTTTCGACAAAGTCGAATGTTGCTTTGACAGTGCATTGCGACCATTTCGGGCAACAATGCCGAACCATTTCGTCGCGAAATTCGTCTTTTCGACCAGGTTGAAACGAATTAAATTGAACATGTTCATCTTGTTTCGACATTGTCGACTCGAAAGAATAATTTGACTTGTAGCGTTCGACAATGTTGCTTCGACATCGTTGCTGGTGTGGACGGGGCTTAACGGAGCGACGCTGCAACGATAGCGTTGTGTCGTGAGCTGTACGACATGTATATTGAAGACTACCCTGAACCAGCAATTAATGAAACGATGCGGCTGAAATACGCCTCCAATCACGATTATAATGTCCTCTCCACGTGCGCGCGTAGAGAACATAAACCGCTGACCTATATGGATTCCGATCTGAACCATATTGCATCATCAATTTGCATGACTTGATGTAGGACCTATGTAGTAATATTTACTGCACAATTTCATCACGTACGTACACCGCGTACATTATAGGCTGCTCGATATTAGGACTATGCGGCTGTGATATATAATTTGTACCAGACTGGCCCACGAAATTATTTTCCCGCGGTACTTGTGCTGTACCGGTTCCCGACCTATCAGCGAGTGTGCACCCTTTACTTGTCGTTCAGATATAGGATCTATGACATTCAGTTTGCTGATCTGGTGCTTTGATGTCGTGATGTTACAATAACGGTGAGTGATATCCTTAATTTTCCTCTCGTCCTTTGACGCTGTTGGAAAGGCGACAAGAAAGGCGAACAGTACGAAACAATAGATATTCGACTCATGTCCGGCTTTCATTTTGCATTTTTAGGCCGCATCGCAGCAATAGCTAGATGCGGCCTGTTGCTACAGACGGAGTAGCGTGGTCAGTCTGTGTGTCTGTCTGTTGGTCACGTTCATGAGCCCTGCAATAACGGCTGAACCGATCGAGATGTTGATTGGAGGGTAGACTAGGGTGGGCCGAAAGAACCACGTATTAGATGGGGTCGAGATCCAGATGTTAAGGGCAATTTTGAGGGTTGTCCGGCCCAGTGAAAAAAAGCATTAGCAGTCTCTGCTGCAGCGTACTCAGCAAAAGGGATCGTTCAATTCTCAATAACGGCTTGAAAAAGCGACTGCGATGCTCCCAACTGCTCGGTGTCAAATTACATTGTCCTCCACGTGTAGGAGAAATTAAACATGTACGTTTACTGCTATCAATGAATTGTTTTGCATAATAGGCAGCTGAGTGCTTGCTACAGCAGTGCACTGCGAATAACATAAAGATGCTTGTAACGTCACCAGCATGTTTTTGGTTCGTTAACACTTTACACCGCAGTGTTTTGTAAGCAAAAGCCTGATCAGCGTATTACTGTTAACGTTTCACGAAAGTGTCTTTCAGTTGCCGTTATTCTCTGTTCATGCACTTTCAGTGTCGGTACACGCCGTTTTCAGGGCCGTCAACACGCGGCGGAGTTCACGGGTGGTAAAAAGATACCAGTGTACACCCGTGGACGGACCGCGTTTACGGGCACCGCTACACACAACCGGTGCATGAACACGCGTTCCGCAGACACGGGTGTCCAAAGTGAGACCCGAGTCGCCGGCAGGGGCAAATCCAGAAGGTGGGGCTGGAGGGGGCGAATGGAGGCGCCTGGGCGCCGAAGGCTCGAGTTCAGTCAAGTATTATTGAGTATGGAGGCGTCGAGGGCGCCGAGGGAGGTGAGGTGTGGGGAGGAGAGAAGTGTCCCCTCCCCACCGGGGTGGAGTCTGATGAGTGGGGAGGGGCTGTGCCCCTCCCCAGAAACTTTTTCGATTTTTGAGCTCAAAAAGGCGAGTTTTGGTGCATTCTGGGACTGATGAAACCTACTTTTGATCGGCCTGACGTTTCGATTTTTGGCCAGCAGCCGTCTAGAGGGCGGGGGGGGGCAATCGTCCTCCTTGCCCCCTCCCCGTGGAGCCGCCCCTGGTAGCCGGGCCGTGTTGACGGCCCGTGAACACGGCTAATGTGTATGCACTCTAAGACATGCAAATCAGCAAATAAATTAGCGCACAGCCGTGAGTCGCGATAACATGTCACAGGTGAAAACGGGTTCATCCATACCGTAACTTTTTTTACCCGATCCGACCCGAATTCGTGTGAGAAATATATGACCGCACCGGTACCGGTGCACCAGTCCATTGTGTCCAATATATCGGCCGCTGGGTGGGCTAAGCGTATGTCATGTCTCCTCCTGCAGGGCACGTGTCGGCTAACAGCTGCATAAACTACGAGATTCGCGAAACGCTTCCCCTTGTTTGGAGTGTAAGAGAACATTTCTAGATTACGGGTACGTCATAGTTGCTCATTTGCTGTGTTATACATACATGCATGTTGCGTGGTCATGGCTCAGCGGCAGGGCGTTGGACTTGCGATTTACAGGTCGCGGGTTCAGTTCCCGGCCGGTGGCTTTCACGTAACATAAGTAACTCAGCGTTGCATCCGTCCGGGGTCGCTAAATCGAGTACCTGCTTCGGCTGGGGGTAAAGGCGGGATTCTCATTTCTGTCGGGTGGCAGGTAACACTGTGTGATCCCATATGGCATGTGAGTTTCCCGTAGCGGTGAAGAGTTAAGTTGATGCTAAACTGCTATACACTGTTTACTTTTTTACTTTACACAGTGATTTCTGCCACCGGTCTAGAGTATGACGTGACGGTCGTAGTGGGAAATACCACTGGTCTTTCCAACGAAAAGTGAAAGTTATGGCGAGGATGTTTGGCGTTAGTGGCGCATGCAGGCAATGTCATGCAATAGGCCACAGACAAAATTCCTATTGTTTCTGATTTTGTGCATGGAGTCAGCCTCTTTTATTATGAAAATCAGCAGAAAATGCTGTGAAAAGTACTTAATTGAAAGTCAGCAAATAATGAAATTCTGCTATATAATCTCAATCTTTTTCTCGCTTGCTACTCACGCTCGATTAGGGTGTCAGTTCCTCCCAGTGTTGTACAAGATAACTGTCTTCAGAGATAGTATATTGTGTCTTTAAGATACAAAATAGTATTGTATCTTTTATCTTCAGAGAGCTTTATAAAAGTACCTTGACAAAAGTAAAGATACTTCTGGAAGTTACTTTCCCAAGTTACTTTTTAACCAAAATAAGGCTGTCGTTAACTGAAATAGCGAAACCCATTATTAGTGAATAGCTTAGCAGCTAGGTCAAAACAATAAGTTACTTGCAGTTCAGTTATCTGCTGTAATATTAACAATCTGTCATTAAAAAGCATAGTGAAGTTAGTAGATAAAGTAACCAATTTAGTAATTATACTAATATTGTATAAATACATAAACGTGCAGATGAGCAGGTAAATGCAAAAGTATCTTCCAAAATGTATCTTGAAAAAGTATCTTGTAGATACTCTCTTGTATGTTATATCTTCAGAATACTTTTTAAAAGTATCCAGCCCAACACTGATGATTTCCTTCTTCTTCTCGGTTGAATCCTGCATACGCCGCCATTGAGCGCGACGTTTTATAGTCGTTCCCGTAACCACGTCTATCGCTCGCAATCGAAAACGACGTCTACATTTTCCCGTTGGGGTCGCGAATAGGCCATATTTTAGCGACCGCAAGACGTTTTCTGTCGACTCTAAGCGACATCTGGCGGCCATTTGCACAATCGGCTTAATCCGCATCTCGACGTGTCGGCCGATTTCGTGACGGATTTACGGCTATGGCCACTTCTGCATCTACTTAGATGCGCCGCTGATCACGTGGACAGGCACTTTTTTTCTGCGCGGTTGGCAGCTAGTAAATAGTCGGGGAGCGGGGATTGTTTACGCGCGACGATTGCTCAGTCTGTCTGCGGTCCGTCGGCGTGGTTTGAAGCCGCGAGTGCCGAGCGTAGCCGTCGCCTATCCCCGGCCGCTGGACGTCCGTGTTTCAGTGTCGGCATTAATCTTTCCTCTAACATCTCTTTCCACCGGCCGTTCCACCTACGCCTGCCTCCTTGTTTTGCGTCAGCGCTCGATAAAACAAATCGCAATTTCTTCGCGCGTTTTATACAACCGATTTCCGAAACTGTCGTAATTTTACCGCCAGCAAGCGTTCCGATCTAACAGACGTATCAGCTAGTTCCAACGGCAGTACTGTCTGATATAGGGTACAGGGTTTATTCATGTTTTTGTCAATAATTTTGATTTTGATGAAACCGGTAATTAAATACAAGGTGCGCCAAAAAGTGAGAACCCTACTTTTTCTCAGCAAATGTGCTACAAAATGTGTGCGAATAAACTACGGTTGTCAGATTTGAGTGCGACGCATGTAGTAGGCTTAACCACACAAGCACATAATATTCAAGACTATTCTTAATATTTTATCGGTTAAATATTTTATGCACGGCGTCATACTTATATTATACTTTTGTTTATTAATAAAATATACAAATGCCATGTTTCCTGCAAAAACACTTACTGGCATGATGGCCTAATACATGCAAATGCCATTTTTCAACATTACACATATCACTGTCTAATTAAACTAGATATTTAAAACAAACTTTAAAACACGACCAATCACGGCATAATATAAAACTACTAAGATCAGTTCGTTCTAGCAACCGCTTAAAGTTGTTTAGAGAAGAAAAGTATCTGGCTAAGCTGGCAAACTGTCCCAATAGCGCACAACTCGGTGGCAGAATAAGTATTTACGTACATTTAAGTCTCCGTCCACACCAGCAACAATGTCGAAGCAACAGGCAACATTGTCGAAGCTACGTTCGACTTTGTCGAAGCAATATTCGACATTGTCGAAAGAATCGTTAAACTTGTAGCATTCGACAATGTTGCTTGGACATTGTTGCTGGTATGGACGGGGCTTAAGTGTAACTGGGTGGCGCGGTGGAGCAACGGGTAGAGCGTTGGACTTGCCATCAACAGGTCGTGGGTTCAATTCCTGCTCGGGACAAAGCTGCGTAACAACGTTGGGTAAGTTGTTCACACCTATGTGCCTCTGTCACCAAGCAGTATAACTTGGTACGGGCTAGGGGCGGTGATGCTTTAAGGCTGGGAAGGTAACCCCAGGCCTGTCGGAAAGTAATGGCAGCCTACTGACGGGTTGATGACTTATAGTCACCTGCGGGCTGACTGCCTGTACACCGGGATCAGCTCCGAGCCCAACGCTCGGTAACGAGTATGGGAAGCCTTTACCTTTTTAAGCGTGACTGTGGAACAAATAGTTTAAATCTATGTCCGCGTGTGGCAATACTAGCATTATACATACTCTTAAAAAAGTAGATGCGTCTATTTCAACCATACCGAAAAATACTTTATACACATCAAAGCGTAGCCGACGCAATTCGAGCCCGTCAAGTCCAAGATTAACCAGACGCTCACGGTACGCTAGATTGCTGCAACATATAAAGCTCTTAGTAAAGCGACGTTGCACAGACGCGATTTTTTCGCACGTCCAACAGACACGTCCCCTGTCCGCCTTGTGGATACGCCACTGTAAATACATGAAAAACAGAAATGTGGCGTGGCAAAGCCCAGCTCGTAGCCCGCCCGGTGCAAACGCGCCTGCAAAACTCAGGGATTGTCAGACCAAAGTTCACCCAATTTTTATCAGACGCAGAGGATCATCGGCGGTGTTAACGTGCGCGCATCCATGTTGCGATGCTCCCATCCGTTGTGGAATGCCAGCACCGCACAGAATGAAGGTAGATGGGTATGCCAAACATGGCAACTTCCCTTTAGCGATCGCGAAAAGGTCGGATTGATCATTCACACCCTGAAAATTTGGTGAAGATCGGTTCAGTACATGCTGAGATAATTGCCATCATAATTGGTCTCCAGTGGCACCGTTAAAGCGAAAGTAACGTCAGCGCATTCCATCGGCATGCCGGGCGGGCAAAAATATTGTTGGTACGACGTCAAAGATTTACAGCTTCTGAATACCGGGTAGGGCAGATGTCGCTGGCGTGTTTCAAGTAGTCCTAGGAGTACTACTTGCGTGTTTCGAGCTAACAAGGACGGTACGAGGCAAGATAACAACGGCAAAGGTCACCGGGCGGCACACTTAACTATAAATAGAACTTTTATAGTTCAGTGGTGCGGCAGCGGTTAGGTTTATTTATAACTAATGACGTCAGTCTACCGGCGTCATCATGTGGTGAAATACGCTGTGTCCGAAAAACAGATTTCTAGGAATTAGGCACAGAAAAGTACAGAAGGCAACTTCTGATCGGGCCTTAATACTTTTGGGGGAGTAGTTTTTGCTCCCTTTGTCTCTTCGTTAACATCATTCTGGTACCAGTTCTCCATTTTTGATTCACCTATTCCTTCACCCATCACTTCTTTCTCTTCTGGTTCACCACTCTGCTCATCCATAACTCCCACTCTCTTTCACATCACTCCCGGCTTAAAACCTACCTGTTTCACAAATCCTACCATCCTACCTCCGTAGTTTCACTTTCTTCCTCCCGCTTTGCCTTCAATTTGCCCGCATCATTTCTTTTGAGCTACTCGGTTTTTGTTTTTATTTCTTCCTTATTTTTTCGTTTCTATGTCGTGCGCTAGATTAATCTGGCCACCTCATCAGCGTTTGAGCGCACGTTAATCATAATCATAATTAATCATCCGCATATTTATATAGCGCCATTACGCATCGTATCGTATCGTATCGTATGATTTTTTTCTGCAAACTTATTGCGCTGACCGCGTCTAGCGGAAAGCGTAATGTAACAATCTGGCGTCCGTCCGTCCGTCCGTCTGTCTGTCTGTCCCGTCGGCATACTCACCGTGATTCACTAGGGGGCATCATGCGATGCAGCCAGCGAACATTGCGATCCGACAGTAAGCTAGGAGGGCCGACATACTTGTTGCCGATGTGTATGAGAAACTGTTTGACATATCGCATTTGTCGTCGTTGTTATTGCTGTTGTGAAGATATTCGAGTTTAACCTATTTGTTGAACTTGAAATCGACTCTGAGTTGAACCTCAATTGCTGCTGATTTTTGTGGTATAGTTTTCTGTTCAATAAGTAAAAGTAAGTAAGCAGTGTATAGCAGTTAGCATCAACTTAGCTTACACCGCTACGGGAAAGTCACATGCCATAATGGAATCACACAGTGTTACCTCCCACCCGGCAGTGGTGAGAATCCCGCCTTTACCCCCAGCCGAAGCAGGTACTCGATTTAGCGACCCCGGAGGGATGCAAGGCTGAGTTGACCTATGTTACGTGAAAGCGGACCGGCCGAGAATTGAACCCGCGACCTGTAAATCGCAAGTTCAACGCCCTACCGCTGAGCCACCACGCAACTGTGTTGAGATAATCATGCGGAAAACAGACACAAAAACAAACGGCGGTACAAACCCTACCCCTCGGCCGGGATAACAAGGCTTCTGAGATAGAACTGAAGTTACACGATAGCCCAAAGTAGATTTCATGTGACTTATTGTGTGCTCTGCAGACGTGATCGAGGTGCTGTTTCTGTGTCAAATGGCCGCTGTCACCTCCCACTTCGGTCACTGTCCGTCAGTCGGTCGTCATCGCGGCGTCAGCGACCGCGATCACAACGGGACAGCGTTGCCTGGCGACCTCATCTTACTGCGGTTCAAAGCCGTCGACATGTTTCTCTGCATCGACGCGAATGATGCTCGAGTTCGTCTAAAACGAATCGTAAGTATGACGACTTTCTCCTCGAGTCTCCGGTACCGCGGCGAATTGAACTATCCACGTATAGACTAGGCCACGTGCGGGGGACGGGCGCTCGCCTACGCCGGTCCAACAATATGGAACTCACTACCCAACTATTTCAAATACATTAGTTTTTCTCTGTCAACCTTTAAACGCCATATTAAGACCCTCTTTTTAGGTCTTTATACTCTTCTGAGTAGATCTAATAAAGTAGGTCTCAAATGTCCCGTCCCTCCGTCCATACGTACGTTCGTACGTACGTCCGTCCGTCCGTCCGTCCACAAAAAAGTCTTCGATTTCAATGAAATTTGTCACGTAGGTAAAGGTCGATGAATGGTGCACGATGGTATGCAGTATGACCCAATACAAGGAAAGGTCAAGGTCATGAGCCCTTGAAAGTTGGAAATCCTTTTTTTCAGAAGCTATCTCCTCCGCCATTTACAATGGGAGCTGGCAACTGACCACGAATTCTTAAACTAGGCCACAATGTCTAATTTTTTTTCGCGCCGAATTTTTTGATATTTGTCCTAGACTTTGTGTCACGTGACTTTGAACTTGACAGAAACAGTAGACCTAATATTAATAATAATAATAATAACAGCGAACTTATGCAGCGCGTTTTGCTGAAAGACCTCAATCGCGCTCGTTGTGGTAATAAAAAGAGAATAAAAAATTAGCCACGCGCGGGACTGACGGTCGACAACTGAAGTTATTGTGAAGAGTCGACCGTCAGTCCCTCACGTGGCTCATTTTTTTATTCTCTTTTTTATTAGCACATCGAGCGCGATTGAGGTGTTTCAGAAAAACGCTCTCTATAAGCCCCGTCCATACTAGCAACAATGTCGAAGCAACATTGTGGAACGCTACGAGTTGAACGATACTTTCGACAATGTCGAAAGAAACTGAACATGTTCAATTTGTTTCGACTTTGTCGAAAGGACGAAATTTCGTTCGACATGTTGCCGAAACCGGCAACATTGTCGCCAAAAACGGCAACAATGTCGAAGCAACATTCGACATTGTCGAAAAGACGAAATTTTACAATAGAATCTTTCGACATAGTTGCCGTTTGTGGCAACAAAGTCGAATGTTGCTTCGACAAAGTCGAAAGTTGCTTCGACAATGTTGCTGGTGTGGACGGGGCCATAAGTTCGTCTCGCTGTTATTATTATTATTAATATTATTATTACCGCTTAAAAAAACACCGGGATGTCGGAAAGGTTTGATGTTCACTATGGAACCGTCATTTTACCCACCACTTTGGTGATCCAGGTGCAGCAATCGGTAGGATGTGTCTGAATGTCCGGACAATAACTTTTGAACTACGTGACTTGTTCCTTAGACGTTTGTTGGTTCACCTGTATAAAGTTCAGAGGTTAAGATCATCGGTCAAAATTTATCGATAAGGTCACTGGATGAAACAACAGTAACGCAGTTCGCACGGTGAATGTTTACACTGCTGGCGGCCGCTGGCGAATGGGCTTAAGCTACGACGTAATTTGTATTGTGCTATTGTGATCTCGAGTAAGGGCTTTTTTTAATCGTACTATGTATTTTTTCCTGAAATTCTGTAGATTTTGTCATTCCGAATGCCCGCCAGTTATCTGGACTCACAACACAACTTTTAATATCGAGGGCCAGTTCTTCCACCGCGAATTAATCTTCCATTAACGCTAATGGGAGATTACCTCCAATTAATTAGTGGGAGTTAAGTCATTTAAGCATAGTTTTTAAAGCTGATTGCACTGTCTTTTATAGCGTTTTAGTTTCACTTTAGTTTTCACTTTAGTTTTGACTGCCCACGGACAGATTGAATATAAATTGTAATTTTTGGTAGGTAGCTGTATGACCTCGTCTTCATCTAGAAGTTCTTGTGATCGCTCTTTTATTAAAAAACGATGAGCATAATTTTGGTTTAATGTCGAAGCAGTTAAGTGCCTGTGATCAGCTCGTTGTAGGCCTATTATTCATTGTTATTAATGATATGCGTTGTTTGCGCATGACTGCTTAATATTCGCCAGAAGGCGAATATTGGAAATACTCCACGGAGCAAAAGAACGGTGTTGAAGCGTTCGGCTATAACTCCGCCGAAAGTGAACCGACCGATTTGGATGAAATCTGGAACAGTTTGAGCCAAATGTTAGGGGCTGGCCCTGGCAGATTTTGGGTGCGATCTGCGCAGTAGCACTAGCCACAGTGTCAGAGAAATACTGTAGTGTTTATTCAACACAATACAGCCTTCTAGTTTTCGCCTGAGAAATATTCTTACAAGTTACAAGTCATAGTAAAGACCAGCAGTGCCAAGACCAAGACCAAGACTGGCAAATGAAACATAAAACAAATACACATTCACATTGCTCACAATAACAGTTACGTTAATTTATCTATGCTGCCTGTGCAGTCTTAGTCCTGAAAAGCAATTAGTGACGTATATAAAATTGCAATCTTTGCTATTAACTTGCCAAACGAGATTGTAGTTTTACGAAGCATGGGCCTACATGCTAATTTATTCATTCATTTATTACGTCAAGAAGACAGCATAAAAAACACACAAGTATACAAACATACAATAGGCCTAAGCAGTAACATAGCACATAGCATAAAAGAACAATTTAGTGACAGCAAACGTGTTCAAGTCATAAACTCATAAAACAGTACTGGCAAATGCACTAAAAACACGGTTTTTGAC
>Ga0209780_1003471_pt1 | contig 11772 bp, 7 predicted proteins | sample WorMetexBAHAMAS2_FD_187384 | JGI IMG/M metagenome (GOLD analysis project Ga0209780, IMG submission 187384) | Marine gutless worms symbiont microbial communities from Max Planck institute for Marine Microbiology, Germany - Inanidrilus exumae... | ecosystem: Host-associated > Annelida > Digestive... | reverse complement strand
AATCTGAACTCGGTCTAAAACCAGGTTTTAGCCGTTCAGATTAAGCTTTGGTTTTAGACTAAGGTTTTAGACTTTGGTTTTAGCGAAAGATAAAGTGACCCACTGTGACTGAAAAAGCTGAATCCGTTCGCTTTCGACCGATCTACGAAACTGTTTCACCGACATATTAAGCAGTAAACGTACAGTTAAGTCGTCATTATAGGTGCCGCCGCACATCAAAAGCGTCGCCACACTACCTCGTAAAACACTGGTGCCAGAAAACTAACTATTGTCGACAACCGCAAGCAGTTACTGCGTTTAATAATAAATTAGAGGGTAGTGTAGCTACGCGTTTGAAGTGTGGTGGTGGGAATTTATTGACAATTTACTGCCGAGTCTGCGGTGAAGGGAGTTATTTAAAAAAAACCGGTTAATATTCGGCAAAATTGCTGGTATGCACGTTGAAAGTCTCACACACCCTCTGCACTGAGGCACTTTCTAACTAGAACTGTAGCACGCGTGGGCCGGGGCAATCCCCCTTATTCCTTCACTTCCCAACTTCTTCCCCACCTTATACTCTATCTTTTAGTATCTTTGACTTTCCCCCTTTTTCCATTTCTTGCTCGCTTCGTCTATTTTCTTGCTTTTTCATCCCTTCCCATTCTCCAGAATAGTCCCACTCCGTTACCAGGCCGGATGTCGTAGGAGGCAACTAAACCTGGCTTTAGTTTTGTGTGTGTGTGTGTTAATTTTGTGTTACTGTTATATGTATATGTAGTTAAGGATGCATGCTTGTTTTTGTATTTGATTTAGTTTTGTCTTGCGGTGTGATAGTTGCCTCCCCTTGTTGTAGGCGCTAGCGTAATAATTAAAATGAGCCTCTCGATCCCTTTCCCTTTTTTGGTGGCTGCTGAACAAAAAGACGGCCAGGGTTAAGGTTAATATATCGCTGGCCTTCCTTTACTGGGTATGGATAGCTCTCCACCCCTGACCTTTCGTCTATGAAAAGGGATGTTAAACTCAAACTAACTGCTAGAAATGCAAGAACCTGTCCGACAGCTGAAGTAGGCCTAAGGCCGGCAACAGCACGCAAGTCTGCAATCGTAGACAACAGCTTCGCCGCCAATGCCGTCATCTGGCGAACTCGACAAAACAACGATGTCCTTAATTCTGGCCCGTTGACTCCATTATTTGAAGACATGACGTCATCCACGAAACCGGAAGCACATAACATATTGCACTGTCGCCAGAGGAGGATCGAGCCACCGTCAAAGGTATAACTATAACATGTATTGAACATTTTGTAAAATTTGTACACGTGATTTTCGATATATGCAAGCGGACTGAGAGACAAACAGAGGGACAGAGGGACACACAGACACGCTGATTGCAATACTTCGCCCACCTACGGGGGTGCGAAGTAATGATAGTAGATCTATTGTTGCTGACTAACAGCAAACTAGTCACATTGTGACGCGATGACTGCCACCGTTGGCGAATGACAATAATGTGTGCGCAGGCAATGTGCAGCGACGTTTTTCTTCCTACCTGCTACAGATGCGTATTATCAGTCATTATTAATTTGACTGACACCGCATGCATGGTTAAATCGCCACGCTTGTTCTAAAAAGCTCTTTCGAACTGAATCGGTCATAGTGGGTCGGTATCAGCAGTGGAAACCGTTCACGCAAACACGGCGGCTGTAACTGGACGCGGTAAAAATCTTATCTATGCATGAGTGACAGTTCCATTAACATGCGGACGTCGAGGCTGCGTGACAGACGTTCGGTGCGCAGACGACATCACAGAACGGCGCACCGAAGTGTCATCCGTCAACGCAGCAGCAGCAGCAAACCGCACACTGAAAACGCCGTTATTTTCGCCGTTACCATATGCCTACACAGTACATCCAGGGCTGTAGAATTGAGTTTTAAAAACCTATGTTTTTAGGTTTAAAAAACAAAATCTAAAAACCTTAAAAAAACAATTTAGGTTTTTTTCTCAAATTGTTGAAAATACACATAACGACTGATAGCGAATCTCGCAACTTTTGTTCGACGAATCACGTGATCCAAACCATAAAAATTAAGAAGCGCTACCTTGATGTGTTTGACGATAAACGCTATATTATTGGGCATGGTAAAATAAAGTATACGTCGATTTGTATAGCGCATCGTCGTCACTAGGCCTACCTCTAATGCACTCAGACATGGATCACACAGTTTTTAGCGAACGTGTACGGTAGTACAAGCTGTTGTAAAAGCCAATAGCCAAAGTAATGGGAAAGGGCAGGGCTCCGAAACCCCTGAACGGATTTCGATGAAACTTGGAATATATAACCAAGTCGTGGGTATGCCCACACACGCGAATCTATGTGGCGCTGCGACAACGTGTGTGGTCTGGGCGAACACGTGAAAAAACACCTGTTGTGGTTTCTTAGGTATACCTTTTTAAATTTTATAATTTTTTGCTTTATTCTTCGGCTCGCGCCGATCCCGCACCAGTGGACCGATTTTGACGATTTATACGTCATACGACGTGTTTCCGCCCAAGGATGTGCCTTTTGCGGGTCTCGTTCATACTGCTCCACATTTTTGGGGTAAATCAGACAAATAGGTGAATAGGCATTTTCAAGCTCAACGTGCAAAATATTAAAATTTGTATACTATCGAAATTACTGCGCCGATTACAACCAAATTTTGCACAGTCACAAAAACCACCAAATACTCTTCGTGGGTGGTCCCAACACGCGTAAAACAAATCCAAGATGGCGGACGACCGCCATCTTGAAAATCGAAAATGGGCCATATCTCCGGAACTGTTCGACCGATCTTCGCGAAATTTGGCACACTGATTTGGCCGCTGACTGAAATAAATATTTAATGTGATCGCTATAGCTTCTGTGCGTTGAATTTGCGGATAAAACTTTGATATTAGCTGTTTTAAAACGGCGGCTTTTACAATGAAGAGAAAATGAAGCCAGTTTTTGTTTTTATATTACATTATACGGCACCACACGTTTTGTGTTGCGTTGTATGCTGCGTATCCGGTGTGAAGGCGGCTTTACTCGCTAAGGACGACGTACTATGAAGACTTATGAAAGCGTACGTAAGCGCTATTGACAGCTGCTGCAGGCCGGCACATACGTCACGTTAGATTCGCGTCTTATCGTTCGGTTACGGTATGCTGTCGTTGATTACAAGCCGTCATGCTCACAGACGCGTAAATAATCCGCCGTGAGCGGATAAACCTTCATTACTGCTGACACCGGCGACCTCCGTACATCGCCTTCTTCGTCGTCCGAGGCGATGCTTGCGACCAGTTTGCACTGCATCATCGCCGCACGACAGGATGTTGTGACTGCGCTGTCGTGCTAGAAGAAGAAGCACTGTGCTTTCGGATACTTTAATGATTATTCTTCTTTCCCCACCCGATGCGATACGATGCGACACGGTAGATTAACGTGCGCTCGAAAGCTGACGAGATGGCCAGCTTAATCTAGCGCACGGCCCAGAAACGAAAAAAACGCACCCGCACTCCTCCATGCCTCCCAATTCTAATTCCGTCTTCTAATTCCGTTCAATTCCGGCGTCTGTGTGTGCATTGCAATCTTTAGACTCCAGAGTAACCTAGGCTGCCAATAAACTGTGGCATTTTCCTTCTCGTTATAGGTTTATGGTCGACATATGAAAACATTAAACTAAAAAGCATTATAGGCCTAACAATACTTGAAAACTAGAAGTAACCAGCACTTACAAGAGTGCCAAAATCTACGCCGGAACTGTTTTGTGCCTCGTGACTTTTGACCCCAAAATAAATGGATTTTTAGAACTTGTGGTGTAACGTTTCTACGTCCAGTTTAGTGATCCTAGCTGCATCGGTTTTTGAGATATCGTGCGGAAACAGACAGACAGACAGACAGACAAACGTCATATTCCCGCGACTGACTGACATCGGCTTGGGTAACTATCACGTCCCATGCCTACGTGAGTATACATAATGTTGCGTTCTGTTGCAGGTGCAAATTTCTTCACATTCATTCTATTCAAGAAAACTGACGATTGATAAAAATACTTTGACAGACTTTCACGTTCATAGGCTAGTCGATGTTCTTTAATTTGTCATGGCTATATTTCGCCCATAGGCTCTTGTGCACGCCCAATTTGAATACAGCATGCCGAATGCGCAGTGTTTTAGTCACTTTAAGCGACTTCCAGTTCCAGACGCGACCCATATTTCCCATAGGTTCTATTGTCTGCCTTGCGCAGCGTCGCACGATTACGCCGCTTACCATAGCTCATCAAACAGCACATTCACTGCTGTACGCTATACCGGATTCGCGCACTGATCCACTGGCGGACGTCTTTTTGCGCATGGGTTGCGGGCATTGATTCATTCCGGATCCAGAATTCCAATCTTAAAATTCCCTGCAGAATGGCGCGAACTGACTATACCATCGATACCGCAGCATTTAGACAATCCAGACTCGATCAGATTCAACAACTTATAAAATATACCGTAATTCACGCATCTCTCTATATTGTTTCTACTCGTGGTGTCTGTAAATGTTTGCTAATGCTAGCCTAACAGTTTAGCTAATACGCACAGTTATTTAACTCGCAGGAGCATAAATATCGAAAGTGCTGGACCCCTTGTCAAAGATACGATCTATCAGCAGATGATTTTTCTTTTTACGAATGTCCACAAGTCACTCGGAACGGAAACACGTCTGCTTGTATATCTGACGGATCATACCTTCGGAAATGAGTCTGCAAATAAGAGCAGAAACAAATATTTATTATGCGGACAATCACAGGCGGTGCGAACGGAAGTTGATTCACTGAATCTGTTTACTCTGTGACTGCATGTGGTTAACCCTTTAATGACACATAGACCCTGAATGCCAAAACAGTGCAGGACTATTAAGTCCCGTCCACACCAGCAACAATGTCGAAGCAACGTTCGACTTTGTCAAAGCAACATTCGACTTTGTTGCCAAAAACGGCAACAATGCCAAACGAGTTTTTTTTGTGAAATTTCGTCCCATTTCGACAAAGTCGAAACAAATTGAACATGTTCACTTTGTTTGACTTTGTCCAAAGGACGAAATTTCGTTCGACATTGTTGCCAGAAACGGGCCTGCCCGTGTGGTGGAGTGGTCAGCGCACCCAGCCGCCATGTGCAGTAGAGCGTGACGCGCTAAGTGGCCGGGGTTCGCTCCTCAGCCCGGGCGCGTCTGCCTACCAAAGAATTATTTCTAATAATTTCTATACACATGACGAACAGGGAGTTAATCGCGGCAGGTAAGAGGGTTCGACGGTGTCTGCTATAAACTGTGACCGTTGCTGATGCGTGGATTAGCTGATTAGCAGCGTCAATGTGTCAGCCACGCTAACGTGAGAGCCGAAGCAGACAGATACGGCTAAGTCCCTGGCTAGGCGCTGAAGAAGTGCCGGTCACGGCTGGCACTGAATAAGTGCCAGTCCGGGCTTAGCCAGGCAGTAGGCCAAGCCTAGAGGGGGCGCGCTTAGAAATACCTGACAAGCTGCTCACACCTACTGTTCCTTCCTCTACCCTACACAACACGCATATACACCGCATACACCACACACACACACACCAATTCCTCTTCTCTCCCTGGGCTGGCGTACTGGACAGATATAAAGATCTCAGAGCTGTGGTCCAAAGTAGGCTGGACTTCTGCCCGCAAAAAAACGAACTAACCAACAAACGTTGCTAAAAGTGGCAGCAATGTCGAAGCAACATTCGACTTTGTCGACAGAATCGTTCGACTTGTAGCATTCGACAATGTTGCTTCGACGTTGTTGCTGGTGTGGACGGGGCTTTACAGTGCAGTGTGGGTAATTTATGAGCTCACATCGGCCTGGCCTAGGCGATGAAGCGAAGAGCGACCTTGACAGGTAGATATTGATCCCTACTTTCTCTGATTTCCCACATTGATGTAGGCCTACCAAGTATGACAGCACACAGCGTACGAACTTTATATTATATGATTTTTCACTGACATGATATTTCATGACACTATCATGTCAGTGAAAAACGTTTGCTATTGTCGAGCTGTGAACTGACGGCGGACTAAAATCTTAGGATCCGAGTTCCACTCGGCAAAGCTCCGCACTTCCATGATGGATGGATGATGACAGTCGGTAAACAGACAGACCGCACAGCGTATCCGGCCGCCGCCGACCAGCAGTGTTGAACCGATGGGATCAGATGCTTTTGTTCGCCTCTCGAATAATTAGTAAGAATTCAGTCCAACATACTGTTCCCCCAAGGCTCTGTTCTCGGTCCCTTACTTTTTGTCGTGTACATGCTATCCTGTCAGTATAATCCTACGGTCATCTCCTCCCTTCCACTGAATACAACCTTTATGCATATGACACTCAAGTTGACTGAACTTATATTATCATTCCATCTCCAACTTCGACCCAGGCATCACCCACCTACAGAAAGCTCTTCCACGTACTGTATCTAATAATAATACATATCAGACTTCACCGCGGTGTGCAATCGTACACTTAACTCTATATACTTCCTTAACCTAAGCCTCATTAACGCTAAAACTTGCTTTCGTACTTCCATGCATCAATCGAATATTTGTTTCTCCGCAAACGTTCATCGTTACCATAGTAACAATAACTACGCCGACGAGTGTTTCGGTAATTCTTCACATTAATCGTCAAATTCATCTGTTTCTCTTTTACCTCAGTTTGCGAGTCATTTCGAAATAGTCAAAATTATACCCTTTAATAATACGAAACGGAATTCTGTCCGACTTTGCGGTAATAAGTAAATTTATGCAAAATCGGTCTTTCATAGCGAAATTCATACCGCTATACGACCCATTGTAGAAGAAAGAACATGATGTCATTTACAAAACCGGAAGTACATAACGTATCGCAACGACGCCGGAGGAGGAGGACCGAGCCACGGCCATAGGCAACATGCACAAAAAATTGGTAAATATCGCGCAGGTGTTTTTCTCGCGGACAGACAGACACACAGACACACAAACGTATTCATGACAATACTTTGTAACCGCTCCAGCGGCTCAAAGTAAAAATAATTATAATAATAATAATAAAAAGTGGTAAAAAAATTTCGACGAAAGGCCGCATCGCACGTTGTGCCGCAATTAACCGGCCCGGCATCGCGATGCCGAAGGGCTTATATTTTACCGATGTGTTTATTTATTTATTTCTTCTTCTTCTTTTTTTCGACGACTAATCTCTGAGGTCACTGAAATGATCTCAACCAAACTTGGACACATATTCACTTGTGACTGCTATTTGAAAAATTTGGCCCGAACTCCCCGGGCATTTACCCCCCACGGGCTGGGGGCAAAAAACGCTTTTTAGGACCAACTTTGAACTTTGACCGAAGATATCTCTGCAACGAAACATGATATCAACAATCGGAAAAAATTGTCAATCTACAGTGACTCCCTACATGCCCTCAAATTTGGTGAACTTTGGTCCACAAAGGGCTGAGAACGGTTGGCGACTTTTTGCCCACCCCCTAAATTTTCGCATTGGGGGACACTGCCAGCCTTACCGCATGAACAAACAGCAGGCAAACTTACGGCACGGGTTATGTAGTGGCACGAACTTAGTCTAGAACAACAGAATGCCGGGCGGGCTCACGTGGGGCTTTGCCATGCATCTAGTTGAGGATGGAAGGATAACTTTTTCTGCGTAGTGCGCACATCGCAGCAATAACTAAAGATTCACAATGCTTTTCGATGGGTACAACCCCGAAAATTGTCCCTTTCCATGGGGATGTCGACCCCATGTAATATATGGTTCCTTGGCCCATGCGAATCAGCCTGAAATGTCCAAACCACATCTCGATCGGTTCAGCCGTTTTTGCAGGGCTCACGATCGTGACCAACAGACAGACAGACAGACAGATCACGCTACTCCGTCTGTAGAAATAGGCCGCATTTAGCTATTGCTGCGATGCAGCCTAATAATACACCAAAAATAATATTAGGTTAGGCTAATGGTAATAATCATAGTCACAACTAGACAACATAGGCAGTCGTATCGACATGCAGACCCACGCCAGCAGCAGCAGCACACGGCCGTAGCAGCACGCGTCACTAGCAATTTAACCGTGCGATCGTGACGGTTTTCGTAACGCGTGTGATCATGATCTTTGACGTTTTGACCTCTGGGTCAATGCATGCCGAGCGACTACTATAGGGTATATGTGTACCAAGTTTGGTGTTGATAGCTCAAGCCGTTTTCCTTTTAGAGCGCGGACAGACAGACAAACAGACAGACGCGACTGAACGCCCTACCCACGCCGGCGGCTATACAGCCGGCGTGGGTAATTACAATAAAACGTAATACGTGTTGTCTTTGGTGTTCAAGCCTATCGACGACCCACGGGCGTGTATTCAGTGTGAGCGAAATTTGCAATATACTCGGAAATGATCTATTGACCCATTATGACTGTCAAGAGGGACATTACATGATGCTCACTCGCTCAGGACACCGATCAACCAACGCTCAACTTCATCTTCTAGACTTGATCGATAACGACATCGACGAGACTAACCCAGCAAGGCGCCCAGGAGACCTACGCCCACGGTGTTTCCAGAAAGTTTTTTTCTCTCGATTTATACTGTAAAAGGAATGAGTTAAATAAAAAAGAAAAATTGCTTTTTTTAGAAATAACTGCTCTCAGCATTGTACGTGTTTAATACACGTTAATGTTATGCATTTTTACTTCGTCCCGGGCCCGGTAGAAGTTGCGAAGTATTGCGATAAGCGTGTCTGTATGTCTGTCTGTCTGCTCGCGTATCTCGAAAACGACATGTCCAAACTTCCTGGAATTTTCTGTATATGTTGTATATGGACGTGGCTCGGTCATATTCTGACGACAATGCCATGGGTTATGTACTTCCGGTTTTGTGGATTTCCGGCCGACTTGTCATCTCTCACTCCTCTGCTACAGGCGCTGTATTGACATTACGCGTTGTTCGCAGACGTCATAATCGTAGCAGCTCCGATACTGTGACCGACAACGTAACTAGCGTCACAACTATTATTATGTACAACGATGAAAAGCAACCAAGCTGTTGATGGGTCGTAGTTGTCATTGTCATTGTCAACTAGACGGGTTGCAGTGTATCTGGAGACACACTGCAATATAGGCTCGAAGAGAGCGTTTACCACCGGAGTACTGGACAAGTGACACAACTGTTTACTTATTTACTAACGCACAAGCTGTTTAGTTCCTCATTTGACGATCGTGTCTGCAACTGAGTGATGCCAGCGTTATTTGTCGTGTACTTACTTTTAGTTTCCAATTCAGTCTGCTTTTCTTCAATATATTTCTCACTAGGCCGCACCATAGCCATATCGATGGCTCTGGGCCACACCAGCACTGTAGCGTACTATTGGACAATATCGGACAATGGACGTTGCCGAAAATCTGGGTAAGTCCCTTTTTGGTTCGCAGCGTACAGTTCGGGGGAAAGACTTTGAAGTGATTCTAACAGTAAAAGTGGAAACTAGACATCCCGTAGGGGAACATTTGGCCGTGAGTTTAGGCATTTGTAATCATTGCGGAGTTATGACCACCTGAATTTGCAAGACCTGAAAATTTATTAGCAATTTTTGCGTTTTTTTGAAAAAAGATCCCTCTCAAACTGTCGCTGATCGCGCCCGTAATCTGCCACGACCAGCCCCCCACATTTGGCTCACGTTGTTCCATATTTCATCAAATCGGTTCATTTTCGTCGGAGTTACTGCCGAACGCGTGAAGACCGTTTTTGCCCCATAGAGTATTTACAATAATATAGGTCTGGCTCCTGGCGCGAACGCAGCATCATTATCTCTTTTCGTGGCACCCAGGCGACGCAACGTGATTGGCTGAAACAAGTTTGCCTCATGAATTCATATTTTTCAACATGATAATAAACATGTCAGTTAGTCTGAAACAACCCTACAATAACTCTGAAACTGTTTCAGTGCTTTATTTCTGTTTCGTTTCACGTGTAAGCGCCGAATTACGTTATCAGCATTAGGCCGGCTATTACGTATCAGCATTGTGAAGTCGACTTTTGTTGCTCTCGCCCACACATATAAGCGCTTTATCAGCCAGCTGACTGCTAGGAACTCCATCTTACTCAGTTGTATGGGCTTGTTCGTCTGCTTAAGCTGTGGTCACACAGCAACGATGCGATATCGATACCGGGTAAGTCAGTGAGGAGACCACTCGAGTTGCGTCCGAGTTGAGTGCGGTTATCAATGAGTGTATGGGCAGAACTGTTCGTGCCTCGTGACCTCGACCTTTGACCTTTTGACCCCCAAAATAAATGGGTCTCCAGGACTCACCGTTCAACGTTTCTGTGTCAAGTTTTGTAACCTAATCTGCATAGGTTTTTGAGATATCGTGTGGAAAAACAGACACATAAAATTCTACCCGCAGAACTATAGTCGGCGTGCGTAACAAGTAACAGCGGTACGCAATACAACACAAAATAATTCAGATAGTCTTCCCTCCTAATATCCTCAAGACAACATGGTAATTTTATATGATCCCGACATGGGGGGTTCGGGAATTACTAATGCCTTACACTGTCTGAAGCCCGTAGTTAGAGGTGTCACGAGGTGTCACGAGGCAAAGCCTCTCGAAGCTAAAAGCTTTTTGGCTCTAGGATGCCCTATTCTGTTTGGTTCTTTAGCCGTCCTCGATCCGAGGGTTGGCCACACCATGGACGCACTTTCTCCATTTATCTCTGTCCTCTGTCATTCTGATTGACTGTTCCACGGGGAGTCCTGTCCACGTATTGATGTTGTCCATCCAGGCCGTGCGTGGTCTTCCTCGCCTGCGTGCACCTGACATTGTTCCTTGCATCATCTCTTTCACCAGGCAACTCCCTTGTTTCCTCATGGTGTGACCATGGTATCCTTGCTTTAACAGTGTCTAACAGTTCCCTCTTTACTCCAGCTTTGTTAAGAACGCACTCATTTGTTTTCTTTGCTGTCCACGAAACCCGCAGAATCTGTGAATGTCCATCGCGGCGTAATCTGCCGTTTACTGGTAAAATATTGCAATGGTCCAAGTACTCAGCCCCCATGATACCATCGGGGTCAGAAACTAACAATGATCGGGTTTTTCACAAAAGTGGAGGTCAATGTCAATGTCAATGTCAATCGTGGATTTATATAGCGCATAAACGCAAAGCCTCTAATGCGCTGAAGGTGGAGGTGCCAACCCCCCAGGTGTTTAAACTTTAAAATCCCTGTGGAGAGTTATCGGCTGGGCAAATTCGTAATGATTCCTTCTCGTCTGACTCGTCGTATGGAACTCGGATGTGTGACTGCAGCTTCAGCCGAAGCTATGACGTCATCGGCGACATAGAATGCGCGTTGATTTGCGCCGGCGGCAATAGTAGGCCCTGTATGGCGCGATAGCGACGTTGGCGTATAGCATTGATAATAACCGGGAGTCTGTTTCCCATCTGTACGCTCCGACACGGCGCGGCACGGCAGTTGACCGTCACGTCACCGCGTTTATTTGGCTAACCGCTGTAGCAAATATTATCAATCTGGCAGAGAAGTATACGCCAGTCTTTCGCTTACTCAGGGGGCGTTATTTGCGGGTTTTCGACCCGCGTGGAGGAGTCAATCGAAGGTCAACTGATTCACGCCAAATTTTACCAAAACGGGCCCCCAAAACTGAAAATTTTACACAAATTTCGGCATATAAACGCCCCACAGTGGCGTATATCTTGGGCGATTTTTACCAAATTTTAAC
>Ga0209780_1003470_pt1 | contig 11776 bp, 4 predicted proteins | sample WorMetexBAHAMAS2_FD_187384 | JGI IMG/M metagenome (GOLD analysis project Ga0209780, IMG submission 187384) | Marine gutless worms symbiont microbial communities from Max Planck institute for Marine Microbiology, Germany - Inanidrilus exumae... | ecosystem: Host-associated > Annelida > Digestive... | reverse complement strand
ACCAGATTACACACATGCAAAAATGCCCGGTCGTAAAAGAGAAAGATATAAAATAGAGCCAAGAATTTCAGTACCCTTTATGCTGGAATTGGAATATGAAAGCAAAATCATTAAAAAAATTATTAGTGATTAAAGAAATATGTTCTTGGCTGCAAACTTTCCGTCCATCCAACCCAGGAGTCAGGGATAGTCATTTACAGGGATAGTCATGTCGTAACGTTAACCCTTTAAGTTACGATATGATAACAGTAGCCTGAAACGATAACAGAAACACAGGGCCTTATTAGGGGCCCAGGGGCGTTCAGACTGTTCGACCGAACAGGGACCCACAAATTTAGGGGCCCGCATTTCGAAAAACAATTTTTCTGGCTCTTCTGATGGCGTCGCTAAGCAAAAGGTGAAAGAGAAAGGAAGTAAGGACGAGGGCCACGGACCCACATCCGCATCCAACAGGGTCCTCCCACATTTGTAAATCCGGCGAAGAGAAAAAAAACAACAAGTAGAAAGGAGTAACAAGTGTCTCGAGTAATTTGGCAAAAGGCAGCATTGTCGACTTGTCACCTCTTGCGGATGTAAACGGATTCGTCCGATGTTGACTGCATCTAACACATTGTTTCTTGGACCCACATGAGTCTAACCCCAAAACGGCATCTCGATCGGTTCACCCGTTTTTGCACAGCTCACCCGTGTGCCCAACACACTGACACACACAGACACACAGACCACGCTACATGTGACATATGTCGCAATAAGCCACATCTATGCGATGCGACATAAAACGAATTTTAGTCCGTAAGGGCAGTCCCGAGGGAGAAGGACATACGGATGCCAACCGCAATGTAAGAAAGGAAAGGAACGAAAGAGCATTTATATAGCGTTATTTATATACTATGTATATCTCAAAGCGCTCAGGCATGGATCACATAGTTTTACATGCAAATTACACCATGCCTGCCTTTCCTTCGTAAGCGTTCACCAGATGGCGTCACCCCTAACTGAGGTAGCAGACATCCAATTGCAGCTTACTACTCATCTATCGACCCCGAAGAGATGAAAGTCGCAGCATACGTTTATTACTGAAATGTAACTGAAATGGCCTGGTTTGTTGACCTATAGTGGACGTTAACCCACATAAGTGGTCACAGGTCGAGCGCAGGACAGGGAAAGTTCGCCGGCCAAAGACCGACGTTCTACCACTGTGCCATGCAACCATTATACAGCTGTTACTGTATGATCATGATGTTTCGTATGCTGATCGTAATGGGTGGGCTGTTGCACATGGTAAACGCCCAGTGCCCTCCTTGCTGGCTATAGGCCTACCTAATGTGACTGATGTACAAATTACTTCGTATTGTTGGACATGACATCGTATAATGATAGTCACCACTACATTGAAAAGGGTCAAGTCATTGTCGTAATCGACGTGGTGACTGCTTTCGTGGTTACTTACTACGTCCCAATGATTGTGAAGCGAGCGATGTACCTATGTTAGGTTGGCTCATCACATGACCAACTCGTCACATGTGATGAGTTGACCTTTTAATTTTACACAGCGCGTGACGAGTTGACCACACGGGTGTGACGAGTTGACTGTTAGTGGGACGAGTACTTGGTTCCAGCTAACGCCAAAATAAGCTTACTCATATGACGAGTTGACTGGCAGCCTTCACGTTCGCTATAGGCCTATGCTATCGCCGTTCCGTCTATCGTCTGTCTGTCTGTCGTCTGTTAACGATTACTGTCTAGTATTAATCGTCTGCAGAGGGACCGCGCGACGCCCACGGTATAAATATTCTATAACTGCAAGACGAGTTCTTGTATTTAGTGCTCTGTTTGTAGGGTAGACGTCGGTGTGATAATAAAGATCAATGCTTAGTTACGATGTCTGCGACGAGTTGACTGGCAACCGTTAGGTTTACCGTACTCAGCCGAAGCATGTAGGCGACATTCTGATCTTAGTGAACTCAGAGGCAACGTGAGATTGGTTCATTCGGAAAGAGACCACCCAACCTTCTTGAATAAACTCATCGGTTGAGAATAAATATAACAGCTAACGATTAATACTAGAAAGTAGAAACAACCTTTATATTTACCTAAACATTAGTGACGTTTCGGCAACAACTGTCGCCTTTTTTGAACTAAGAACTCTCCGCTAGGAGTCGCTATGCAGTTGTAGCCGCGGAAAGTAGTAGATCGTCGTAGATGTAGGAGAGAAAGAGACCCTCTCGTTTCTGTTCATGACGTCTTCGCCTTCCTGTAGAATTGTGACAGCTTTTCTGATCCATCGTGTTGTCCGATCAGATTCTCGGCCGATAATTGTCGCCTCTTCCCAGTCAATGATGTGATTTTCTGTGTTGACATGGTCTGTGATCGCGGATTTGTTCTGCTCCGTTCTGGGAAGAGGCGACAATAATTATCGACCGGGAATCTGATCGGACAACACGGTGGATCAGTAAGGCTGTCAAAATTCAGCAGGAAGGCTAAAATGTCATGAAAAGAGACGAGGGGGTCTTCCTGCTCTCCCATGTCTACGACGATCTACTACTCTCCGCGGCTACAACTGTATAGCGACTCCTAGCGGAGAGTTCTCAGTTCGAAAAAGGCGATAGTTGTTGTCGAACTGTCACTAATTTTAAGGTAAATAATATATTACGGTTGTTTCAAGTTTTAATCGTTAGCTGTTAGACCACCCAGCTATTCACCAGGTAGCGAGTTCGCGGAGGTCTGAACTCTCCCGGTGCTCTCTAGTTCCATGCTGTATGGCGAACTTTCATTGCAATGTCACTTCTCTATTTACTTACTTCTATAGGCTTACAACTAGTTCACGCCTAGTTCAGTTTAGTTCAGCGGTCAACCAGATGACTGCACTTTATTCATAGAGCACGTCTTCTAACGATGTTATAAAAAATACAAGCATTCAGCCATTTTAGCCCGCATCGTATGCATAGCATAGATGCGGCTTATTGTGACCGATGTCACGCGTAGCGTGGTCTGTGTGTCTGTCTGTATGTTTGGTCACAGTGATGTAGGCCTACTGCGCAAAAACGGCTGAACTGCTCGAGATGTTTTTGGAGCTGACTACTGTAGGTCCAAGGAATCATGTATTAGATGGGCTTAAGATCGTACGAATCCATTCGCAGCCGCAAGGGGTGATAAGTCGGCGATGCGGCCTTTTGCCAAATTACTTTGGGCATTTGTTGGATAATTTTAGCTGTTAAAATGAAATTATACTAATTTACACATAAATCTTTAAATGAAAACAAGTATGGTCGCTTACGGTAGGTTAAAATTATTAAAATCAGGTTTTTTCTAGTTGTAGGTACAGATCGACACATCCACAAACATATCCACACCTTCAGTTCGATTAATAAACGCACACATTATAATTATTGTAATGCAGCCGTCCTATAATAAGTTCTGTAGTAATAATAATATCGTCTTCGTTCTTGAAGTAACATTGGCCGACTGCCTGTCCCAACCCCAAAACGGAAAGTCGTAGAAACTTTCAGTTTTATTGGAAATGTTTCTTGTCATAAATAGCATGACTGTTTATTTTTGTCCTAACATGTTGCTATTACTGCAGCTAATGCATATACTTACAGTAATCCAGAACGTCCTTCTTGCTCATCGTCAGAGAAAGCGAAGTTTCGTCACAAACGCAGATGTTGAAATCCGTTCTGCGAGGCCCGGTGTTACACGTGCGAAGACATCTCGTCAAGTTTGCACTGAAAGTAAGAAGTTAGCAGTCCGACATCGCGTGCAGTGTTCCGCACAGCTGATGTGCCTACAACTGCCGATGGACGCTCAGCTGCGAGCAGGTGCGAGACGATATGTCGACGTGGAGTTTTTGGGGCTGAAACTGTTGCTAACCGAGCACAATGTTGGAATATGCCCAGCTGTAGGTGCGGCGAAGCAACAGTTGGCTTGCTAGGTGATGAAATCTGATGAAAACAGGATCTACGTCTTTTTTTCGGTTGTGACAGGATGGACGCGACAGAATATATTCACCAGCCGCGTTATCCAGGAAGCTAAAGTAATTGGTAGCGTCCGTATGTCCGTCTCTCCGTTCGTTTCCACTCTATCTTTTGAACCGATTGACCTTTGAACTTGAGTTTTTACCACGCGAAGCTCTGCTAGCGCGGTATATGCTGTCGTCGTGTGTCCGTCTGCCTGTTCGTCTGTCTGTTTGCCTCTCCGTCTGTCACACGCCGGTATGGTACCAAAACGGCTAAACGCAGGATCACGCAAATAACGCCCAGGAACTCTAGTTGATGATGCCAAATATCTCTGCGAAATTTCCACGGGGTCACCCCAAAACTGGGGCACCAAATAGAAGTGGGGTAGGTTCAAATGGGCGATTTTCGACCAATATGTCGCTATATCTGAAAAACGGTGCAAGATAGGTACGTAGTTACTATGGAACGCTAATAGGAACTCGTACACGCTCTATCGAATGGCGCTATTTTCAGTGACATTGAGTGATCCTAACTACCCCAAACCAGCCCATTTTCTATGTTTCGTATCGCCTTTTATATCATCGTAGTGGGTGGAGGTAGCGACTTCAAATGTAATAGATAGATTGATCGTAGCATGGGGCTAGACGTGGATGACAAATCATCACTGAAAGGGGCGTGGTCAAGTCACGCAAAGTATTTAAATTTGGTAGGCATCAACCACATCTCTGAAACGGCAGAAGCTGTAGTGGTCAAATTTAGTAAGCAGGTAGGCTACGTTAAGTCTCAGCATATTGATGACAAATGACCCTTAAAAGGGGTGTGGTCAGGGTCACGTGATCCACTTTATATTTTGGGGCCCCCAATGATATCTCTAGGACAGTTGAAGCTAGAATCGTCAAATTTTGCATACAGGTCGAATGTATCAAATACTAGCCTACGGATAACAAACCCCCGTAAAGGGGCGTGGTTAGGGCCACATGACCCATTTTCAATTTCGATGCCCGCAATCATATCTCCAGAACGGCTGCAGCAAAAGTCGCCAAATTTTCTGTGCAGGGACATTATAGATTATATAAAATGCAAGTCTTGAGATTACAGACTACCCCCTAATGGGCGTGGTCAGTATCACGTGACCTGTTTTTTAAATTTTGCCCCAATCATATCTTTGGAGTCGGTGAAACTAGGCACTTCAAATGTCGTGTACTGATTGATACAGAGGTTTACTAGTGCATGAGTGATAGTTTGCCGCCGAAGGGGATGAGTTCGGGGTCACGTTGCCTCTTAAATTGTGGGAAATCTCGGAAACAGTGCAAGATAGAGACATGGTTGCAATGGAAGTCTGGCAGGAAATCGTATGTGGCCTATCGAATGGCACCTTTGCCAATGCTCTTAATGACCTTGAAGGTCACTTTTGCTTTTTGAAACCTAAACCTTTCTAGCTCCCATACCTCGTGAAAAAATAGCACTAATTTACTAACATAGCTCGTCGCGCTGTCCCTCTGCTGTAGCTGAACTTCTTGTTTGTGTGTGTGGGGCATGACTATAGCTCGCCTGCGACTCAAAGTCAAGGTCAGGGCACGTGGTCGGTCTGGCGTCTATCCTCGATCGAGGATACTTTTTCTATAGTTAAAGATTTCATTGGTACATGCAAAGCAATCGATCGGTAACTTTTGCACTGTGAAATGACTGCTTGCTGGTTCATTTCTATTACTAGCCTATTGGTCAAGTTCAAAGGTCAAGGTTATGGGTCAAAGTTGACGCTCACATAGGAGCAAAATGTTCCTACAATGGTCGGACACGCGACCTCAAATGAGGAATTTCTGGTATTTTTTGCTGTTTATCTACCTTCACACGTTAAATGCATCTCGAACGGAGCCATTAACAAATTGATGCGGATGATTTTGCCTATTTGTGTTAAGCTGTGTGCATGTACACAAATAGGATCCTGACTTTCCTGGGTGACGGGCATGCAGCGTGAACGAACCGTGTGTTTTACACGCCACACCCATACACTGACGTTTTAAATGCATAATTTTCAAACCAAAATTGTTATTTGAATAATTGTACTTCAGTATCTCAATTTAGAACTGCACGTACCTCGCCTAACACTGCACAAAATATACTGGTACAGAACTGCACATTTTATGCACTATAAAAATCTCTGGGCCTCAACTTGTAAAATAATGACGTATATTTTATCAAATGTAGCATTATTGGTGTCTCGGTGGCTGTTTGTTTAGTCAATAAACAAACACAATACTGTTGTTATGTTAATTATTCTTGTGACTAATAGGTACAGTACTGTTTTCACTGATGCACTGTTTACTGAGCAGTGGACAAAACTGTACTTCACTGCGTTCACAAATCTGTTAAGAATGTACACAGCCACAGAAAACAACTTTTGGAAGTGTCAATTCTGCATCGTAACTCTCAAATTTGTCGGATTGTTGTACAAAGTCGTTTGCAACGGATGAGTGATCGAGCTTATTTCAGGTCGTTGGCTACCTTCGTCTGATCTCCTTCACATAGTGGCATTTCCCACGTAACAATACACGAAACTCCGTTTTTACGGTGTTTCCTACCGTGTCCCGTTAGTGCCACAAAGTTGCAGAAACCTGATTTGGTTTCTGCAACTTTTTATTTTAAAATAAAAAGTTGCAGAAACCAAAAACAAAAAGCTACAGAAACCAAATCAGAAAAAAGTTGGTGGCACTAACGGGCCACCGTATGTTTCGAATTGGCGTTGTCAACTTCGCCTAGATAACAACACTGAAGCTTGACAGTTATCTTTGTAAATAAAACGAAAAATACTGTTTTTTCGTGAAATTCAAATACAAAAGCATTCATTGCACAACGAAACTAAATCAAATGTCAATAAAAGTCATTCGATGAGATTTTAGTACAAACAAGCCTATAAATCTAAAAAAACCATAGCAAGTTACACAATGCACTTCGGCCAACATGACTATAACAGTTTCAGTTTCAGTATCAGTTCCAATTCCCACAGCTGCTGGCGACGAAATGTATGTAAAAGTGAGGCGTCATGAGACATGCCACACACGCGAACTCATCAAGAGACCGCGTGACGTATGCGGTATATGGTGCTCACGGTATAACTGGGAGCAGAAAGTTTGCTTTAAAACGAGGGCGCAAAAACATAGGGATAGACCTCTAGCGGACAGATCTGCAGTGCACTTTGTAACCACTAATTCCAGACGCAATACATACACTATAAGCCCTATCCTACAGACTGTCCCTGCGTCAGTGGAGGAAAAGGCAAATGAGTTTGCTTTTTAATATAAAGTCGTAAACCGTGGTTCAAGGGCGGACAAATCCTGGCGGACAAAGCATTTTAGCGACCGGGTATCAAATCAAATCAAAAACACATTTATATAGCGCCATACGCCGCAAGCGAATCAGAGGCGTATATCGCTTCTTGTAATAGGCTTTTCTCTGGTGGCGCAGATCGTCATAAATTAATTACCAGTTTTACGCAAACTAATTTCGTTACAACTAGTTTTAAAGCCAGGCGACCTCAAAAACTGTAGCCCCTAATAATGACTGGCCTTCTGGGCGTGAATAAGCATTAGTGTGTCCTCTAAATTCACTGTAATTTGATATGGTCGCTTAATTATTTCAGAACTTGCTGAGCTCATTTATTTTGGATCTGTCCGAGCGAGCGAGAAATAAAGCGGTCCGAGGTGTAATATAACCAGGTTTTGAAATGCGCGTAAAAATACTAAACAAAGCTTAAAACAGTTATTTCGAAAAAGAACACAAACTTTGCCTCAACTCGCCCCGCTTTAAGTTTCTTTCCAAAACATTTTCCTGACAAGATTTAGGCCTCGGTCCAGGCCCTCTTAATAAGCCTACGCCATTGCCACGGTCACCACTCACAAGTAGGCCTATAGACTTGAGTTTAATGCCAGAATCTAAGAATTATTTTACAGACGATAATCTATTTAGTTAATCGCAGCGCATAATTGTACCATACTTTCGTATCCCTAACTACAGGTCCTTGTATAGTCGTATCGCGCTTATATCGTACTTCTCACTACAGCTTTAGGAGTGAAAGTGCACATTCAAACAAAGTAGCCTACTAGTCCATCATAACGTCCCACTCTGGTTAAAGCACGAATCTGCCATAAAGTCCCAAAATCAGGTGCGAGGGTTTCGGTCAAGTCACACCTACACCAATTCGTACCACGCAAACTCGCACGCAAACCAACTCGCGTACCCATGACTATTCATTGTCGTAATTCGAAGTCAGAGAATGTAACCCAACCTTACCCTAATCTCCCCAACCCTAATCTCAACCCTAATCTCGGATGGTACGACCGTACGAAGCATAAAAATGGGAACTGAACAGAACGTGAACCCATCGCAGCACTGAACCGGAATTCGCACAGCATCATACAGTGAACCCAACTGAACAAATAACATTGCAACACCAGTTGGGTTTGGGTTCGATTCGGCTAAGTTCTTGCCGAATACTAGAAAGCCCTACTCGAGGTTGCACCGACCTTTTTAACATACAAACAACCAAGAAATTAGTTAGTGCTGCTGCCTACTGGCGATTCAGAAGGTGGATACGCCACCTCGTAACACGCATCCATAGCCAGAAAGGAATGCTTTTTCATCTTATGACTTTAACTACGATTTATGACCTTAACCTTCAAAGCTGACGTAGATGAACTAGCAGGCCAAATAAGCTTATCTAAGTCAAAAGCCATACATGGTTCGTATATTAAATTACTTTTATGAACCGATCAGAGAGCAGACTGAAAGTTCATTCTACTCTGAAAATAATCTGTTTTCACGTTTCAGTATTATGGCACCGCTTTTCGCACTGTGCCAAATTCGGCTGTCGCGTGGGATTTTTCATTCAGAACGTAAAAGAAACCAACTCGAATTGAACCCGACAAGCCGGGTTTGACTCCTGCTGTAGGTCAATCTGTCCCGCCACACGGTTCGAACGAGAGAAAAAACAGCGAGGACTAGCACGAGTCTGAATTGGGTCTGACGGGCAGGTGGACGGAAGACGGCGGGTGTTCGCTGACTGCTCCGGCCGCCTGCATCTGACGATCGACCACCTTGACGGACTCGGTGAGGTAGGCCTGGACGGTGTTGAGGGCGGCGACCATCGCCGGCGTGCCGAAGCCGTGCGTGATGGCCGAGAAGTGCGACAGATGGCGCTGCATCGCCGGGTCGACGAGCGGCGCGAGGCGAGAGTTACCTACCGGAGACCGGTCCTGATTCATCACGTCTAGCAACTCCTTCACGATCTGTCTGCACGCGGCACAGCACATAAAACTATGTTACAGAAACAGACCGAACTAGAAAGCCCCACTCGAGGTCGTACAGCCTCGGTTTTGCATTTTCTTTATAGCAATTTATAAAATCATCGGATTTTATTTTTCTACAACCTTTTCATGGCAATAGCATTTGCTGGTGTGCCGTTAAACTACTCACTCGCCAATTCACTGTATGAACGTAAAACTGTGCTGCCCCCTGGCGATTCAGAAAGTAGTCGTCACCTCGTAACGTGCATCAATAGCTGAAAGGGGAAGACTTTCCTTTCGTCCTGTTATCTTGAAATTCGACCTAGGATGTTGACTTTCGAAATTATCTCAGGCATATTCAAGATGAATCAATCCCTTCTGGCATTTCCTTCTGTTGAATCGTGCATGCGTCACTGATTACCAGATTTACAAACATGTCGGTTTCACGTATTTGAAAATCGTCATTCCGCATCGCAGCAATTTATCCTTATGACAGTTACAATATTTCGTCTCGCGCAGCATTCGCGACGAACACCAATATGGTGCACTACAGTGCAGCGAGATGACTTGCAGTAGGCTACGCGTTCATGGAGGTCATCTGGACCTGCCGCTATCGCACAGTGGCAATTAGCGACTGATCTCGGTTGCTTCTGCTGCTAGTGGCGGTCAAGGCGTCCCAGTCGAGCACTTTGATCGTTCTCCTCTCGTCCATGCTTAACACATCTAATTGGCGGCCAGCGATATCGTCGTCGTATGCTAACGAGCTTGCGTCCTTCTGTTCGCCGATAAATCATCCAGGCATTATGATTCGCAGCAGCAGCAGCAGCAGCTAACTACACCTTATCCTCAGCAAAGTAAAATAGCAAGAGTTATCCTTGATTACAATGACTTTGTTATCGAATACTATTACAATATTTTACATGACGATAAAAGAAATTCGTTCTGGGTAACGACGGAAAGTTTTAATTCTGCGATTAAACAGACAAGACGAAAACTGAAACAGTTGTAACACGTGTTGAATGATTACAACTGTTTTAGTTTTTGTCTTTGTTTTTTTCTTCTGGTGTCAAAGAGTGTAAATCTGCTCCAAGACCTTGTCAGGAATTGCCAGGCTTTGTCAGGGATTTTCCTATATTGGGATATTTAAGAAAAGCGGGTAAACAATATATCTGGACCTTAAGCTGCGGCGTCCTCCCCGCACCCCTCCCATTGCAATGCATACCCGATAATGCATATTAATTTAAGGTTTTGGATCCCACCACGTGTCCCTTAAATCTAATCGTGCTTCTTATCTCAGGACCTACACATTTTTTTCTTAAACTTCATCTACAAACATAATCTTGCTGAAGAACGGAGGCAACCAGGAAGCCCGGACTCGAGGTCGCACCGATCACTAGTGCAACATATTTTTCTCTCGTGACCGTGAACTTTGACCCGCGACCTTGACCTTCGAATTTAACGTACAAACTATCAAGATAAACCAGCACGACAAATTCTAGGTTAAAGATTACTTAGTTCAGTTCAAAAGTTATTTTCTGGAAACACAGACAAACGCCCGAGCAATTGCTTTATTGGACCACAAAAAATGGAGGGTAAAAACTAACCCCTTTGGAGGTGTAACACATAGCCATTAATAAATAAATAAAAGTTTCATCACCTCAAACTCACTCATTAACTGGCACTGTCGCCCACTCTCTGCCGTCCATTATGGCCGACGCGACGACATTGTCACGTGAAACTACCGGAAGTGTGTTAAGTGTCGGCTAAGTGGCGGCCGGCAACGGTTTACTTACTTGGCCGCTAGCGCCATCTGTTTCCGGTGTGGCGGATCGACAGCGTCACTATTCTGGCGGACCACGTGCTCGGCCGCTTGTCGCGTCGGAAACTCTGTCTCACACAGATAACTGAAGTCGCGCGCCAGTCGCAGCGCCTCGCCTGAAACCACAGCCGCATCAACTACTGCATCTCGCTGTCTTAACTGCCAACGACGTATAAGTAAGTAAAAAGAAGTGACCAAAGTAATTTGGCCAGAGGCTTCATCGCCATCTTGTCACTCGTCCGCCGCGTGAGCTGGAAGGCACATTCGCCTACGGCGAGTAAGTTACAATTGGCCGGCACATGTCATCTTCCGCAAAAGTGCTCCGTCCAGTGGGAGATGTGGACCACCATCTGACACATGGTTCGTCATCACGCCAAATTTCATCTAAATCGCTCAAACCGCGGCTAAGATATAGCGATTTTTCGATTTTTCCAAGATGGCGGCCGTCCGCCATCTTGGATTTGTGATGCGTGTATTGGGACCATCTGCGAAGGGCATTTGGTGGTCTTTATCACTGTGCAAAATTTGGTTGGAATCGATGCAGTAGTTTTAATAATAATAATGCATGTTTATCGATTTCGCGAGTTTGGCTTGAAAACGCCTATTCAAGCTCAAAAATTGTTTTTGGGTTTTTTGACCCCATAAATGGGGAGCTATGTGAATAAATCCCAAATAGGCACATCCTTGCGCGAGTTCGTTTCGTTTGAACAACCATGCGT
>Ga0209780_1003469_pt1 | contig 11777 bp, 8 predicted proteins | sample WorMetexBAHAMAS2_FD_187384 | JGI IMG/M metagenome (GOLD analysis project Ga0209780, IMG submission 187384) | Marine gutless worms symbiont microbial communities from Max Planck institute for Marine Microbiology, Germany - Inanidrilus exumae... | ecosystem: Host-associated > Annelida > Digestive... | reverse complement strand
ATGATAGTAGCATTATGCCAACTGTTGGGGAAAGTATCTGTAGTCCAATAGTGATTAAATATAGAGAGTAGTAATTTTAAAGAGCTTAATGGAAGATGTTTTAATAACTGATAATGTATATTATCACGTCCAGGTAAAGAATCTTTAGAAGAGTTAATGGCATCTTTAAGTTCTTCAAGTTGAATAGGATGATTGTAAGATTCAGTATTGTCTGACGTAAATGAAATAGGATATTGATTGACATGCGGACAGTATAACTGCTCCAACAAAATTCTCCAGTCATTGATTCGTGAAGCCAGCTAGCAAAGGCTGACCTGCACAATGATCGCAAATGGACCGTTGTGTTGCTGTACTCAGAAAATGAACACAGATTTATTCATCAGTATAGACAAGTGCTATGAATTCATAACCACAGCGACTTCAATGCGATGCAAATGATGCACATTCATACACCCATATTCTGCACCCTTTCTAAACCAAGAATAACCACTTGATTAAAGAATGACGTCGAACGCAAACGCAATCAAAGATGCACATAAAAGATAAAACACTGACACGTTACGACAATTCATAATAACTGATACATTTACTGTGCGTGAACGGCAACGCAGTCCGCGGAACAAGAATAAACCGCAATAAAAGTCTTGAAGGTCATATACACATCATAACACATGGCAAATTGAGTGTTCAGAAGCAGATGTGATAACACAAACATCCGATAACCTATCATCAGTACAACATTGTCAACTTCTAAGTTATCAGCGAGTGATACACAAAATAACCTAAAACAGCACATGAAAAAAATAGCAGGACATGATTACTGTTGACGAATAACTGACTTACACAAACATGCAAGCTTCTTAATGACAATGGCCTATTCGCCATTACGTATCACACCAACAACGACTTCTCTCTCCTGTTTCCGTGCATTTTTCAATCAAAAAAATATGTGTAAAAAATACGGCTGCTACTGATGACAGAGAAATAGACAAGTGAAAAAAGTTTTGTTTAATACACGTCAATAGAAACTGGAGGTTGGTTGGGATTTAATGGATAACTGGATGGTAACAGCAAGACAGTCCAGTTTATTTACAAGCACAATTTATTACAAGTTGGTTGGCTGGATGGAGTTGAATGGCACTGTCAACACAGTTCAGGTCATATCGTGCCTTTCAGGTAGAACTATATGATCAATATTAAAATTTAATATATATTAATTCTTGGGCGTAAATAACTAAAAAATATTAAGAATAAGTAAATTGAAATTAGGTAAATTATTTAATTGAAAAAGTATAATTTGTGTAAGATTTCTTTTTTAGAAACTATAGCTGATCATATAAGTTGACTTTAATAAATAAAATTTAGTATATTTTGGCTGGGTGTATGATTGCAGATGTTCTTAGTGTCAGTAAAGGAATACTGATGTCATGTTTGACCACACATTCTGTTAGTTGGTTGAGGTTTAATGGCGCTTTCAACACAGGCCAAGTCATATCACGCCTTTAGAGTAATAATAAAGGGTGTATTTATTACAAAGCAATTAATCCTAAAAATTACCAAATTCTGTCTTTTTTCATCTCAATTCAATTAGTCAAAATCTTGCCCTATGTTCTTTATAACGCTTGTTTGCAGACAAATATACAATCTGACAAACAGGCCGAACTAACAACTTTGTCCTATAAATTTTGCAGAAGCAAAAACAAAAACATAAACATATCTATTACCTAAAATAAATTTTAAAAGCTTCACAGAAAAAACAAATTGCCTACCAGTAAACTGATTTTAAAACAATTAATGTTAAGATGGACAATACTAATACTTCAGCAACAGCTACTAATATGCTGATCGCTCATACAAATATCTGTGGTGTGCTTTGCGACCAACATTTTAACCAATTAGAAATCAAAAATCTAACAATTAACCGATCAGTTGTTAGGAAACAATAATGTAGAAAAATAAATAATCCGCATCACGTACGAACATATCATTCATTATGCCAAGTGCAGCGAATGAATAACACTTGACATATTAACACTTCAAAATCACAATTACTACAAAGTGTTCTAGCGAGCAATAGACATCACATGGAAAACTGTCAATTATAGCATAAGAATGATGCACTGTCTAGAACAGAAGGTACACCACACACCACACAAACACTCATACAAATATAAATATGCATAATATGCAAAAACACCGTTCACTTCAACATCGTACATAATCACAAAGTACAGTTCTGTTATAAAATTCTGTAAGAACGCTCACATAAAAATCATAAACACACACACTATAAGACCATACGACTGCAAATAATGCTTGTTGCACCTGGTCTCCGTTCAAACACACAATCGTTAAAATTACAAATTATAGAAAAAAAGAGTATAAAAATTACTAAGTTTATTCACCAATAATATTGTGTAAATGAAATCTCGGTCCATGCACTGTAGAACACAAAAGACACACAAAAACACTATAGAAAAACACAAACAAATATTTCCACAACAACAAGAGTTTCAGTAAAACTGGAAATCCTCAGAAACAGTTTTTTGCATGTTCAAAACTGTTCCTATTTTGAATCATGTCAGTCAGAAAAAAGCGAACGTCTGTGACCCATACAAACTGAACACAGTAACAGACACTGAAATGGCAGAGATAAACGAATACAAATAAGATAGATAACGCTAGTAGTAAGAGAAGAAACGTCGACCCTGTACAGTATTAAGTACCTGGCAGAAGGATATGATCATAGCAAATGTGATAACCCCATACTGGCAGCAATCCCAGAATGTATCCACCCTGGGAACAAAAATTCCCCTCCCCAAAAATATTTGGTGAATGCCAAAATAGTTTCATCTGTAAACAGATAGCTAATTCACGAATTTTTCCTTTCATGTGACTCACATACTTTACACTTCTGTGCATTTCGACAAATTTTATTAGCAAAATAAAATGAATATCCACGTTGGACAAAACAACCTTCATTTTACTAAAATACTGTCCATGACATCAGTTTAACACATACATTTCAAACTGGACGCTTACATGCGGATTAATAAACTATGAATGTTAGTTTAAAAGTTTCGTGGGCTGCCTTGTTATATGTGTCCAAAACACTCAAGAATATTTTGAAGGAGTCACCACCCAAGGGCCATGCAATGTAGGCATTTCCGAGATAAAATACGGGTCAGCCATTTCCGTTTGGTGTCTTCCTCCACTGGTTTCACAAGAGAACACTTGCAATGTAAATTCACCAACACAATTCCTTAGTGCAACAGCTGAACAAGCAGCTGCCATTTGCAAGCACGCAACAGAAGCACAAAATATTGCCAAGAGAAGCAGCACATTTGACCACTGACGACATTTCGTTACTTCTCGTTAACGCAAAAATCACTTTCCTTTTATACACATCAAACATATTGCCGTCAACAAATTCAGAGGAAGACAGACTAGGCAATCATTACAGTTATGGAGCTCAGTGCCCTTTTGCTTTTTATGCAAAAATGCACAAAATGTAAAACCGTGCAAAAAGAAAGGCTCCAATGGAAGCATAACTGTTCAGCTTCTGACGCTCCACTCCAACTTTCGCTTTCTGGGGGGGGCTTCGCTTCCCCAACTACCACTAGGGGCTCTTTCTGTTGACACCAATGAGGACTTGGCCTCCTGGTCCGCTAAACAGCCAGTCTATTTTCAGTCATTGGTTATCTGCCATGTATGCACTTCACTGGTGACTAGACTACTTTAATGCACCACATTAATCAACTGTGCAGCTACAAGACAAATTCCACGAAGGTCGAGAATGAGTCCTGTACCACAGATTATGGACCTGATACCACAATAGTTATGGACCCCAAAACCCAAATAGTCCGAACTAAAAACATCACTTTAACAACTCGCTGCAAAGATGCCTTCAAACGTTCAAATACAAGCAGACAGCAAGGAGGAAGAAGTCTAATCTAAGTGGTCATATCATCAGGGTAGGAGAAGACGACTTGTTCAATGGGGTTGACAGAGTCGTGACTGCGGCGCTCGGCGCGGCGCACACAACGCACGCACGGCCACTCGGGCAGCCAGCAGTGTTTGTGATACACGTTCAGACAGTCATTGCACTGCACACGATCCACAAAACATCACACTCTGCACGTCACTTATCCTCACGACAAAATTACAAGACCAAGCAAAACAGAAAGAAAAAAAACGTAGTAATAGAGCTGCTTTTTAAAATTTTATGACAAAAACGAACAGAAACAACACACAAACAACCGTTTTATAGCTGGTCAAAGTTTGTTAGCCAGCAAACCTAGTGAAGAACTGGATCAGTTTTAATGCCTTTGCTGACAGCAACTGGCACATTAGGATTATTGAGAAAATGCTGAACTTATCACTGGTGTTAGCTACACCGTCTCCATACCAAAAAATAGAAACAAATTATACAAGCCAACTGAACTAAACACATATCAAAATATGCCAAAATAAAACATAATGTAGAAACAGAACACTATACAAGTACATCCATCTTTGGGGACTGATATATATATCCACATATGCCGATCCTACGTTCACACGCCACGTTATTTCACAAACGGCGCATCTCTAGCATGATGTTTATGTCGGCGCATCTTTGCGGTAATGTTTACATGCAGGTGGGCGTGGGCCACGCTGGCCAATTTGTCCGATTTGGGGCTCCTGGGGGAGCAAAGTTCACCAAAATGGGAGAATCCCTGCTTCGGATGCCGATGAACCGCCGTACAAAATTTGACGCCACTAGCTTCATCCTCGGCAGAGAAATCCGTAACCGTACAAATACACACAAACAAACAGTAACCAATATATCCACACCTTGTCTATCTGCATGTGTGGATAAAAAACAAAAGTGCTTACTTTACGCCATATTTTTGTTCGGCATATACATTTTCTAGCCAATAAATTCTGTCCACATGCTTTCATGGTCAGCCAAAAATCCCGCCATTAATTTTGTTAAGCCAACTGTTAGCCAGAAAAATTACATGGACTTCCACAATCCAGCGTCGACAATCGACATGGATGCCTTTGTCACGTCGACGGCCTGTTGTGACCTTGACCTTTGACCTCGAGGATCTAATCAGGTCATCAGTAGGGGCTAGTGAGTATTCCCTGTAAGTTTCATTGAAATTGCTCAAGCTGTTCGTGTTCGCGAAATATCGTAAAACCAATATCAGTCCAGACGCAAGAACGAATGTGGCAGACAGAGAGCCTGTAAACATGATGCCTGTCGAGTGATGAAAGCATTAAAAATGCAGATTATGGCTACACTTAACACTTCAGTTATTGTCAGTGGTCAAGAAAATGACTGCACATACGGTGACGGTGTTGGCGACATCAAACGGATAGATGATGTCGGAGTCAGCATTACAGATCTCACAGACGAAACCACACGCAGAACAGCGTTCACACTTCACCACGTGGCCAGCACCGAGCGTTACGATTCTACGCAGCTCCGACAGGTATGATCCATCCTTCACCTGCTGCAACTCCTGCCAGCATCACCACCACCACCACCATCATCATCATCATCCCAGCAACGATAGGTAAAAAAGCTAAAAGCTTCCCATACTCGTTACCAAGCGTTGGGCCCGGAGCTGATCCCGGTGTACAGGCAGTCAGCCCGCAGGTGACTTAAGTCATCCACACAGCTGTAGGCTGCCATTACTTTCCGCCACGCCTGCGGTTACCTTCCCAGCCGCAGAGCATCACCGCCCTTTGGCTGGTACTCATTTTATCATCCCTCAGATGGTAGAAGGCTGAGTCGACTTGGGTGGCTAGTTACATACCGAAATAAAGTGCCGCCCCGGGAGTCAAATCCAGACACGGTCATCCATCCCGGTACTAACCGGGCTCAACGTAGGTTAACCTCGATGATCGAGACCAACGCGTTACAACTATGCCAAACAGCCGCCAGCAACGATATAAACACATATTTTATCTTTACATCACATCTGAGTTCAGTAACAAAACTTAGTGCTGTATTATTTAACGTACATAAAATACACTCTTATTAACATTCTGCACTCCACAGATTGAGGGCTGGACGTGTACACGTGTAACGTAGAACTCGGTGATCAACGGACAAGAAAATGGAAGTTACAGAAAATAAATCTAGTACCGTTATACTTTAAAATTAGCCCCGTAAGGGACCGATGGTCGACTCTTCGCAACTGACGTTTCTGCCGAGTTCAAAGTCACGTAACACAGAAACTAGAATAAATATAAAAAATCCGGCCCAAACAAATTTAGATATTGTGCCCTAGTTTAAGAATCCGCGGTCAGTTGCCAGCTCCAATTTTAAATGGCAGAGGAAATAGCTTTTGAAAATGGCCAGATTTCCAACTTTGAAGAGCTTGGGAACTTGACCTTGACCTTGGATTGGGTTATACTGCATACCATCATGCATCACTCATCGACCTCTACATACATGCCAAATTTCATTGAAATCAAATAAACTTTGTGGACGGATTCACGAAGGGATATTTGAGACCGGCTTTTTTAGGTCGACTGTCAAATAGCCGACCTAAAAAATGATGTTAATTGTCTGTCTAACTGACAAATATGTTATTTAGACTTCAGACGATGTGACAAGAAATTCATGTCTATCGGAACAGAATGCTCATGAGACGGTCCACTGACCTACATTCCAGATTCATTCCAGCTTTCGTCCAGTTCCGCTAGCCTTACTACGAACTCTGGACTTAACCACTTTCCAGCTTATTCATCATGCCCCGGACATATATGGATCTAGCAACATTATGACATGTTCACACCGTGCAGAAAGGAGGTAATAAGTAAGTAAATAAAGAGTGCAGTTGCTGCTGACCTTGACGGAGTAGTGGTGGATGTGCTGAAAGACGTGCCAGCGAGTGTTCATCATTCGCCAGAACAGATTGGAGTCGGCACTCGTGCACGCCAGCATGTAGCGGACCAGGTGCACGATCTGCAGCCTCAGTGTCTAAAACATGTCAGCATCATACTGAGAAATGAGAAGCCAAAGACCAACAGGCAGAATCCACTAAGTATCAGGCAAATGGCCAACTGTTGTAAACACAGTTGGATGTCACAGTGCATCCTGATACGGAGCAGGGATGTGGACTCGGTCTCGGAGACGGTCTCAAGATGCACCAACGTTGCGTCTCGATCTCGTCTCGATAAAAAATTACAACGGCTCGGTCTCGGCTATTTGCGTCTCGTGCCCAAGACGTTATTTTGCCCAAATTAGTTTGAATAAAAGGGACTGAATATTCAATATTGCACCGATTTTCTGAGTTTGAGTAAACAAAGAGTTTATGCTTGAAGTAGACTCCATGTTATAGCGCCTGTTAATATTTGCATTATTATTGTTATTATTCATGGACGTGAAAACAAGGTTACGACCGCAATCATTATAACGTGTAGGCCTAGGCCTATTTTAACGTCTCGGTGACGTCTCGTGACCTACAAACGTCTAATCTCGGTCTCATCTCGGTCTCGGGCTTTAACGTCTTGTGCCCATCTCTGGTCCGGAGTCTGCTATTGAATTAACACAGGACCAGGTCTAGTGCTTGGAGTTCCTGCCGGCGTTTTCACACAGTTGATTGGGGACATTTCGCTGGTAAAAACCAAGCTTCTCTACTTGGGACCCAACTCAACCTCGAACCGAAGGCCAGTAGCAAGTATGTGTTGACATTGTTTGAGGATCAGTGTCGTCAATAATGCGACAGTCGGACTCGCCTTTTGTGTGAGAAATAAGCGAAGAGCTGAGGAATCGCCTTCACTTTTAGAGGCCAACACAACGTGACTTTGGTCCATCCATCTGTGTAAACTGGAACACCAAGTGACAGCTCAATGTGTCCAATCATTTGGCCTGAATTCAACCGTGCGATCAATTGATCCATCAACCATGGAGCTAGACAGATAGCATTATAAGAAATGCGCCCTCTTCAAGTGTGGCCTGCCAGGAAAAATACAACAACACGAACACTGAAATAAAAAGAGCATCAAAGCCGCTACAAGATCATGCTAGAACCCATATTGTTTTCTTCACCGCTCAGAAGCCCAACACAGGGCACGTTTGATCTGTGATATACCATCAATTCTCCACTAGGGAGTTTGATCCCGACATTCTCCGGCTGTCCTGGGCCTGGCCCCAATCCTTCTCCTCCTCCTCAGACACCACTGCCACAGCTGAACAACCCTTCCATATCAACGCAGATGCTTTTGCACCTCGACGGCCTGCTGTGACCTTGACCTTTGACCTCCAGAATCTAATCAGGTCATCAGAAGGGGCTGGTGAATATTCCCTGTAAGTCTGATCGAAACTGCTCAAGCCGTTTATGAGATATCGTGGTAATAAGATCTGTCCCTCGAATGGACAAACGAACAGACAAATGCAGCAGACGGACAGCACAAATACATAATGCCATCATTAACACAGTCAGGTGGCAAAGGCACAATTACTCATTGGATGTCGATAAGGTGACACGTTGCAAACGACTACGTACTCGAGATGCCTTCAAACGTTCGACCTGGTTGTACAGGTCTGGATTCAACTGGCTCACGTCAATCATCGGCCACTCGTGAGATTTCCGCAGGAATTCCCAGCTCTCGTTCGACACTGAATTTCACAACAAAAACAGTGCACCGTGTTGTCATTACCGTTACCTTTCATCAGTGACATAAAATGTGTCACAAGAAGATTGCAAGCATCTGAAAATTCACTCTGGAAAATCAATAGTATTCACAGCTACTTATTTAAATATATTCTAAAGAACTTGTAAAAAACCAAGGAAAAAAATAGATTTTATGTGAATCAGACTTACCAATAGTCATCCGGGCAAAGTAATATAAGTTACTTAACCGTAGAAGCAATAAACAGATAAATAATAAGTTAATTATATCTGACTTCAACCACTATAGTTATGACCTCCATCACCACCAGCTCTAAAGGTTGTTGTCTAAATAATCCGATGCTCTGTTGGCTCTATTCCACCAGCTTTTCCACAAGAAAAGCTTTGTGGACAAATGGCACAGGATGGACGTCTTTCCCATCATTCAACCAACATTGTCAAAGAGCTGAAGGAAACTTCTTAATGAAAGAACCTCGGTATTTTGTGAAGTCCCAGTTGAAGATGACTTTAGCAGGAACCACCGACTGCCAGTTAGAATGGCACCGCGTGCAGTAGTGCGCTCCCGTGAACTCACAAATCCGACTTGCTTCTAAAAACAAACAACGACATTAACCTCATTAACATCACCAACGGAAATAATATCCGACGACCAACGTATCAAATATATGGCCGCAACCATTGTGAAGAGCCACGCCATTACACACATCAACTGACACGATGCCGAATAATACCCTAACCAACTTGTACCAATGAAGAGAATGAATGAATGAAATGAATGAAAATGCGAGGATTTTAAGTGCGTTTGAAAACCGACTGAGAGCCGGCTTTGTCTAACACACTATGTAAACAAATCAAGCCGTTGAGCGAAGAGTAGCTAAAGTTGACATTAGAGTGACAATTACAGAAAAAATTGGGGTTTTAGTGAGCGCCAGAGTTAGGGCAGTGTTAACCACAGTATTAGAAGTTTTGAGTACAAGGTACATAGGTTTGGCTGAAATGAAAGCCAAAGGAACAGAACTGAAGAAACCTGGCTTCATGCAGTCTTAAAAGATGTTGTATATTACAGTAAAATACTGAACTGGCAATTAATATCTGTGCCATCACATTTATTTGTTACACCAACGGTTTGATTTTATCTCAGTTTTTCTATAAATATTTTACATTTTGTTTTAAATTCTGACGTTATAACACGAATGCGTTGCAAACGTTGTTATTATCATACATACTTACCAAGAGTAATCTGTCGGCCACAAGAGCGACAAAGATTCTTCTGATCCTCAAGAGTACTGCACGGGAATCTATTTCCGACAAACTGAATCATATCTGCCGTCGTCTGAAACATACCCACCAAACAATATGATAACACAACACTAGCACATATTCTACATGAGTTGCAGCCTAGTCTGCTATGTGACGCAACAACCAATGGTTTTTGTGTGGTAAATAATGCACAATTTTGCCGATTTCCTATCAGCAAATTTTCATGACATTTGAATACAACAACGTCGATTGGTGAGGTGCTGAAAACTTTCGGAACAGAATTTAAAAAATTTTACCGTAATGGGTCGTTTTTCCAAAACAGCAAAAATTCATCAACAAATGTCAACGTCTTGCGACTTCACGCCCTATAACTCCGCAATGCTTACAGATTGCCCAAAACTCACTACCAAAATAGCCATGGGATGTCTAGTTTCCATTTTTACCGTTATAATCAATTCAAAATCATTCCCTGGGCTGTATGCCCTGTACAACGAAACCAACCCAAATTTTCGGCAACGTCCGATATTGGGTAAACCACATACGCTGCTGTGCTGCCTGGTTGACTGACATGGAAGAAAAGCAGACTGAATTGGAAACCGAAAATAAGTAACACTGCAGATAACGCTGACATCACTCAGTCGCAGGTTCGTGACACTAGGTATCATTGAATGCAGAAAGTAAACAGCTTGTGCACAGAGAGCGGGCTGCTTCCAGCAGAATACTGCATTGTGGGCATTCCACACAATACAGCCATCTAGTCTCTAGATTTTCTCACTCTGAAAAAGTGGAGGATGAATGTCAACAGCACCACCGGCGGCTAGCACAGCTACATCTGGGAAACAAATGTGAAAATGACGTATGTATTAAGTTTGACAATGACATCTACTGTCTGTGTTCATGACGCAGTGCCATCATCCGCGCCAGCAGCAGCAGTACCAGTGCCATTGTAATCAATGCCAAGCATCATCGGTACTAGGCTGTCCAGAAGAAATGCCAACCTCGTTGACGTGGAATGGTTTAGCGACAAAGTTCTGCTTGCTGTTGTCAATGATGATCCAGTCGTTGTAGCTGATGCACTCAGTGCTCTCACCGATGTCAGAGGTCTGCAGTGCACACCACAGAATTACCATTAAGAATGTAAATCAGCACTAACAATCAAGCAGAATATTGTTCATACTTCGGCAACATCGCTGTCACGCGGCAGCACTGGCAAAGACATTCAAATACAGTCAGCAGGCAGTAAAACTTTGTAATTATTGACTGAGTTATGGTTTTACGTCCCACCTGACACAAAAGCAGGTCATTTCGGAGACGTTCTTCCCAGCCAATCTCTTGGCTTAGTACTGAAAAACTGAAACAAACACAACAAAAGCAAACATGCATCCATAACAAAATATACTACAACATAAAATGAACACAAAAATCTAAAGCCAGGTTTGGTTGCCTCCTACAATCTCTGGCCTAGAAATCAAACGGGTCTATTCTGGAAAGAGTAGATAGTAAAGTCAGAAAGTAAACAAGTAAGGAAATAAATAAGTAAAAAAGCGTAAGAAAAGAAGAAAGTAAAGAAGGAAGATAGGGAGGAAGCCAATGTCAGCTGGTACCCACAGCGTAACAACTGGAGCATTTTGTTATGATCAGTTTTGCTATCATATCTGTACTATGCTGGATAACATAACTATTGAAACAAATATGTTCTTAAATGACAAACATTTACACAGTTAAACAACTGGAACATGTTTACGATCTATTACACGGTGAGCTACGTGCAATTACGCACGCGCAGAAATCAGGCTGTACGTTACGGTACAATAACAGGCAGTCAGCTTAGTCTAGTGCATAGAACTGTGAGAAAAAGTTAATAAAAAAAAAAACGCTAAAAAA
>Ga0209780_1003468_pt1 | contig 11778 bp, 9 predicted proteins | sample WorMetexBAHAMAS2_FD_187384 | JGI IMG/M metagenome (GOLD analysis project Ga0209780, IMG submission 187384) | Marine gutless worms symbiont microbial communities from Max Planck institute for Marine Microbiology, Germany - Inanidrilus exumae... | ecosystem: Host-associated > Annelida > Digestive... | reverse complement strand
AAACTAAACTGACCCTAACCATAGCACTAACCCTAACCGACACAGTAATGCAAACAAATAAAACTAAACTGACCCTAACCATAACACTAACCCTAACCGACACAGTAACGGTAATATTTTTTACGCGCATTTTGTTGACACCAGTAAAAAGGTTTTATCGCAATAATGAAAGAAATTTTCGCCGAGGCGCGATAGCTGGGTTTGTAGGAGGGCCTGTTTTTTCGTTTTCTGACTCTTTACCCATTTGCTGACAAGAATTCGGTAGTCAGTTCATACTTTATCAGTGGGGATATATAAGAAAAAGGGGCTAGGTCTTTTGTGGGCATAACAGAAAGAAAGAAACTGTATGTTAACTCTCGTTTTCGTTTAACCGGATGAATAGCCGAATGGCTATAGTTCCGGTAACCGGATATATAGCGCATAAGCTATTGTTCCGGTGACTGGACGAATAGTCACTTTGTTTAATTTTACACAGCGTGTGACGAGTTGACCACACGTGTGTGACGAGTTGACAGTTAGTTTGACTGTGACAAGTAGGTGGCTAGGACTAGGCTAGCCTGCCGCTTACTTACTGCAGTGAACGCCATCCATCAACTGACTCCTAAGGTAATCAGTGTTGATCCCTTTACATCAGCCATTGAGTGTCAGTACCCAGCATGTGTGCTGTGTAATCAACAACCAAACTTAATATCACAAACACACCTTCACCGATACGCTGTAGTATAATTGCACATTCTTTTGCTTGCTTATGTAAGTGACATTACTGAATATGTCACAGTCATAAATTCGCACATGATCTTCTGATGCTCATATGGTCCATCTCTCAGGCATGAAAGTCTGATCTGAGGCTTGTTGTACTGATTTGCTATTGTTGCTAGATTGTCTGTATGTATTGTATACTATAATTGCTATGGACTGTGACTGCTATGCATGCTAATGTTGTGTGTTTTAGTGCCAAGCAGTTGGTTGAGACATGCACGACGTTAGCAGCAATAGCTAGATGAGATCATTTGCAAGATCACGGACTGTGTTTAAGGTGGCCACTGCACTGACCATTGTGGGCAGCTCAATAGCCGGATATACATTATTGCAGCCACAGAATGTTTCGTCGTCAGGAATCGTTCGATTTGGCCGTGCCGCTTTTGCTGTGGCACACGTTGTCATCGATTACAAATCAACTCTTCGCGGCATTGATTCAACGTCAGAGCAGTATCTGCTTCTTAAATCTCAGGTTAAGTATAGGCACAGCAAATGTTTTTTTGTTATGTTAATTGGTTCATTGCCTTTTTGAGTCGTTAAAGTGTTATGCTGTGGCTTTTCCACAGCTTGTGCATGGCGCTTGCCATGGCATATCCCAGTGTAAGTCCTGCCCAGGCATTCTGACACAGACAGGCGTTTCAGACACAGATAAATAGTGGTGTTTTTAGTAGGGGTTATACTGTTATGAATATCATTATTGTCAATATTGCTATTATTCAGGGTTCATAGTGTGCTTGAGGAATCCGTGAAAATGCTTCATTTCAATCTTTTAAATTCAAGGCCCTTGAAAGTTCTTTAATTCAGGATCTGTCCTTGCAAACACTTGCAAAATTTCAGGGTTGCAGTCGTTGAAATAAACATTTGCTGATAATTATGTGCTGTACATATTGGCCCTGTGCTGCATTTTGTACTCAATCAACTTCTGAAGACTAACATTTCAGAGACTGTATGCAAATATTGAGCTATGCATCCAGAAATTCATTTTGATTAGCTGCTCAGTTTTTTGGTTCGGTAAGATTATGTTTTCATTGTTTTAGAACCTTATGGCACAAAGTCTTATGATAAAGTTTGTGTTTCATGTCGATTATATTGGGACTTGAAAAACCCAGTAAGGTCCTTGAAAGTCCTTGAAAAATCTTTGAATTTTTCGTTGAAGCTGAATGAAGCAGCCCTGTGAACCCTGATTATTGTTATTATTATTGTTATTTATTATTGCAAGACTATACCACCTATGAATGCACTCTCCTCCCATTCTTCCTTCTTTCGTTCATTGACTTGCTGTCAATCAAATCTACAGCTCTTCACACCTTACCAGCCTATGCTCGGTATTTGTATCTCAGCCTGTCAGCCTGCAGGTGGGCACCACGTATCTAGACAGCAGTGGCTGCTGCTGGGCACTGGTGACCTGTCACTGGCAGGGTAAGTCCCTCTCAGCATTTCAGACAACAATTGTGCACTTTATAGTGGTATTGTTTTACATTGTCAGGTACATCTGCGTTCAGCTGAGAGACTGCGAGAGATGTGTTGGCGGAATGGTGGCTGCTTTATCAAAGTCGGCCAGCACATTGGTGCTCTTGACTACCTGCTGCCTTCAGAATATGTCAATACGATGAAAGTTCTGCATCAGTATGCACCTGAGTCGCCGATCGCGGACATTAAACGCATCATTGTGGCTGATCTGGGACATTCCGTTGATGAGTTGTTTGCTAGCTTTGAAGAGCGTCCGATTGCATCGGCGTCGCTGGCTCAGGTTCATCGTGCGACTACGCGCAGCAGTGGAGAGGTTGTTGCCGTTAAAGTTCAGCATCCACATATCAAAGCACATTCTGCTGTTGACATGGCCACAATGGAGGTAAACGTCTGCTGTCAGCTGATAATGGCTTACCAATATTTATCAATACAATTAAACGCAGACTTGATGAAAACACCAAAATGCCTTTGTCGATATTACCAACACAGGTTAACCCACAGACTAAACATACAATGAACAGTTCCAATTTCATTGACTGCTGTGAGAACTGTCAGTAAATCTGAGCTTTAAAAAGCCGAGATAATGTTCTCATTTTTTATTATTTATTGTGGTCAATTGTTCATCTGTGCTGCTTGTGATATCTGACATGCCGTTGCTGACTCCATTATAGTAGCTGTAAGTTGTAACCATACAGTCCTGCAGTTGTTATCTTTAGTCACTACATGTGAAGTTAAGAGCCTTTAACATATTTGACAAGTGGATCAAGCAGTTGTTTTTGTGTTGGACCAACTGTCAAAAGTGGATTTGATGGTTGATTTAGACACAGATGAGTATGACTGATACTGAATATGAATATTCACTGGTTGGTCTAATTGTTGGACAAACCACTGGACTTTGTAAGTTTTTAAAAAGTAAGTTTATGTTAGACAAACAGTAGGACTAACACTCCGATCATGAAAGCACTTTGACAACCACTAGTACAATCGAGGAGTCAGCCGCCGAATTGTAGAAAAAGGTCTTGCAGTCGAAATCGTCAGTCTGGTTGTACTGTGGCCGTAATTGCAAGTTTAGGCACCATGTCCAAATTTCGGTCAGTTGTAATTTTTCAAAAACTGGTACAGGGGGTGCGTATGTTCACATTCATTACAAATATTTGCACATACCTACATAATTATTCACTGAATAAATATTTTTCTGAGTGAATGTGCAGACAAATGCCAAGGATTTGCCATCGTATATAATATACTGAGACATTGGAACTCTCGTAGGATACGTTATAGCAGTAACATGCTCCGTTGCCGTGCTGTGAAGATGCTTGTAGCTCTGGTGTCACGCATCTTCCCCGAGTTCCAGTTTGGTTGGCTGGCTGAAGAGACGCGCAAAAATTTACCGTTGGAGCTCGACTTTGTACACGAGGCCCACAACTGTGAGAAAGTCGCAAAGAGCTTTGCACATCTGCATTTCCTGAAGGCAAGTGCTTCGTATTTTGACAAATTGCTTTTGGTCTTGTTTTCAGAAAATGTCTGTTTTCACATACAGTGAGTCTTATTTGGTCATCTTTCCATGAATAAATCTTTTCTCTGTTTATATTTTTAGTATGTTTATAATGTGCTAAAAGTGTTCAGAAATGTAAAGCTGCTGAACTATCGTTGCTGACTCCACTATAGTAGGTGTATATGAGATAGAGGACATAAAAACTAGAGACAGAAGGAGGTAGCTGTAAAAGATTCAAGAATTCTTATTCAGACAAGCATGGTGCAGTGGTTTGTAGTAGTAAATGGAGAAGATTACTGTAACGTGGAGTGATTAGATGATTGTATTGTAAGACAGTCGACGTTCATAAGTGATGGCTTTTCTCTCAGGAGTCAATTAATGCTGAAGAAAGGATACAGTCCAGTAATTTTGCACTAATCACCCTTCAGAACTGAATACAGGTTTACTAGGAAATAGCTGATAGATAAACTGGTGTGTTTGTGAGTGATGATGATTACAAGTAAATCATTGATTTCTTCAAATAATTTCAAAGTGTTTCCAAATAATCTTACAAGGTCACTCGGATTTTGCTGGACCGAAGGTCGAAAAACAAGTTTACTTTCCTTTATGTAACGACAAAGTTTTTGTTTGTTTGTTTCTGCATTGTATGTTCAGTGCAATAGTTTTTGTCTGTTTTTTAAAGTCTTTTATTAGTTTGTGAATATTGAGCAAATAAAATGCGTAAAAAGTGTGTTGTATTGATGTTAGATACCATCAATTCACTGGCAGTTGACATCAGAGCGTGTACTGACAATGGAGTTCTGTCATGGCGGGTTTATCACCGACACTAATTACATTCATACAAACAACATATCCATTGATGATGTAGGTGCTTGTATTCTATTTTTATTTTTTTTACAAACTAGCATGCTTATTTTACCTGATAACACTGATATACAGGTTAATGTACATACAGCCAGTTGCTGAACTCTAAATTGAGAAGTAAGATAACGATTTTATTGTATTGCGAAGTACTGATACTGTCCTGCTGTTGCTGCAAATGTAGCTGTAGTGATTTTAATGCTAATATATCCAAATGGTAACATGTATGCATTTTGATTAAGTGATGTGGTTTTACCACATAATTACCAAATTATACTAAATTAGAAAAAAATTATTGACAGTGAAATTCATTATTGTTTACTTTACATTATTGTATAGTTTTGTAGCCAATTTCCTGGTGAACCTGACCTGGATTAATTGGTTGCCACCTTGATGCTGTTGTGTGTAGCAGGATGCCCTTCCTGATGTCAGCGGTGGAAATAACTGAATTGAACACTATCTCAATTTATCTGTTATTCTTTAGCTAATGGAGAGAAGTGACAGACCTTCACCTAAATTGTGTCAAAAGTGCTGTTAAACTTTAATTAACCTACTTACCTCACATCCTTTACATCGGCTCTGCAACACAAGTAATCGTAACCCTGCTGTTTTGACTGCACACTGATGTCCAAATCTTTACGTCAGTTAACCTCCTTGGTGGAAATCCTGAGTCTGGCTCGGGTGCAGCTGACATTCTAAAGTGGTAATCCCAAGTACAGTTCGAGGTACAGACTCTGAAACAGATGGGCCCTGCAAGGCCCTGCATGATATTCATTTATTCTCCAGTCATAAGATTGTAATTACATGTACTAATTAGCCACGGTCAGCTGTTGCATCGGAGGCATGCAGACAGCAACTCTCACCATTATCATACCACCTTGGAACACAAAACGAAAGTGGAATTTATACTGCCAGGGAGGTTACTCAACCAAAGAATGAACAGAAACAAAATAGGAAGTCATGCAAAAGGCAGACTGTCAACTCAGCACTTGTGCTTTGTTAATATGAGGCTGACCATGCTAACTACTGAATGTGGTATTCTTAAGAAAGCATGGCTCACGTGTATATGTGACTATGTATTAACATTGTGTGAAGTGAGTGGAACTGTGTACATTCTGCAGGTGATGACTAAGCTGGGTCGGCTGTACAGCGAGATGATATTTGTTCAAGGCTACATTCACTGTGATCCTCATCCCGGCAATCTTCTTCTTCGACCATCGACAAGTGGAACAGAGATCGTCCTGCTAGATCATGGCCTTTATCAGGTTCACTGTTCACTGTTATGGCTTTCTTTTCATCGATTATTATTTTGTTACTAATTGAACACTATTTAGCAACATTTTCCCGCTTTTGACGTTCAGTTCAGTTCTTTGCAGTTGTAAGAAGCAGCGTCAAGAGACAGGCACTTACAACGTGAGTGAATGGTGTGATATGAAGTGTAAGAGGTTGATTGATTTGGCACTTTAAACACAGTGTAGGTCATATCGCACGTTCTGAGTAATAGAAGTGTGTGAGAATAAATACGACCACAGTAACGGATGTTTTGAATGTCACCAGAGTTTTTACTAGAATTTGCTTCATTGCTTTAAAAATTTTGAACACATATTTAAAAATTAATCAATTGTCGTAAAATTGCAGCATTCCTGTCACCCAATTCGAGTCGCTAATTGGTAGTAATTGTGAAACCAGTCGCCACATGTTCCATGTAATGTGTTGCTGGCAGACAATGTCCGATGATGTCCGACTCAACTACTGTCGACTGTGGCAGTCGATCCTGCGACGTGACGAGGCGGACATGAAGGAACACTCGAGGCGTCTCGGCATTGAGAAAATGTATCCACTCTTTGTGTGTATTGTCACTGGTCGATCGTGGGATGCTGTGACACAGGGAGTTGACCAGTCGGCTGTCTCCACGTCTGAGGTTGTATTGGCTCCTTAGTTTTCGTTTTTGTTATTATTATAGTTATGTTCCGTTCAATGCTGCAAAGCTCTTGGTTTGGTGAGAGGAACAGTAGAAAACTCATCCACTCTCTTACAGAACAAATGGGGAGGAAAACCAAGGGAATTGAAGTTGGCATTGAATTTGGCTGACACTGCTGATATATGGAACTGCTGCCAGACAATTAAATTGAAAATATAAACACTCTATGATGGCTTGTAAAGTTGTAACTTGTTCAGTTTGGTTGATATTATGACATTTTAAACAGTAGCAAATGTGATAATAACAGTGAACTTATGTAGCGCATTTTTGTGAAACTCCTCAAACGTGCTTGGTGTGCTAATAGAAAGAGAAAAAGGTTTTAAGATGGCGTTTAACGGTTGACAGTGAAAGATTAATGTTTTTAAATCATTGGGTAGTGAGATTCATGTTGTTGGACCGGTGTAGGTGGACTCCCATCCACCATATGTGGCCAAGTTGATATGAGGATGGTCCAATTCGCCATGATCAGCTGAGCGCAGGACGATGTAATAGTACATTGAACAGACGATCTGTATGTCTTATACTCTTTCTTTCTTCATTTGGTTTGCAATTTTTTTTGCATCAGCCACTAAACTAATATGGTTAAACTGTATTGGTTGTCAGGCTCATATAATTCAGACGTCAGCGACGAACTATCTTCCTCAGATCACATCAATCCTGAACACGATGCCGAGACAACTACTGCTCATCTTTAAGACGAACGACTTGCTGCGTGGCATAGAGTCGTCACTTCGCAGAGGCATAGAATCATCACAGTGGGCTCACCGCACGCAGACTGCATTTGTCGCGATGTCTAGATGCTGTGTCCGGGCCGTCAGTCAGGAACAGATGGAACTGTGCCGTGGCCGACTATTTTGCAGGTTACATTCCGTCACGCAGATGTACTGGATTCTGCTGAAACTGTCCACGTACGAGATGTACTTGCAACTTAAGGATTGGGTTTGCAGATGGATTCCAGGTATTAGGAGCTCAGCGGAGAAGGTTTATGTTAGGCGTCTTGGCGAAGTGCTACAAGAAACTAGTGCCTTATAGCAGTGGCGTTGCTGCTGTCAGTTATGTGGTTTAGGATAATTTTATTTTGTTTAATTGTTTACGGTTGATTTCACAATACTTTTGTTTGCAGGCCTATACTTATTAAGCATTGTTGTACGATGTGGTAATGCCGCATCAAAAGCTCGCTAGACAAATAGGTTGATTGTGGCTTAGGATAAGTTTACACTGCCGTTAACATTCATGATACTGTTGAGGTGAATGGTTATAGTATGAACTCAGGCTTTACAAGTTTGGTGCTGTGTGATTTATTATCAGTATATATATATGAATGCTCTGTATACCATTCGGGTAAATGCTCAGGTAAAAATGAGCAATGAAAAGCTAATGAGAATTGATAACAGGGTGACCACTTTGTCTGGAAAACCTGGAAATGTCAGGGAAGTTTTGGAGGAAATTTTTTCAGGGGAAAAGTTTTTATTGTTATCTTCACATTTGGGGCTAGTAGACTCTTGCAGGCCCTGTATTGCCTCATTTCAGCATTTTGCTGCATAGTAAATCATTGTGAACTGAATAAAATATGCACTGACATTTAATGTACTGGTAGCACTGACAATAATATATGCACGACGTGGGTAGCTCAACATGGGTAGGAGTGCCGTGAAGAGTCGTGGAAATTTCAGAGAATTAACAGTGGTAAGAGAATGGTCACTCTGTCGTGATCAGAAACCTGAAAGCATGTGTTGTGGGTGCCAGATGAGTGGTATATGTACGTCAGAATGATATTTGAATGGTACTGATGTTGGTAGTTGTTATTGTTCATGGTATTGATAGTTATGATTATAAAGAATTGATTAAAGTATGGTCTCAGTAATGACTATAAATTAAATATTTGCCATATTTTAACTCGTAATAATGAAACTTTGGGGAGTCCTTTTTATGGCAGTCTATTTAAATTAGTTACACCAAGTTCAAACCGTATTCCAGACTTATTGTCCGTGCATTGTTATTTTACACACTAATTGCCTTATTGTTGTTTTTTACTTATTGGCTTATTTTCTTCATTTTTGCAGTGTTAACTGTGTTTTGCGGAGTAGTTTGCAGAGTGGAAGAAATGTGAAGTGATATATTAGTCTGTTAACACCATGAAACATTTTTTGTTTTCCATTAATACATTAAAATACAGTGAAAATGTACTGTTTTTCTGTGTTCCAAATACATAGGCGTCGGAAAGAGATCAAAAGTGGGATGGCTGAAGACATAGTGAGCGTGTAGCGCGAGCCTGTAATGGGGATCTATGGGGCGGAGCCCCCAGCGGGGTCTAGGGGCAGAGCACCAGGGGGCAGATCCCTTGGGTGGGGCGTCAAAACCCCCCTGAAGCTGAAAGTGGGACAGCTCGGGCCGTCCCATGCAGATAGGTTCCGACGCCTATGGCCAAATATAAAACGAAACAACAATAATTTACAGATTGCAAATATTATGCCATTATTATTATTATTATAAAATTGTACACGAAGTACATGCAATGTACAAAATAGAAAAGAAAAACCTAGAATTAACACAAATCGTTACACGTACTCTGAATTAGTAAATCAATGTCATTGAAAAAAAGGCCCGAGAGGAAACATTGTACTGTAACAGCTGATTACATATACCTAACATAGTCTCTATACCAACAAGGAGACTCACAATCTGGACTATATTAGTCCTGGTAAAAACACATTTTCATCTATTAACAATAAAAAAACAACCAATATCCAGAAATTATCATAAGACTTAAATTTCAGATGTAACGGTAGTCATTATTTATACAGAATGACAAATACATACGTATATGTAGCCTACATGTGAAAGCACCAACAACTGTGAAATGAATCTGAAGCACTAGTACAGGTCGACCAGATGGCGAAAGCAGACAGGAAGAGACGGGATTTTAGTTGAGGTTTAAAGGTTGATACTTTATAGCACGAACATATACACGTAGAGAATTCCAGGTAGATTGTGCGGAAAGAGAAAAGGCCCGAGAGGAAAAGTCACTTATGGTGCTGGATAGACTCGCCAGAAGATTTGGGTCAGAAGAATGGAGGACTGGGACGGAAAATAGTGGGCAGTTAATTCAGAGATAGGGAAGTTGCACAGTATGAACTGTTTTCTATGACTGATAGTAATGCAGCAGAAACAGGTAGAAACATTTCCGCAATATACAGCTGCCAAAGTGTTCACGACTTAGCGCTAGTACGTAAACTATTATGGCATTGCAGTCCTGTTAGTTTGCTATCTGTTAATCAGCAGATGCAATCATAGTGCACAACGATATCAATAAATGAACTTGTAACATTAATGGCCGGTTTTCCACCGCAAATTAATCGCCCATTAACGTTAATTGGAGATTAACTCCTATTAATTACTAGTAATGGGAGTTAATGTCCCGTTAACGTTAATGGGAGATTAATTTGCGGTGGAAAACCCGGCCATAAATATCATGATGAGGCGTCATGAGTTGAGTTGGTTGTAGTTAACAGTGCCAACGAAGCTGTGAAACAGGCCCGTATGTAGTTCAGCTGTTAGTGTTAACATGTGCATATAAACTGAAAATATTGTTCACATCCGTCTGTTAGCAGCGCATCTGTGGACTATTTCATTTTGTGCAGTACAAATATATTTATTGTTATCCGAACATGTGTGGCACTGAATGATGTCATAGATGATAATACAAACAGTCGTGGGTAACGTTGCAAACATTAACACTGCTACATATAACAATAGCACTAATAATACACATCGATCAAAACTAAATGTACACCATAGTATCCTGAAATACGTAATATCGTTGATGCTAAGTTGAACAACGTTATTACTGGCCCGCCTACACATACTGTAGGGGGACCAGACTATTGATTTTTCTGGCGTCTGTCGTCGTCTGTAACACGCACATATGCAATGTAACTCACCAGGGGCAGCACGCGGCGGGCCAGTCCTGTTACGTCCCGTTAGGGCGACACCTTGTTTTAACCAGTAAGGCTGCAGATGTGGCAGACCAAGACTAGAATGTGATCAACATGAAATAGATGCATGTTGAAACACGAATGTTCACAGAGCGCCTGCTGCAACGCATATCACTACGGTAACGCTGATCTCTCTTTCCCTTCTGCTATCTAGTTTCCGTTTAGATACACGTTACCTGGACTGGCGCCATAGCTAAACGTTACGCTGCGACCGCAGAAAGGTAAAGGCTTCCCATACTCGTTACCGAGCGTTGGGCCCAGAGCTGATCCCGGTGTACAGGCAGTCAGCCCACAGGTGACTGTAAGTCATTCACCCGGCTGTAGGCTGCTATTACTTTCCACCAGGCCTGCGGTTACCTTCCCAGCCGCAGAGCATCACCGCCTCTTGGCCGGTACCAAGTTATGCTGCTTGGTAATAGAGGTAAATAGGTGTGAACAACTTGCCCAAGGTTGTTATGCAGCTAATTGCCCCGAGTAGGATTTGAACCCACAACCTGTTGATCGCAAGTCCAACGCTCTATCCGTTGCGCCACTTTCAGTACGAATGGCCTAAACCGCTGTTGTTGCTGCAAGCGTATCGCCCACGGCAACAAGTCGAGCGACCGAACAGACCAAGGAGAAGCTCCGCCTCTGTCGTAAGCTACGCCCAGCATTACAGCATCTGGCAAATTAACACTGTATGACATCTCCGATGCACATCGATACGATATGATACGAGATGATATATTTACGTGCACTCGAAAGCTGACGGAAGATCTAGCGAACGGTACCAAAAATGTAAAAATGAAAAACTAAAAACAAAACCAGGTTGCTCAGAAAAAAACGGTCCGGGTAATTGATAGTCCGTGACGGCAGTCTGGAGAAAGAAGTGGATCTATGGTAAGAAGGATTTGTCAAACTTGCAGGTTTTAAGGACTTCTAGTGTAGACCTACTTGATGCTATCTGCTCATGTTCGTGCATCACAATGTTCAGTCTCGTGACTCGTCCGTGTAAACACGTTGTTGTTATCCGAGCAGATAATTTACCGCGGACGTCTGGATTAACTGTCAGTCACCGCTTGACTATTGCACGATACACTGTAAACTTAAAAAACAAACAACTGGGCCACTGTCCAGTAACAACAATAGTATTACTGCGATGGCGTAGCCAAGATTTCTGATCTCTGAAACTGAAACCTTTTTAAGGCAGTAGGCAGTGGCGGATCCAGGATTTGCAA
>Ga0209780_1003467_pt1 | contig 11778 bp, 2 predicted proteins | sample WorMetexBAHAMAS2_FD_187384 | JGI IMG/M metagenome (GOLD analysis project Ga0209780, IMG submission 187384) | Marine gutless worms symbiont microbial communities from Max Planck institute for Marine Microbiology, Germany - Inanidrilus exumae... | ecosystem: Host-associated > Annelida > Digestive... | reverse complement strand
CACGTCGCACACACGTCGCTCCGGTGGTCCGATTTTGACGATCTGTACGTCATGTGACGTCTTTCCGCGCAAGGATAGGCCTGTGTCTTTTTGGGAGGAGGGGGTTCTTTGAGATGCCTCCCAATTTAAGGTATCATATTTCAAAAACTTCCATCTTTGGCGTGAATGGGCATTTTGAACACCATAACGACTATGCCACACAACTAATAACTGTGGTAATAAAAATGATTCCTCTACAGTGGCTAAATTTTCTGGGATAACGCGCTGTAAATCAATGCATGTACGAACAACATGGTAACGAATAATCAGGGTTGGTTCGTAGGCTGCAGCCCGAACAGTTTCAGTAATTATCAACGTGTTGCGCATGGTTGCTGTCGAAATTACACGCTTGAAAATCAAACTTACTGATGTTAGTAAGGAATGGTGATTGCTTACAGAACGTGATTACGATTTGTCTAAATTTAAACGCATCGCAGCAGAACAACAGTTATCGCTCGAAGTTCTATGCAACGTTATAAGTCATCCGGTAAATAAACAAAGGCCAGCGCGCGGATTACGTCGGAGAAAATCCTGTATAACAGCAACAAACGTTGCTCAAATCAAGAGACACAACATACGGATTTGAGCTCCGCTTATTATACCGTTAAGTGGCTCAGTTGAGGCCTAACTTGACTCTAGTCTGAAAGTCGGAGATAACAAGGATACCTGAAAACATAAAAGATAATGCGACACCGGCAAATCGGGTGCAATGCAGTCGGCTGCAGCAGTCGCGTTGATGCCACTATTGACATTTTTGCTGCGTGCATCGCAACAGTGATCCACAATGCTTTTAATGGGCCGAACAACCCCCAAAAATTGCCCTTCCCCCTTAGGGATCTGATCCCCATCTAATGATTCCTCGGGTCCACCCGAGTCACCCACCCAAATGGCATCTCGATTGGTTCATCCGTTTTTGCAGGGCTTACGAACGTGTCCAACAGACAGATATACAGACACACAAACAGGCCCATTACTCCGTCGGTGGCAATAGGCTGAATCTAGCTATTAGCTGCGATGCGGCTTAATAATGTCAGCTGAAGTGAGCTGATAGACTGATAGCACTGTCTGTATTTAACCTCAGGTCTGAACACATCTATCTATTGGCGCGCTTTAGCTGCTGGCGACAGCAATAGCGTCGATCTCTCACGTGTTGACTGTCAAAGGTCGTCTTGTGTCAAGCCTGTCTGTGTCACGTGTCACGCGTGTCGTTTGCTGCTAGCGCCTAAAGTTCAACAGTCAAAGTCTAACGTTCGTTGCTGAATAATTTTGACCGCGTGAATTCGTGTTCTATAGGAACCCTTGGGCATTCCGTTAAAGAACAGGTTCGTAGCACGTTTTTTGACCGCACGACGCTATGCTAGCGCGGTAGGCCTATATGCTGTCGTCATGTTTCCGTCTATCCGTTCGTCCGTCTGTCTGATCGTAACACGCCGGTATTGTACCAAAACGACTAAACATAGGATCACGCAAACAACGCCTTACGATAGCCCATGAACTCTAGTTTGCTGACGCCAAAGATTTCGGCGAAATTCTGACGGGGTCACCCCCAACTGGGGCGCCAAATAGAGGTGGGTAGGTTACAATCGACGACTATTGACCAATATCTCGCTATATCTCAGAAACGGTGCAAGATAGCGACATAGTTACTATGGAACACTAATAAGAACTCGTACGCGCTTTATCGAATGTCACTATTTCCAGCGACTGAGTGACCCCTAAATGACCCGAATTTTCACAACGTAAGAAACATATCTTAATGTGGAGCGTTTGGTTGTTTTCAGTGGAAGAATGGCGTCGAGTCTCTCTTACAATGATATAATGGTATCGCTGCGTCGGCGCTTCGATGAGATCAAAGACGTTTTCCCGGTGTTTGAGGAGATCCGATCGAGGCGCCTCGTCGACGGCGCTCGGTCGTGTGCGATCGTCGGCTGCGGCAACGGCGAGATGGAGATCGCGTTCATCGAGCACTGCATGCCGGCGCTGGAGACGCTCTGCGCCGTCGAGCCGGACGCCGACAGCGTGGTCGAGCTGCGGGCGAGGATCGCGCGCCACCTGCCTAACGTACATAGCACCGTGTTCGAGGATGTGGCGCAGAGCTGGGCGGCGGACACCGACCAGGTGTTCGACGTCGTCATCATGTTCCACGTCGTGTCTGACATCCCGGAACCGGAACGGCGCGCGCTGTTCCATCGCTTGTTCGGCTCCGTGATCCGTCCAGACGGACTTCTGATAATCACGACGCGCACCGGGCATCTCGATGGGACCCAGAGTACCGAGAGTCTTATCATGGAAGCGCTGAATCGTCGCCCGTACGTCGACAGCACGTGGTACGACCAAGCTCGCCTACTGTCCGAGTCCGTCGGTTTCAGACTCCTCTACGAATGTCGCTACACTCTGAACGTGAACGTTGAGAACTTAGACGACGCGTATTTCGGCTTCTATGCTCGCGAGTGCGACGAACCGACCAGTCTGGAGAAAGTCGAACAGGTCGCCAGGAAGGTCATCGGCGACGCCAAGTGGACTAGGAAGGAAATGTTCTTCGGCGTGTTTCGAAAACCAGTTGCTCAAGCCTAATCATAGCCGTATATACGCAGACGTTGAATTATTTTTTTTTATCGTTGTGCAGTCATTTATCTATTTTTGTATTGTATGCATAGTGGTCAATAATGTACGTGATTAACTGTCGCTACACAATGAAATTCTTTCATGTAAGTTGTAATTATATACACGTAAATCGATCTAACCAGCATAAGCAAACTGGAAGTTTTTTTAAGGAAATCAAAGTCTCAATGAAGACAATTTAATTGTCACAAAAATGTCATTGTAATCGTTGGTTAATTTACGCTGATATTATTCGGCTACTGTGATTAATCCAGCCAATAATGACATAGTGGCAGATCATGTAGTAAAGGTACAGTTGAATATTTATCATTATAGCCATAATTATAAACATTGTAAACGGTTTGCACTCCGTTCGTCTGCGAACGAAAATCTTCAGAAGCTCAGAATTAACCGGAAGGTTGTCGACATGACACGTAATTTGCGGACCGGTTTAAAAATCAAACGTTAAAGGTCAAATTCAAAGTACGCCGTAGAAGAAAATTCATACGATATTTTTCTGAGAATGAAACCAATCTAAACTAAACAAGAAGCTCAGCTATCGCCGAGAGAACTGCGCGACGCTGTGTATTAGTTGAAATGTTGTTCTGCTGTTGTACGAATAACGCAAACAAATCACCTGTTAGCCTGAGGAGCACTTTCAGCAACTGTCACGTTTTATTCCGCTACCCGCATAATGTTGTATACACGTATCGTTTAACTATCGCACAGCGAGCACGGGATGCCGTGGGTGTCATCAGCAGACTTCTGTACCAGTGTACAGAACAACTACAACCAACCGTGTTGATGTCAACTGGACCGTAACCGTGATCATCAGATTTCGACTAGCATTACGGTTAAATGTTGATGACACTGCGTGTTCTTCCGCCAGCGCACCGTCGTGGACGCGGACCATCGTGGCGAGTGAACACACATGTTCGGCGGTAAGGCGTTTGAGATAGAGAGTTCTGGACCAGTCGTAAAATTCAATTTTTACCTACCCCACCTGTATTTCGCGCCCCCGTTGGAATGATTCCATCGGAATATCGTAGATATCTTTTGCATCATAAAACTACGGAGTCTCTGGGATATTGTGCAGCGTTGTTTGCGTGATCCTACATGTAGCCATTTTAGTACAACTCTGGATTGTGACAGACAGACAGACAGACAGACGTAGGTTTAGCCGTCTTAGTGGAACTAACGACGTATGACGGACAGACAGACAGACAGACAGACGGACAGACACACGATGGCGGCAAGTACCGCGCTAGCATAGCGTCGCGCGGGTAAAAATGAAATTCACAGACTAGCGACAATTTATCACTTACATATGCCGAAATATAGGCCTTTATCTGACGAATTATTTTTTTTAATATAAAACCAGACTAAATTGTTACTTTTAGATTACTTATATCTCTATACTGGTGTGACTGATCCACCAACCGACTCTGACTGTAATTATTGCTGTGACATTACATTGATAATCTTTATTGTGTGTACTTCTGTAAAATAGCATGACGCTCAGAAGTGGCCAGGCCCAACAAATCTTGGCAAGCAGTGCCTAAAACTGGCCGATGCGCTTAACCGACAAAGGAATGGACGTGTTATCTTATAATCTCGGGCGGGCCCCATAACGTGTAAGCCATCGGCCTCGCATCTTTTGCATTGCATTACGTTATGGTGTCAATATGACAGACAGGAATATTAGTGGAATGGAATGCCGGTATAATTTGTGCATAATCGATATATGTTATTCCATAGCATCATGCATTCTACTCTGCCTTATTGCATTTAATACATGTGTGATTCTTTTATATTTTATTAATGCACGTTTCAAAAAAATAATAGGCCTACGTATGTTTTTTGATCAGTGGACGCTATATTGACAGGTTAATAAATTATTATGCATCATGCTCTAGATATATTTATAGTCTCATAGGCTTTAGCTACAGTAACATGACAGCTACATTACGAAAATAATGCTTTTCACATTTTAATGTTCTTTATTAATAATCAGCGTCATATGTCATACGGCATACATCAGATATATGCAAACGCGAGCTCATATACGATCAGTTAAAAATAATAGTAATAAAACAATAAAAAATATCATTAATACCAATTATAGTAATAATAACTGCAAGCGATCAAAGAATTTTGACGAATGGCCACATCGCCCTCTAGTCACCCCTCGCGGGGGCGAATGGATTCGTCCGACCTTGAACCTATTTAATTAAAATAAACATATGCTTCCTTGGGCCCACACAGTCAGCGGCCCCTCATATGGCATCTCGACAGATACAGCCGTTTGAACACGCACTGCAGCAAAGACTCCCAGTGTTTTTCAATGGGGCAGACAATCCCCCAAAATGCCCTTCCCCATCTAATACATGGCTCCGAGTCAGGCACAAACGGCATCTCAATCATCTCGATCAGTTCAGACGTTTTTTCAGGGCTCATGATGGTGACCAATAGACAGACACAGAGAGACAGACACACAGACCGACCACGCTACTCCGTCTGTCGCAATAACCCGCAATTATGCAATGCATGCGATGCGGCCTATATTAACTAGAAATCGTAAGCATCGTCGAATCGCTGCAAAACCGGCAAGAAGACAGTCACACACACCATAGGCCTATTTTAAATGTTTTGGGTGCCTTCACCGATCAACCGGAAATTTAGCATGACAGAACGAACCTATGGTGCTCTCTTTCACGTCAAATTTCACCTGAATCAGTGCACCGTATGATTCGTTTCACAACTGCGGCGCCAGAAAACTCAATTTTAACCGATTTTATAATATTTGGGAGCTCTCATCTCAACCTCCGTCGTCGATGATGATGAAATTTAGCTCGCGAAAGTGAACCTGGTGTTCTCTTCCATGGCAAATTTCACGACAATGATGCATCACCGGAGGGGCGAGAAACTGCAAATTTGACCAAATTTTGAATTTTGGGGCTCACAGGCCAACCCGCTCGCTGATCGGAGCCAAACTTCGTACGCTGTAGTGAACCTGTGATGTGCTTTTCTATGCCAAATTCCAGCTTTATCGGCGTATAGGCCTATACCATCGCTTCTGCGTACGAAACTAACAGCAATATTGAAAAACCCAGCAAATTTGACCAATTTTGAGATTTTCTATACCTACCAACCGCCAACGATCAGGGCCAGATTGGCACGTGAGAGTGAACTCGATGGTGTACCCTTTCATGCCAACGTTCACCTTAACCGAAAAACCGCAAATTGGACCAAATTTTGAACGTTAGGGCTCCTGTACCAACCCTTCACAGATCGTCGTCAAATTTGGCGTGCTAGAGTAAGTAAGTAAGTAAGAAGATTTATACACGGCGCAAAGCGCCGCGGTCTCAAACACCAAACAGATGGGTCTTGAGCAACCGTTTAAACTGTTCAAGTTTAATGGAGTGCTATTTCACGCCAAATTTAATCTTGATAAGCTCGTCGTATCGCCTTTGAAATTTAATGGGCGAAAAATTCCAATTTGACCCAATTCAACAATCTGTGGTGACGCCACTTACCGGCGCGGCGCGGATACAAAGTTGAGTGACGGTTCACAGCAGTACTACAGCATTCCCCTATCTAATGATAGCAAAACCCTTTCCGAAATTCATGCTGCTTAATGGCGATATCGCTTACACAGTCTATTTTGAAAAGCGTGACTTTAAAACAAAAAAACATCAAACTTTCGCCCCCCCCCGCCGGTTTTGCTTAGTCCGAGCCCAACCTCGCCAAAGCGATAGAGGAGGTCTATGACGTTTTTGTACCTCTTAACTTTTTCATAATCCGACGTACACTTTCGCAGCTAGGACACTAAAATTTTGGGGAACAACGAACCCCTTAAGTTAAACCCCATAACTTTGGAACCCATTGAGCGAATCCGGCAAAAGTTACTGTATTCCATGGAAATTTAGCAAGAATTGCGCAAGATATTCGCCTCTGCTGGGCGTTTATATTGCCACATTTCGTAAAATTTATAGTTCTAGTGTGCCATACCCCACCCCTGCACCGATGGGTAAAATTTGGCGTGAAGGAGTCGACCGCAGCGTTCGCCAAATTTTACCCCATCGGTGCACTGCGTCGCCCCTGCGGGGTGAAAAGTTGAAAATTCCAAAATTTGGCTCTTAAGTGTAAACCGGGGTTTGCCCGGTAGACAATCATGCTGGTAATAATTTGACGACTTATGTAGTGATGACGTAACATGTTGGTCATTACAATGGCGACGATGCTAATACGGACTCAGTGCAAAACAGTGATATAAAAGTCTATAGCGATGCAATTGACTTGCACATTTGCTTCGTCTATATAAGTAAGTAAGTCTATATAAGGCGATATACAAAAATGTACGCAAAAATAAACAAAAGTGATAATATTTTGTTGGTGAAACATTACGTTGAACAGTATTGTTCCACATAAATACACCGCGTGATACGCAGAAAGTTACAGATAAGCTATATTGAACAAAAAGTAGCCTATAAAGTAGGCATCCTGTGTTCTTCTTATAAACAGATTTATACCATTCATCACTAGGCTAAACTGCTTATTTTGGCTGCACAAATACGCAGGCAACTAAATACCCGTTATTATTGTAAACGAAACGTTCACTAAAACTAATAGCCGACAAGCATGCATAACATGGATATTTTAAAGTACCGTATATGGTTACAGTTGCAATGCTACAGGCAAATCGTACAGCAGATTTCTGCAGATTCTACAAGTATTATGATTCATTTACGGCACCTAAATATTCATCACGGCATATCAGCTGCCGATCGTTGTGGGATGATGCGATCTCTCTTCAGGTTCAGTTTCATCGTGGTCGAAGCGGAATTCAGAAAGGTCTCACGGCAGTAGTTTGAGGATAGGACCGCGTCGTTATTTCAATGTCCGAGTTGTCTATATATTCTTCTTCTTCGTCGTCGTCGTCGACGTCGTCGGCCAAGTGTTTTGACCTGTCGCTCCTCGTTGCTTGGAGCTCACTGCGCTGATCTGATGCTTCTGCGTCGTCTTCGTTCACAGCTCTGCGGCGTACGCTAGTCGAGCGCTGGTATCTCAGGCGCTGACTCCGCCTCGCCGCATCACCCGTCGGCGCCAACCCGGATCCAGATAGCGACGACTCAAGTTGTTTATCGTCGACGTGTTTTTGAGCGGCGGGCCTGGCAGGATGACCCTCGCGGTATGCATCGGAGCTCGACGGCGGATGCTGGTGGCCGAGGAACCGCAGGCGCGTGTCGTCGTCGTCGGCAGTCGACCGCGGGCCACTGATGTAGTCGTTCAGCCCCAGCGCAGACATCACTTGCGGTATTCGTCGTACGTCGAAGTCGGACGTCGGCACTATGAAGTGGATCTGTTGCTGATGCCGACTGAAGGTGGGCGGTGACTGGTGCTGGTAGAAGGACTGGTAGTACTGCCGAGGGTACACGGGATGCTGTTGTTGCTGCTGCTGCTGTTCATGGTAGTAGTTGGGCCGCTGGTGCTGCGGTAGTTGATAGTACCGTCGTAGGTCGAAGGTTTGACCTTGCGGCGGCGTCGACTGTGCTCTCTGCCGCGTTTGCTGGACCACGTGATGGGTAACCGGCGGAACGCGGCCAGCGACGCTCGCGTGGACTCCGCGGTCAGTCGCCTCTTCCTGTGACGACTGTCCACGGACGTCGGTACTGGCAGCGACTGTTCGACGACGACCATCTCCAGCGTAAATATCTGAGTAACGTGGCACGCTGACCTGCCCAGTATAGCCATCCCGCTGCTGTTGCTGCTGGTAACGTTGCTGCAGACTTTGTATAATTCCGGACTGCTGCAGGCGCGGTTTCCTTGTCTCGCCGACATCCGGTCTTCTGTACCGTTGTTCGAATTTGTTTCCGTTTCCGTTTGCGGCACCGAAATCGAAACTAAGAGACGTCGTCTGGTTTTTACGACGGTTTTTGCGGGTTTTTCGTTTGTTGCTTAACTGTCCCTTTCGTCGCCGTCGCGCTTTCGTTTTCCGTCGACTCGCACCTGCTCTGGTCGGTTGTTTCTGGGTCCGGGTCGGTCTCTTCACTCGTCCGACCGGTTCTACGGGCGGTCGCTTGCGGCGTCGCTTGTTTCGCTGCTTGTTGGTTGTCCTTAAGCGCCCCTTGCGTCGCCGTCGTCGGGCGGGCCGTTCGACGACCTGGAGCTCGCTAACCACCTCGGCATTTTCCGTGTCGTAGTCGAGTCCGCGAGACGAGTCGGCGCTGATTTCGTACTCCTGGAAGTGTGCGCCTTCGCGGCCGACTGACTGCTGCTCGTCGACCCTCGTCTCGTCATATTCTTCGACTTCCTGTTCGTCGACTTGGTTCGACTCGTCGTCATAGTATTGCACGTCGTCGTCGTCGTCTTCATATTCCTCGTCAGCCACGTCGTAATCTGCGTCATAATCATACGCAGTTTCAGCTTCATCGCTGATCTCATCCGTCGCGTCAAAGTCGGACTTCTCAGCATCCGTCGTAGTCGCTGCGTTATAGCTCGGCTGATGCTGCATCGTGCTGTTCTTGCGTTCATCGCGATCGCGTTGTGTTGACTCCTCCTGTGTGCTCTTCGTTATGTCCTCGCCGACACTGCGGCGATCGACTTTGAAGCTCTCCTTATTTTCATCGGAAGTACGTTTTATATCAGGTTTTGAGCCCGTGACCTTTGTGGTGGACGTTTCACTTGCTGGATTTTCTGTTTTCTCATCATGGCCGTTACCAGTTAACGATCCTCGACGAACGATCTCGTTTGTCCAGCGAGTGCGAGATGCACGAAATTTTCCATCTGATGATCCGCCTTTCTTGTAGTCGTCCTCAACGGAAGATGAATGTTTCCAGGCGACTGACGTCACAGTGGGTGGCAGAGTGGAGTCTTCCGGCGGTATGAAGAAACGGACGTGGTCTCGGACTTTGGACTGAATGTCGGCGGTGCGTTGATTCGGCCCAAAACTGCTCGCCGGAAGGCTAATGTCACCTGTCGTAGATCCAGAGCTTTGTAAAGACGACTTCACCGGCGCTGAAACCGCGATCAGCGGCAGTAACATTACCACAGTATAACAGAACATTTTGTCCGCAAATCTCCGCTAAATTACGTAATTATTTAATATACATTTAGTCATACAGCTTTCAGTCAATCATCACTCGCGCGTCATTTATCAGCGGTCGACTGCATTACTCTGAGTTCGAGCGAGTTTACGATCAGCACGTCCTCATAATTTTCGTGAACAATAGTGATTGACGACAACAGTGACGAACATTTTACGACCGCATTGCGGACGTGCGTGCATCGCGTCCACCGACGTGTTGTTAACTTAACAATGTTACAACACGAGCAAAAGTTGCATGTGAATGTGCATAGGGTCTTATAGGGATGCGCGCGTGTACACGTTTACACGTGTACACGATAACTATCATGTAAACGTTTACTAAATTAAACAGTAATGTAAACGAATATGACGACAATGACGAAATTTCGTGCTAAGAAATCAAGCATCAACTAATGTTTTTTTTTGCAACTTGATTTAAAACTAAGTAATAATGGGATGAATAATTTTTTTATTAAAGGCTACCGAACCGAGGTCACAGATGGCTTCTGGCGTTACTTACTATAATGTGTTATCGCGAGTGAGAACCATCTGCATTTTGTTATTGGCTGCCGTATTGCGTAAACGTTTAATAAACGTTTAAAAGTTTCGTGTAGGTCCTACACATTTACTAAATTAATTAAATGATAAGTAGTAGTAGTAGTAATAGTAGTAGTAGTATTGGTAGTAGTAGTAGACAAATGTTCATTAACCTGACGTAAGTGCAAAATGTACTTCAAGGTCACGGTAAAGGTAAAGGTCGGATTCTTCTATAGCGCTACTTACAGCAGCAATGCCGCGACCAGCCGCGCTGAACAATCGTAGGAAGTCGCAGTTGATTGGCAAGAGCCATTGGTGCTGCAGCGCAAATTGCGGCCATCCATTGCACGCGTAAAACGTACAATTGGACCCGTGGCATGCAGCTAGCAAACACACCACCGCTCCAATCAACTGCACCAGGCCTTCACCCCGTGCGAGGAAACACATCCGATTACAGCTTACTACTCATTTTATCGACCTCGAAAAGATGAAAGGCTGAGTCGACCTGGTTGGCTGGTTACATACCGAAATAAAGTGCCGCCGCCCGGAGCCGAACCCGGACACCGGGACACGTCACCCATCCCAGTACTAACCGGGCTCAACGTAGAGTAACTTCGTTGATACGACCAACGCCGTTACCACCAAGGAGCTTTAAACACCACTACGCCACGCCGCCAACCAGTACAGTTAGGTACAGTTAACTGCATTCACGCTGACTGTAGATGTAACGCCTATGACCGCTGGAACAGCTCGGTCTTGAGGCGCGATCTGAAAGTGGTCAGAGAGGGTGACTTAAGGTGCCATGCGATATGCTGTTCCAGGCTGTTTCTAGGTGCATTCCAAATGCAGTGACGTACTGCAGGATTTCAACCTTTGCTTTGGGCACACTATTTCCTCTTCTTTTCTTCGACTTCTTCTTTCCTCTCATCCCGTCATCTTTTTCCGTCTTCCCTTACCATTCTTTCCCATTTTACTCATATTAAACCAGCTGGGGGTCTGCAGGATTGCTATAACCTCGATCATCCTATAGCAGCTAGGTTTGGGCGGAGTTCGGTCGAATGTACCGGGTCTGCCTAAAAATCGAAATCCACGAAATACGATGCGATACGATACGATACGGTAGATTTACGTGCGCTCAAAAGCTGACGAGATGGCCAGCTTAATCTAGCGCACGGTCCAGAAACAAAAAATAATGAAAAAATAAAAATCAAAAACCGAGTAGCTCAGAAGGAACGGTGCAGGCAAAAGTCCGTGGAGGCAGTCCGGGAGGAAAAGTGAAACTAAGGGGGTAGGATTTGTGAAAGAGGTAGGTTTTAAGCCGGGAGTGAAAGAGAGATGGAGTTATAGATGTACAAAGTGGTGAATCAGAAGAGGAAGAAGTGATGGCTGAAGGAATAGGTGAGCAGGAGATGGAGGAACTGGTGCCAGAATGAGGTTTACGAAGAGAGAAAGGAAGCTGATTCCAGAGACAAGGTGAAGCATAACGGAAGGAGCGATCAGTTATTTTTAGAGAT
>Ga0209780_1003466_pt1 | contig 11779 bp, 11 predicted proteins | sample WorMetexBAHAMAS2_FD_187384 | JGI IMG/M metagenome (GOLD analysis project Ga0209780, IMG submission 187384) | Marine gutless worms symbiont microbial communities from Max Planck institute for Marine Microbiology, Germany - Inanidrilus exumae... | ecosystem: Host-associated > Annelida > Digestive... | reverse complement strand
CATCGCGGCGCATCTCTACGAATGATGCGCGTGTGCTGGACAGGTACTGGCTGATGCCAGATGGCCCCATGCCGCTGCTGCGGCGACTCCCCGGCGGTTACTGGCGGTCACCGGTCGCCGGTCAGTATGGTCCCCGGTGCTAATAAATAGCCGACATGAGTTGCTGGCTAGTTGCAGCATCCATGCGTGCTATTTTAATATGAATTTGGAAACTGACGATGAATGGGAATAGGCTGTAGAGTAAGACATGCATGTACAACCAGTGTTGATAGTAATTTTGTAATGTGACATAACACATGACTGTTGTGTGAGTCAGTGACAGACTGACAACAGATTGTGTTGTAGCACATGTAGATGATGGCTGCATATCACATTTTGACATTATTTGTAAGCACTTTTCATTGCAATGCAACCTAATTTTTTTAAAGAGTCATTAAGATATTGGAAATATGCTTAACACCAGACTTTCAAAGTTTGGGTGAAAGTTCTAGAGGGAATAACCCTTATTTTTGCAGATACCCAAATTCCCTTCCAACACAGCGTACGATAAACCGAGAGGCCGCGGGAAACCTCTGTGTCAAAAAATGAGCTCAATCTCTACAGCCGTTTTGTACATTGCTGGCTTGTGACAGAAATGGGGTGCTTTGTGATAGTTAGGAGTCATCTTCATCATACTACGGTGCATTTCCCTAATGTCATCGACGAACTCGACGGACTTCAGCAGCAGCAGCATTCCCCTGGACTGAAAGTTTGGGGCGGTGGGTAAGCAGAGTTAGTAAGTTTAAGGTTAGGGTTAGTAATGTTAGTGTTAGAGTTAGTGTCAGCAACAGTAATTAATGCTTGGGTTAACACCCGCCCTTTTACCCGCAATTTACCCGCATCATTGCACCCCCTCATTTTATCCTTGTTCTGAAATTTATTGTTGTTGTTGTTGACTTCTCAAAACGGCCTCAATGCGCCGGATTCCAACACACGCCGGATTCCAACACACTGGATAAGACGATCATGCTATAAAGCCTTACATAATTACCAATTGTCCAAAAATTCGCAGGACACTGATGACGTTCCAATACTAAAATATTATACTGCAAAAATGTTACTTTTGTATACCACTTTACATTTATACATTAATAATTATAATTATTGTTTATTGTTTACTTCACAGCACAGAATAAATAACCATTGAAATTTATAAAGATCGTCTCATGAGAAACAAGTAAGTAACCTACTAAATGCGATTGTAATCAATGACATTTCAAAACTAGCGACTAGCTATCTACCGCCGTAATGTAAGTTGTAACGAACACAAAGGTGCATAGAGATTTTAGTCTATGGACCTTGACAAATACTTGTGTCAGCAACATCTAATATCAACGTCTTTTCTAGAATCAGCGCGATTGTCAGCGTCATCGGTCATCCTTACCTTGCCACCCACAGGCCTGCCGTTGCAGTGGTCCATTATCGCAGCACACACTCGACGAATGTCTGCACGAGGCAAAGAAGTGATCAGGTATGCCGTGAAGTGACTATGTAACACCTGATCGTTACGACCATATCATGTCAACAACACCGCTGGCTTCCAGTCCGCCAAATTCAAAGATGGCCGTTCACCCGTTCTTGTATATAAGTGTCTGCATCAAGCTCCTTGGTCTGCATGACCAAGCGCTTCGTTACTTGGCCAACTTGTGTGTGACGGCTGCATCTACCAGCGGTCGACATCAGTCACGATCTGGGGTGTCTGGACATTGGAGCCCTTCTGGACTCGGACATTATCCATTGGCCAGTGCAGCTTTGCACACGAAACCGTCTGCCTCCAGCACTTCGATAGCTACACCAGCACGGTATATAGACCTACTGTCGTCGTGTGTCTGTCTGTCCGTATGTCTGTCACACGCCGGTATTGTACCAAAACGGTTAAACTTATGATCACGCAAATCCCGCACGATAGCGCATGAACTCTTTAGTTTTCTGACGCCAAAGATCTCGGCGAAATTCCAACGAGGTCACGGTCGCCCTTAACGGGACGCCAAACAGAGGTGGGATAGGTTCAGATAGGCCATTTTCGACCAATATCTCGCTATATATTGCCCGGACCGTTTATTCTGAGCTACTCGGTTTTTGCTTTTTTTCTTCATTTTTTTCGTTTCTGTGCCGTGCGCAAGATTAGGCTGGCGATCTCGTCAGCTTTTGAGCGCACGTTAATCTATACCGTATCGCATATCTTAGAAATTGTGCAAGATAAAGACATAATTACTATGGAACGCTAATATGAACTCGTATGCGCGCTAACGAATGGTGCTATTTCCAGCGACCTCGAGTGATCTCTAACTACCCCACACAACCCCATTTTTGACATTTTGTATCGCCTTTCATATCTTCGTAGTGGGTGGAGATAGAGACTTCAAATTTGGTAGGCCTACATGTACGTTGATCGTAGCAAGTGCTAGCCCACGGACAGCAAACCATCCCCGACAGGGGCGTGGTCACGGCACGTAAAACCACTTAAATTTTTGTGGGCACCAACCATATCTCAGGAATGGCTGAAGCTACAGTCGTCAAATTTTGTATACAGGTATAGGCTATGTCAAGTTCCAGCACAAGAATAAGTGAATAACAAATCACCCTTAATAGGCGCCTGGTTAGGGTCACGTGACCTACTTTAAATTTTGGGGCCCCTAAAATGATATTTCTGGAACGGCTAAAGCTAAAATCGTCAAATTTTGCAAGCAGGTAAAATGCATCAAATCCTAGCTTTTGGATGACAAACCACCCCTAAAAGGGGCGTGGTCGGGGTCATATGATCCATTTTCAATTTCGATGCCCGCAATCATATCTCCGGAACAGCTGAAGCGAGAGTGGCCAACTTTTGTGTGCAGGTAGAATACATTATTGTTAGCCTTGGGATGACAGACTACCCCCTAGTGGACGGAGTCAGGGTCACGAGACCAGTTTTTTAAATTTTGCCCCAATCATCTTTGGAACTGGTGAAGCCAGGCACTTCAAATTTCGTGTGGTGATTGATTACACAGGAGTATTGGTGCATGCATGATATATTACCGTCACGTGACCTCTTTAAATTTTGGGAAATAAGTGATAATATTTCGTAAACGGTGCAAGATACAGACATAGTTTTAACGGAAGACTAATAGGAAATAGTGTGAATGGCACCATCGCCAATGCCCTTAAATGACCTCGAAGGTCATTTTCGCTGTTTGAAACCTTTCTAACTGCCATGATACCTCGTGAAACATATCACGAATTTACTAACAAAGCGCGTCGCGCGGTCCGTCTGTGGTAGCTGAGCTTCTCGTTTTCTGCTTGCGTATACCTTAGGCCTACTATGACGATGCACGATGACAACACGCCAAACCAAGACTAAAAACATTAGGCTATACAGGGTACGAAAGGTATCACTTTTTTGGCCCACCCTGTATATATAGCGCTCTCTATTCCCGCTTAAAGGTTCTTTCACAACATATGCGGTGCTGCACAGCACCGTAACGCACCGCATCCGGTGTGAACGAACCTTAAAGCAGTATTGCTTTTTAAAGGATCGTTCACAAATCACACCATGGATGCGTTGCGTTCCTTTGCAGCCCCATCCCGTGCCGTGCGGCACAATTAAGCTATTCCAATATTGCTTCCAGTTTCTTTATTTCTTCGACGCCCATCACCATCACATTTAGGTCCATGTAGGAACATCATATCATACGAAGCACTTCCTTTAACTTCTAATTAGCAGTTATTTCCTTTAACAGACCTGGGAGCGAAATTGAGATCGACCGCGAGATAAAATAAACGGAGCGAAAGTGAGCGAGAATTTTGGATAGGCCTATTTATACACGCAAGAATAGGCCTATAAGCAAGCAAGCTGAAACACGAGATATGAAGATAATATTATTTATCTCGCTCCAATTCTTACTGGTGAGTGGTGACAAGAAACTGTCATTGTCGGCATTCTGTAAAAGAATGCTTATTTAGGCATCCTAATCTAAACATCTGAGAATGCTCCTTACAAACTAAACTAGATGGCTGTATTGTGTGGAATGTCACAATACAGTATTCGGCTGAAAGCGGTCCGCCATCTGTGAACGAGCTGTTTACTTCCTGCATTCGACGATGTGTGTCATGTACCTGCGAGTGAGTGATGCCAGCGTTATCTGCCGTGTTACTTTTTTCAGCTTCCAATTCAGTCTCCTTTTCTTCCATATTCGTCAGCCAGGCAGCACAGCGGCGAATGCATTGGTTTACGCAATATTAGACATCGGTCGTTGCCGAAAATTTGGGTAGGTACCTTTCTTGTACGCGTCGTACATCACCGAGGAGTGATTTGGAATTGATTCGATTCGAATGGTAAAAATGGAAACTAGACATCCTGTTGAGGGCTATGTATGTAGTAAGTTTCGGGCGATCTGTAATCATTGCGGAGTTATGGGCTTATCCGCTTATGGCGGCCTGAAGTCGCAAGACCTGGAAATTTGAGGATTTTTTGGAAAAACGACCCTTTACGGTAACATTTTCAAAACTCTGTTAGGAAAGTTTTCATCGCGACACTGATCGATCGACGTTGTTGTGTTCAAATTTCGTGAAATGTTGCAGACGGGCAGTTGGCGAAATCGCACGTTATTTACTAGACAAAAACAAAATTTATCCTGCCTCTCAAGCTCTCGCTCCTGCGCGGATCGCGCCCAAAATCTGCCAGGGTCAACATACAACAATGTACTCATTGTGCTCCAGATTTCATCCAAATCGGTTCACTTTCGGCGGAGTTATAGCCGAACGCGTGAATACCGCCACATTAGCCCGTATGGTAAATCCAATATTCGACCGAAACATAGCTTCGAGCTGAATAATAAGATGTGACCGTGGCGGCGCGAGGATTCGTGGCACCCATGCAGTTGCGTCCCCATAGGGCCTACACGACTCAGCTTACGACCACCATGCCACCATGATGACTTATCACGCTTATGGTTTACGAATACAATTTGCCGTCATGCGAGTGATGTGGTTATTTTTTTACAAACATGCTCACGTATATAGATAGTTTGGCAGTGACGTCATTTCGACTTACATCTATGTTCCGGCCGCCATGTTGTAGGGCTAAAAATGTAAACATTTTGCAGCACTTACAGTGAGATCGCCGATCTGGCGCATAGTAGTCAGGGCCAGTGGGAATTCCCGTTTTAAAGGTTTAAAATCCCCTGGTATGGCAAAAAAATTAATGTACGCCAGCGAGCAAAACAATACTGGCCCATTAAGCGGGCCAGTAATAACGTGACAAATCTTCACCAGTTAACTTATCAAACTACGACAATTTACGACTATATAGCCAAACTAAGCCAATTTGACTGCAAACGCTGCCCCAAGGACACTGCAGTGCGGCTGATTCTTTATCGTTATACGGATATAGGCTACGCCGATGATAGGCCTACTACTTTTATTTGTAGATAATCAATTAATGCAATAAAACAATAACATAAATTATGCCTACCTCAACATATCATCACCCAGGCACAACGGAGCTTAAACGACGGCAGACTGTATCAAGTCACATGCCACTTCAGAGGAAATAAAGTCGACGCCATAACCTGCGCAAGAATTCTGTACAAAATATAACTGTCGTGATATATAAATTCAGCTTAAGTCAGTTTTCATCGTATTCGCATACATTAATGGCTATTTCATTCAAATAATTTAATACCGTATACAAATCAGTTGGAATCACAAATCGAATTGGCGAATACAGTTTTATGCTAGGTGCGAACGCCTTTCCGCCAATGACGGTAGCGCTGTGAGACGCTAGCATATAAACTGTGCGTGATATTATAGGCTATGTCATGCGCACGTCGTGTATACCGAGAGATTTTTCAGGTCGACTGGACATGACTCCGACATGCAGACTATACAATGTCGCAGACTTGCACGTTTCATCTGTCGACTCCGACCAGTTTGGCCGAGCACGCATCTTTTCAACATTGTCACGTGCGCCAACGCGGCTTCTTAGAGGCGCGTTGTCCATCTACAACATACAACATCTGTACAAGTTCAACAACAACAACAACAGCTGGCCTGATCCAGAACTATTAACTATTATACGCAGATAAACAATACAAACACGTATGCGGATTGCGGGATAATGTTCTTATGCTTAGGCCTATATATATAAAACCAAAACGGAATGTCAGTGCCAACCACAGGATCGTTCAACGTCACGCACGTTTATTCGGCCCTGAGTGACCACTTACGATGATAAGAGGCCTAACAAAGCTCAACGTTGTTACTCTTTGTGACTGCATCATCAGCTGCCAACCTGCCAATATCATTAATTGCTCTTCAATCTGACATATCCGTCATGAATACAGTTAACAAACTCGAGCAACCAAATACTTCTTTACAGTTCCATAGACCAATCACACTCGAGACATTAGAACAACATAAGCAGCAACGGCTTTCAGTGACAGAGGAGAAGAAGGACACAGTGAGAATTTTGTTGTCACTCATTTATTTCAGGAAATTGACAGCAAAACTTCTACTGGGGTCAGGCTTAAGTCAGACCTATGTGAGAAATTTTCGAATAGGCCTATATGTTGGTTGACAAAACGGCGGAGTCTTTCGAGGAATAAAAAATAAATATATGCACAAAATATAATGACGGTTTGCCGCTCTCGCTGTAGGCCTATAGCGGGCGACCGCAAGGCCTATAGTAAATAAGCAAGTAGGCCTAATAAAATTTGATTAAGCGCCATAATCATTCAGTAAGCTTAGAATAAATCAGAGGCGCTGGATAATACGCGCCTACATTACAAACTAGATGGAAAGTACTCTGAGAGAGTACAACTCCCCGCGAAAGCGAAATTTGGGGGGTTTTTGTCGCCAACACTTAGCAACACTTGCCAAACCTACCATTAGAAGTATAAAATGTAAACAATCGCCGGTTTACGGAGTTTGTTGACCGTTACTTCCACATCACTCTACCGATCGTAACGAAACACAAACTTGGTCTTATAGCTTTCCCCTAGGAACCTTCCCATAAAATTTGGTACAAATCCGTCCACAATCTTTTTAGTTATCATGGTCACAGACAGACAGACAGACACACAAACCAACGCCGGTAAAAACACTTCCTCGCTTTCGCGGGGAGAATAGCACGACATCACATTACATCAACTGCAGAAGCAGCAGCATAGCAGCAGCAGCAACAGTTGCAGCGGCGGCGTCAGCAGCGAATCGCAGTAAAATCAATTCGACCACAAGTACTGTAGCAAGCAAGCAACTGCAGTGCAGCCGAACTGCCTCTCGAAGCACCTTGTCCACATCTTGTCCGCGATGCCCTGCAGCTAGCCTATAGGTCATACGCATGGTCCAAATTCCGCCGTCGAGGACTGCACATATCACAGACGTCATAATGCTTATGTTCTATGGGAACAATGATCGACTTTGCAAACCCAAGTTTGTACTAAAGTTACCGTATCAAATACAGATCGCACGTCAGCAATGGCAAGACGTAAGACCGCATTGATAAGTAGGCCTAGAAGAGACGCTGGTGCTGCGAAAGGACCACACGACGCTCCGTGAGTCCGTGTCAGTTAAAGATTGTAAAAAAACTTTAATTCTAGACTAGCCTACATGACGGTTGATTGATAACGACAGTAGTAGTTGTCATGTTATGCTCAATCTGAATAACATTCGTAACTGAGTATTATCTTCATAAAACCGATATATCACACCTGCAATTTTGTCGCGCAAATTAATTTGTCACGCAACTTTCTCGCGTGACAAGGTTGCAGTATGCATCTGAGCATGTCGCACACTGCAACTTTATCGCATCAACAACTACTGACTAATCCGTAAAGTTACGTAGAACAGGTCACTGCTCTGTTCGGACAAGAAGTTCCGCGCTATGTCAGTTGAAACCTTGTCAACTGCTGCACAGCTGTACGAAAAATCACATTTGATAGACTTGCAGTATGGGAATAACCTTGAAGGTGACTCAAGGTCATCGGAATTGCCTTTATTCGATACGTCATAATGACATCCTATTAGTGGTCCCAGAGTTGGCCATGGATCCACTTTGCATAATCCAATCCAACCCAATCCAGCAACGTTATGACCCAATCCAATCCAAATCCAATCCAATCCAATCCGTGATAACTACGTGTAATTTAATTTGACCCATATCCAATCCAATCCAATCCACTATCAGTGAAAACCAAGGCTGTTATTTTAAAACCTTAAAATCCCAGGTTTTAAAGTCATTTAAAATAAAAAATCTAAAAACCTCGAAACTACTGATGGAATTCCTTTTAATATGCAACATGCGGTAGAGTTTGCAAATGTCATGCACTTAACAGGAAACAAAAATGCCGCCTCCGTCGGTTTATTAATTTCTTACTAAACCAATCCAGTTTTGAGCCCCCATTTCAGAAGTTCAATAGCCTCCACTTTTGATACAGAAAGCTGTGATCTGGCATCACTCACCGTCCTACCAACTGAGCAGAAATCACGCTCGGACTGTGCTGAGGTTACAGAAATCACAAACACCCGTCGAGCAACTGTGGAGAGCATTTGCTCGCGCCAATACATCAATGGATCAGATGCACTTGACATGAATGCGCAACATTATTGTAGGCAGACAGCTGCCATTCGACTGACAAGCTGGTGTTGGTACTTGTTTCTCCTACGCTGAAGCTACATCACGCAGATCAGCAAAGGGATCCAGACGTGGTTTCGTTGCTGACACTTCTTCTGCACCCTTCACACTACTCATTTTACGGAAACTATTTGGAGTAGGCCCCTAGGCTATTTAGATGAAAAAAAAATAATACAGTAATTTGGACCAAATCTAATTAAGTTAATCCAATCCAATCCAATTCATGGATGCATCTTATCTGCGTCGAGTAGTGTATATATAGTAACAACGACGCTATGGCTAAGGATGCTGGGTATTAGGCAATGCCCGACGATTAATACAAATCTTTTATTCACCAAGAAATGGTAGGTTAGACAGAAATAGACAGAGTACAATAACCGTTTGGCACTATAACCGTCTCAAAAATACCGCGATACCTGTATACCGCGGTATTTCGTGACGTCATCAATTGTAGCCAACTTCTGCAAAAATCCAACCGTGCGAATCGTCTGCACTGCTCTCGCCGATTCTCTTTCCCATAATTCCGATAATTAGCAAACTGTTTGAGATTGTAGGCCTAATGATGAAGATATTTGAAAAGCAGTTAGCCTAGAGTCTGATCCACTTCAGTTCGGATTTAAGCAGAAGTCAAGTTGTCAGCATGCTTTGTTTTCGTTAAAGACTGTCGTTGATCATTATGTGAAGCATGGTTCGACCGTGAACATATGTGCCTTGGATATCTCTAAAGCTTTTGACCGGGTAGACCACTATGCACTATTACAACTACTTATGGACAGATCACTACCCAGGAACTTCATTGGAATTCTGCTAGATTGGTATACTAAGTGCATTGTTTGTGTGCGATGGTGCGGTGCCATCTCTTTTTGGTTCTGAATATCTGCTGGTGTGAGGCAAGATGGAGTACTGTCACCTGTTTTATTTGTCATTTACATGGATATTTTGGTTAATAGACTTCGGACAGCAGGATATGGATGTCACCTGCTAAATGTGTTTTATGGTTGCCTTTTATTTGCTGACGATATAATGTGCTTTTATCACATTCTGTGAATGCTATACGATGTATGTTGCAAATCTGTGATGAGTTTGCTGTCGATTTTGAGGTTAAATTTAACAGCACTAAATCAGTAGCCATGCGTATTGGATGTCGTTATAATGCTACCTGTGAACCACTGGAACTTGATGGCGATACACTCAAGTATGTTGATTCTGTGAAAATTCTTGGTGTATGTTTGATTGCTTCTATTTATTTTAAATGTTCTGTTGATCATGTAAAAGTTAAATTTTATCGTGTTTTTAACAGTATATTTTCTAGACGTAAAGCAGCCAACTCTGAAATGGCAACAGTCCAGTTACTGAAGTCTTACTGTTTGCCTTTCCTGTTATATGGATCAGAGGCTGTAGGTTTGTCTGCCACGAATATGCATATACTAGATAATTGCATCAACAGAGCAATGTACAGGATCTTTCATATTGTGACTATGATAATGTATGGCAGTTGCGTCAGTTTTTAGGCTTGTGTAGAAGGTTAGTTCAGTGCAGAAGAAAAAGATTTATTGATGGACTCATCGAGAGCAGTAAATATGGTGTAGTGTTAAACGTCATGGCACCTAACCTGTGTTCTTAGGTTTTTTCTTTTTCTTTTTATATTGTGTGTCTTTGTCTTTGTGTATTGTTATTGTAGCCTTGTGTTTTAGTCTGTGTGTATGGTAATAACTGTATTGTTGTGCTGCACTTGTTGCGAAAATAAAGTACATATATAACCGTATGTTAATGACATCATATGCAAACTTTCTGCCTCTGGACGTGGTTGTCATGTTGGTGGAATTAATGTTGGAGTTTTCATGTATGCTGATGACCTGCTGCTGATCTCATCTACATGCAGTGATTTACGTAGAATGCTGCGGATGGTAGTTAGCAAGTCTACGGTATATAATACCGTCACTTTTAATTTCTGATACAGGTATACCGCGCATCCCTATATCTGGCACCGTTTTCAAGAGGGGTAGCGAAATATAGCAATTTCTGACATATCGTATGCTATAACTCCCAAATGGTGCAAGATAGGAGGTAAGTTAGTATTAATCACTAATAGGAAGTCGTATATGAGCTTTCAATTGGTACCAAAATCGGTGACCTTGAATGACCTTGAACGGCAAAATGGCCTATATTTTGCGTTATTTTACCGAATTTTGTAGTTTCCGGGCGTATTGCGTAAAGGTGGTTGACAAAGCCATAACTATATGGCCTATGGACAATTTAAGATTACTATGTCTAGTAAGTAGTAAACGTCTGCAGAGGAACCGCGCGACGCCCACGGTATAAATTTCTAGCAGATTCATAAATTCAAGACTTAATGCGCAGTACTTGCCTAGTTATCGACTTGATATAGGAAGCCGTAATAAGCTTTCGATTGGTACCGAAATCGGGGACCTTGAATGACCTTGAACGGCAAAACGGGCCTTATTTTGTTATTTTACCGAATTTGGTAGTTTCCAAGGAACATTGCATAAAAGTGGTTGACAATGCCATAACTATGTACAATTTACGATTACTGTCTAGTAGTAAACGTCTGCAGAGGGACCGCGCGACGCCCACGGTATAAACAGCCTATTCTATAACTGCAAGGTGGAAATTCTGTAGCAGAATCATAAATTCAAGACTTAATGCGCAGTACTTGCGTAGCTAATTTGTTAAACGAAGTAGGTTTTTTTCGGTATTTTGAAGTACGTGTGCGATATTATCGTAAAAAGTCTACGCTCGCTATCTCATCTCCTGATGAGTTCTTGTTTACATTAATATTTGCTGTTTTATTACCGGATATGATTAGGCTATTAATGTTTATTGATACTACATTTTTCGATTTTTCAAGCTGGCGGTCGTCCGCCATCTTGGATTTTAAAAGTTAGAAATTTCAACTGCTGGTCCGGTTCGAAGGGCCAATATGCGTCATCATGCCAAATGTTGTGCCGATCGGTCAAACCATTACCGAGATATGGCCATCATTGGATTTTTCAAGATGGCGGCCGTCCGCCATCTACGATTTGTAGAAGTTGGAAATTTTAAGTGCCAAACCTGTTAAAAGAGCCAATATGCGTAACCGTGTCAAATTTAGTGCCGATCGCTCAAACC
>Ga0209780_1003465_pt1 | contig 11780 bp, 6 predicted proteins | sample WorMetexBAHAMAS2_FD_187384 | JGI IMG/M metagenome (GOLD analysis project Ga0209780, IMG submission 187384) | Marine gutless worms symbiont microbial communities from Max Planck institute for Marine Microbiology, Germany - Inanidrilus exumae... | ecosystem: Host-associated > Annelida > Digestive... | reverse complement strand
TCACGCGTTCAGCTATAACTCCGCCGAAAGTAAACCGATTTTGATGAAATCTGGAGCACTCTGCGATTGTCAGGAGCTGGCCCGGGCAGATCCATGCAGCAGTGACAGCTGGACAGCCATGGCTAATTTTTTTTGTCAGGCAAACAACGCACAATTTCACCGATTTCCCGTCGGCCAAATTTCACAAAATTTGAACACAACACGTCGATCAGTGTTGTGATGAAAACTTTCAGAACAGAATTTTGAAAACTTTACCATAAGTGGTCTTTTACCAAAAAAAAAACAAAAAATCTCAGTTGCTCACCTATTCCTTCACCCATTACTTCTTCCTCTTCTGATTCACTACTCTGCACATCCATAACTCCCTCTCTCTTTCACTCCTGGCCTAAAACCTACCCCGTAGTTTCACTTCTTCCTCCCAGACTGCCTTTACGGACTATTACCTGGCCTAGACCGTTTCTTCTGAGCTACTCGGGTTTTCTTATTTTTTTCGTCTGTGCCGTGCACTAGATTAAGCTGGCCAGCTTTTGAGTGCACGTTAATCTACCGCATCTTATCGTATCGTAAGTTTTGGGCCTTCCTTCAGACGAACAATTGTTTCAAAGGTTTCAGCTTCAGGGGGGCTTAGCCCCCTGACCATTTGTACCCTGAACAGGGCTCTGACCCTGGACCCCACTGGGGGCTCTGCCGCCAGACCTCCATTATAGATGCTAGCGGTCCACGCTCGCCATGTTGCCCAATGCCCCCCAACCAGTTACTCCTACCGCCGCCTCTGATATCACGTTGTCCATGGATGACGGCACCAGAGACTTCCCATGACATTTATTGTTAACTCAGCCAGGGACAAGGTTCTCTCAGATGGTGCACTAATTTCCGGTAGGCCGTAAGGAAGTCTATATACCATATTCTCTCTAGCTTTGATCAACTTGGGTTCGTTTGTAGTTAAGATTTTGACAATGTTAGGTTATGGTCAGGTGAAACTGACAGACAATGAAACTGCTGTATCTCATATAGGTATAAAGGCGTAGATCACACGTTTCGAAAGAAGGCTTGAAGCTATTCCTTAGACCTTTCCAGTAGTACCAAGCTTGTAGTCCGACAAGTCGCCCCACTGAGTACTTAGTGGCCAACATGAAAATCTTTAATGACTGCGCTAAGTTCTATGCCATTTTCCACTCTTCATCACACTCAGCGTGTTCGGAGTCGGTTTGCCGATGGGGGCATTTCGGGTTGGGACAGGCAGTTGCAATGCTGGCCAACGATAACGTATTGCCGTCGTTTGATCCACCTGTCATCGTTCGACCTCATCGGAAAAAGCAGAAGTACTGCTGATTCTTCCACGTTGTGCTGCCTCACGCGGCATTCCGGACTATTTGCTTCTGGTTTTGCCAATCAACTTGAGGTCCAAAACCAGAGACTCCAAATCAAACACACATCCAAGGTTTACCGATTGTGGCCTTCCAACACCATTTACTGACACTTTCATACTACTTTGCACGTCACAGATCCAATATGGCCGCTGGAACAACTTCCGATTCTAGTTTTGTATAATCATTATGACTTTTGGCATACTGCTTCCCATTATGGCACATTTTCGCAGCATTTCCTGCACTTTGATCAGCACAGTTATCCAATTTTACTTCGGGTTCCACAACGAAACCGCATGTGGCACGACATACTATGGCGTACTAAAGGACTAGTGGTTGTAGAATTCGGAAGCCATTTACGGGCATTTCCACGCTATTTCGCATTCCTGAGTCCAAAATGGCGGGTAAAACTACCTCTGGTTCCGGTTTTGACCACATATTTCGACATTTCACAGCCAGAATAGTATCTTAGGGGGTTTCAGAAAGGAATGTGACATTCCAGTACCAGTCTATGACGACTGGTGGTCAGTTGCATCGCCACTGGTCGATCGACCTGGCGTCATTCGGTGTCTGCATCGCAAAACTTCTAAGTATTGTCGATTTCTCCACCTTGTGGACTGTCACACGGGATTCCCAGACATTTTCTGCCCATTCGTAACTACTTCTGGTTTCGCGAATCTAATTCTGGTCCTAAACCATATACTCTAAACCAAACGCACCTCTACACACATCTCCAAAGTCTTGCGAGTGTGGCCTTCTGGCACCATTTACTGACACTTTTATGCTGTTTCACACGTTACATGTCCGATATGCCGCTAAAATCACTTTCAGTCATAGTTTGGTCCACGTTTTATGACTTTTGGCACGCTGCTTCCCATTACTGCACGTGTCCAGGGTCACGTGACGTCCTTACATTTTGAGAAATAATTGATAATACCTCGAAAACTATGCAAGAGATGCATGGCAGCATTACCAGTGACGTTTAGTGACCTTGACCAAACAGAAACACAAAACCAATTTATAAAGCGCCAATTAGTCCAAACGATATAACCGGAATCAGAGGCACAAGAGGCGACTGACACTGGGAGTAATCTGCAAACAAGACGAAAAAAGTTTGTGCTTAAGGTTACATTTAAAACAGGCACTATTGTGATCTGTCGAACTCGGGTCTATCAAATGCAACCTCGGACCGGCCAAAATCGGCATTATTATAGCTTTGAAATTGGATATCTGGTTTGTCTGAGAAACAGTAGGTGTTTAGCCGATCACATTTACAAGCCACACGAAAAAATTCTCTGATAGCAGGTAAAGAATTGCTTACGTAATCGCTCAAGAACGAATATAACCAAAAACAATACCGGAATTTGCACCTCTCTAAAATTCGAATTTATTTCCGATTTCGTTGGTACCCGAACGTAAAGTCAACGCTGATTTTATTTTAACTATATTCAGATTTTTGTGACGAGTCGTGGACAAATCTTACAACTACAACTGCAAAACTTCTAAAAATCAGAATCTGCACATCTCTAAAATCGGACTTCTACTTCCGGTTTGTCTCATAAACAATGGGCGTCGAGCCGGCCTCATTTTTGAGCATCATACGAAATTTGGAGAAAATCGGTAAAGAACTGCGGACGTAATCGTTCGACAGCCGACGAAATCGATACCAAAAGTCGGAATTTGCATCTAACTAAAACCTGAATTCACGCCCGATTTCGTTGACACCGAGTATAAAGTCAATGCTGATTAATTTCAACTCAATTCGAATTTTTGTGACGAACCGTGTTAAAATATGGCCACCACAATTGCGAAACTTCAAAAATCGGAATTTGCACAACTTTAAAATCGGGTATCTACTTCCGCTTTGTCTCAGAAACAATAAGCGTTGGGCCAGCTACGTTTCCGAGCCACACGCAAAATTTTGTGAAAATCGGTAAAGAATTGCGTACTTAATCGTTCGAGATCGGATGAAATCGATATCGAAACCGAAATTTGCACTCCCTATAATCCGAATTCTACTTCCAGTTTCACTGATACTCGAGTATAAAGTCAGCCCAGATTAATTTTAACTCTGGTTGGATATTTGTGACGATCACCGGAAAAACATGGCAACTGCATCTGCGAAACTGCTAAAATCGGAATTCGCACACCTCTAAAATCGCACTTCCGGTTTGTCTCAGAAACAACAGGCATCTAGCCGACCACATTTCCGAGCTGTAGGCAAACTTTTGTGGAAAAACGTAAAGAACTGTGTACGTAATGGTTCAAGACCCGCTGAAATCGACACCTAAACCAAAATTTGCACCTCTCTAAAATCCGAATTGTTGATCACGGAGTATGAAGTCAACGCCGATTAGTTTTAACTCAGTTCGTGTTTTTGTGACGATCCGTGGCAAAAATATGGCCACCACAATCTTAAAACTGCCAAAATATGCCAAAATCGGACACCTCTAAAATCGTCAATCTACTTCCGGTTTGTCTCAGAAACAATAGCGGTCGAGCCGATCATATTTCCAAGCGCGTGCAAAATTTGGTGAAAATCGGTGAAGAATTGCGGACGTAATCGTTCGACAACCAATCTGTGGACACACACACACATAGACAGACAGACAAACCAAAGTGATTAGATAGTCTGTCAAATGCATTTGACAGACAACTATTCACAAACGTTGCAGCATGGCAGTTAAAAGACAGGTCATTCCAAATCTTTGAAGCACTAACAGAAAATGCTTTGTCAGCCATGACAAGAAACGTTTGAGGACGGCTAAGCAGCAGTTTGTCCGAGATATCAGTGAACGAGATGGCGCATATTCATTAATGACAGACGCCAAACACGACGGACTTCCACTCTGCCTCGCCTTGTAAGTCAAAACTGCGAGCTTGTTTAGTCGATGCGTTGTTTCATTCACTGGTAACCAATGCAGTGTATTATGGCACAGTTGTAGCACTGCATGTTCTTGCAGCTTGGCATGCAACTCTGGCCAGCGCATTCTGTGTCACCTGCAACGTCCGGAGATTATTACTGGACATGCCATAGAGGAGCGAGGTTGCAGTAGTCAAGGTGTGCGGCCACAATACCAAGCGCAACCATGTTTGCAGATTCCAGCGTTAGCAATGGACGAATGTGCCGTGTGATAGTTGCAGCTTTGCACCAAGTTGGTTACGTGGCGACTCGTGCTGATGGTTGGATCGAGCTTGATACCAAGCAGCTTGATAAAAGCAGGGTGCCCACTGTCAATGACCAACAAAAATATAGGAATATAGGAACTTTTTGGTGCTAAATATAGTAAAAATATAGGAACAATTTCTGTACAAAATGCATCAAATGTAACATAAATGAAGCCGCTGGACCCCAGCCAACGTCCAACAGTGTGCCAGACAACCAGAAATTAAACATAATCTAGCCACATTGTTATGGCAGCTTAAAGGCTGCATTTGCACAATGACATATGACACTGAATTTCAAATCTGGATGACTTTATTTAGACTAGACATAACAAACTACAGACTATATTTTTATGAAATACTGTTCACCGGGATGCATAATTGCACTGTCACTGTAACTACATGTCAGCTTGTCCATATATGATTTTACTACAGTATCACTACTCACAACCGCTTTTATGTCGCTTCTTTGACTGATCAGCAGACTTGCTGGACTCAGCCAAAAGCATTAACTAACAATGTATGTCTTTCTTTGCTGACTGTCAGAAGACAGCTGCTCGACTCCTTTATTTTTCTCTCTCCTTGTTCCAGCATCACCTGTGCTATTGACATCTGCTTAAAAATTTTGTCCTTAATGGCATCTGCTAGTTTCTGGTTGGCTTCAGATATAATTATCTGTCCAGCTTCATACTCCAGTTTGATTGCAGCTTCTTCATTTTACACAGCTTTGCTTCGGACTCTTTTTCGCTTAACACCAGCTGCATGTTCGTTTTCTTCCTGTTGCTGCTTTTCCTGTTTTAGGCGTTCTCCTTCTTTCTGTGCAGACTTTTGCTGATTCAATTCTTGCTCACGCTCCAACTGAGCCTGATACACGCCATGAGCACCTCTGCAATATACTGCATGAGATTTTTTGTCAACGGTACTGAAGTAGGCAGCTGACTGTCTGGATTATGAAAAGCCAATGTGTCTTTAGCCAACAACAAACCATTTAAAGTTTGAGCACTTATCTCTGTCCTTTCTTCTGTAAGGACATTGTTGCTTATGGAAAAGCCATGTTCAACATCAGCATTTCTATGTGGGAGAAGAAACGCTGCCTTAATCACCTTGATAAGAACTGGATGTCTGCAACTGCCGCTAGGTGTTTTTGCTGCAAAAACATCCCTCCAGTGATGATCTATGCGGTTGTGGTTGTCCAAGACTGGCTGTTAATCCCTGTGTTGCACATCACCTGAATATAGGAAAATATAAGAATTTTTTGAAAATATAGGAAAGGCTTGAAATATAGGAATTGAATAGGAATATAGGAACGAGCGAGCACACTGTAAAAGTCGCTGAATTTGGTAACAGTGCCCGCGACTTCCACTTTCCCCACCAGAGGTGTTCACCTTGTTGCATTGTTCCATTCTATCTCATACCTCGGGGATTACAATCTTTTCACAAACAAAGGACTTCTCAAGGTCACAGCCAGTCATGTACACCTTTTCCTAGATGTGGTAACATCTAGGAAAAGGTGCCAGATAGCGTAGTTGTTCCTACACACTACTAATAGGAAGTGAATATAGGCAATTCCGATGACGTTGAGTCACCTTCAAGGTCATTCCTACTGCAAGCCTTTCAAACGTGATTTTTACGTGCACGTGGTTATACTAGTGCGCTAGCTGCATCACAAGTCTGTCCAACCGTTCATCACAAGTCGCAGTACTATTAAGACGGCTAAATGTAGGATTTCAGAAAACAATGTCGCACGATAACCCAGAAACTAGAGTCTCTGGGTTACCGTGTGACATTGTTTTCTGAAATGATTATGTTTTCTGAAATGATTATGATGCAGAATTCCGATAGAATCATCCCCAACGAGGGCACCAAATGCAGTTGGGGTAGGTAATCGTTATGTTTTTCGACCGGTTGAGAGTTCTTTGACTCAGATGTCTTACTGCCGAAGATTTGGGTCCATCCATCTACGGTGGTCCGCGTTCATGACGGTGCGCTGGCAGAGGAAGACGCAGTGTCATCAACAAGTCTGGTGGTAGTCGCACTTTGATGATCACACGTATGGTCCAGTTGATATCAACAAGGCTGGTTGTATGAAAGTCTGTTATGCCTAGTCCCGACACTGAGATATGCATGACCAAACATGGCACTTTACGCATATCAGCCACGTGACACCAGGGCTCACCTTAGAAAGGTAGAATGCCCTTGAGCTATGACCATAAACATTCCCCCGAATATTTCGGGCCAAAAACCTAAGATACGGCCCCAAATACGGACCTTGCATTGCCCATAGCAATGGAAATGAAAAACCTACAAAATGTCAGAATTCCTTTCGCCATAATGGTGCCGCAAACTTACTTCCGGTTCTCGTTTTCACTTCAGATTCATGTTCTCCGTTCCCAACTTGGTCGAAAATGCCAAAATAAATCTCAAACAATTTACTCTGACACTTTTTTGAGATATTTGGGGTCAAAGTTGAAAAATTCAAAAAAAAAATATTTAAATGAGTTCACGCATTTCCCATTCAGAAAATTTTGATATGTTGCGGCCATTGAGGCCATCTACTACTGTGCCAAAATTCATTAACTTCTTTCGAGTAATGAACTTTCTACAGCGATTCGCGTTTTTGGACTTGTCAATTTTCTGCTCAATTTTTGCCTTTCCGCTGTTAGATATTTTGCGCATTAATATCTCCACAACTAAACCAGTCAGAAAAGGCAATTCTTGGAATTTTAGCAGACAGTTCAGTGTCGTTGCAAATTGTAAAAAAGATTCTGCACAGCTGCCTAGATGCGGGTACAGGCCGCCCAAACTTGGGAAGAAACGAAAAAATTCTGAAATTTTCACGTTTTGCAGTGGCTCCTGTACCAAAATGTGTCAAGCCAGCCCCCTACTTGATGCCCTCAGTTGCTCAAGGCTGACCCCTACAATTTTGCTCCCAGGGGAACCAGCGCATACCCACCCCCCAAATTTTGTCCCTCAATTTAGCAAGTCTTAGAGGTGGGGGGCTGAAAATTTTGATTGCATCATATGGGGACCACAACCCACACCAGAGATAAAATTTTGGCGCAAGCATCCCCACAATGACTGTGCCAAAGGGCACCCCTCCGTCGAGCCCTCAAGGTGTTATGTCCAAAAAACCCACATTTCCCACAGACCCCAGCCAATTACCATAAAACAAAACAATGGAGTCGGTATGAACAACTCTTGTCAAACTGATGCAAACTTTCCAAGCCGCGTTCTGTCAACTCTTGAATTTTCATAACATTGTCCAGTGTGAACACTGAACAAAAGAAGGTAAGATTTATCAGCCACCACCGATTCACGCAGGCTTGGACGAAATTTTCCACAGCGGTGGCTTTGGCATGCTGACTGCATATTTCAGCGGTGGTAGCATCATTAAAATTCGGCTGGCAGTGGCATGACCGACGCGGTGCAGGGTTCTAGTATCAAAATCATCACACAAATGCAATGCACCTCGGCTTTCACAATCTTCTCCATCACAGCCTGTAATGTTTCGTTTTTCTTGCACGTCTGCACTCCCTCAAAACCCTGCAACATCAGCCATCCATCACTTCCTGCAATTATCTCATAACGGCACACGTGTAGTCTACATCTAGCAGAAGACCGATGAGTATCAACAGTACAGGTCGTGTGACACATTAATATTAATCATCATACTGTCGTTCTTTCGTTCGTTCTTTGCGGGCAGGGGTCCAGCCTACTCTGGCCAGCGCTGAGACCTTTTGAATCGGTCCAATGCTCCAGCCCAGGGAGAGGAGGGGAGTTGATAGGTGTGTGTGGTGTGAGCGCTATGTAGGGTGAAGGAGGGAAAGTAGGCTTGAGCAACTTGTCAGATATTTCTAAGCACGCCCGCTCTAGTCGTGGCCTACTGTCTGACTAAGCCGGGACTGGCACTTGTTCAGCGACAGCCCTGACCGGTCCACCGTTCAGCATCTGGTCCGGACTGGCACTTATTCAGTGCCAGCCCACCGGTCTGCCGTTCATCGCCCGGCCACCTGATTGACACTTCTGCAGCGTTAGCCAGGAGACTTAGTCACATCTATCAGCTTCGGCTCTCACGTCAGCGCGGCTGATACCTTGATGCTGCTAATCAAGGCATCAGCAACGGTCACAGTTTTTAGAGGACACCGTCGAACCCTCTTACCCGCCCGAGTTAACTCCCTGTTCATCATGTGCATAGGATTTATTAGAAATAATTCTTTGGTAGGCGGACGCGCCCGGGCCGAGTCAAACCCCAGCCACTGAGCGCGTCACGCTCTACTGCACATGGCGGCCGAGTGCGTTCACCATTCGGCCACGACGGCAGGTCATCCTACTAACACACACAAAAATGCCGTACCTAGAGGGCAGCAGCAAGAGGGCGGTCCCAAATCACTGACATAAAAAATGCCCAAAACACTGGCAAAAAAAACTGCCAGATTGCCAGAACATTTTGGAAACTGCTAGAAACTTTTCTTTGTGTAGTATAAGTTCGTGTTACTGCTACAAGACAACTTACCACTATTAATATAACAACTCTGACATAGCAAAATCCAACAATGGTTGATGCCCACTAACATCAAGAAGAAGCTCTGCTACCGCAGTGGGACTGCATGATCTTGTCAACTGCTGCACAGCTGTACGAAAATCACACCTGCAAGGCTTGTAGTAGGGAATGACCTTGAAGGTGACTTAAGGTCATTCGAATTGCTGCCATTTGATAGGCCACATAACACTTCCTATTAATGACCTATAGTAACAATGACTCTATCTGGCACCGTTTCCGAGATGTTACCACATTTATGGTGTACGTGACTGGCTGTGACCTTGATAAGTCCTTCGTTTTTGAAAAGATAGTTGAAATCAAAAGCCACATGTGCTTTCCGATATATATGTAAATATACAGAAGATAATACATATTTCTCGAGGCATGTTCCCAAGGTTTCAAACAGCAAAAGTTAACTTCAAGGTCACCGATAACGGCGCCATTTTAGGCAGCATACATTTTCCTATTAGTCTTTTATTGCAACAATGTCTCTATCTTGCACCGTTTGCAACTGATTGATTGACTGAGCTAAAGTTTTACGTCCCACCCGACACAAAATAGGTCATTTCGGAGAGATTCTTCCCAGCCAATCTCTTGGCTTAGTACTGAAAAACTAAATCAAACAAAAAAGCAAACATGCATCCCTAACAAAATTTACTACAACATAAAAACAGAGCGCACCGTTTCTGAGATATTATCACTTGACACCTATTTCCCAAAATTCAAAGAGGTCACGTGACCCAGAACACATCCCTTTTGGGGGTAATCAATCATGCATGCACAAGTTCTGCTCTGTATCAATCAGCACACGACAATTGATGCGCCTAGCTTCACAGATTCCAAAGATGTGACGGGGGGAGGCAAAATGTAAGAAAAAATTGGTCATGTGACCCTGACCACACCCACAAGGCTAAAACATGATATTTTCTACCTGTATACAAAATTTTGTGACTCTCGCTTCAGCCATACCAAAGATATGACTGCAGCCATGAACGCTGAAAGTAGGTCATTTCACCCTGACCATGTCCCTTTTTATGGTGGTTTGTCATCCCTACGCTAAGACATGATATTAGGCTTATTCACAAATTCGCCATTTTGCCAGAAGTTGCTAACAAAACGAGGCGATTACTGCAAACAATACTGTAAACAAAGAAGCATGCATTGTAGTGTGCTGCCATGTTCGTGATTAAGCCCATTAGAACACGATTAAATTTATCTGTTAAGGATTGTTTCTATACTCCCATTAACTAAGAATAAGTTGAATCTACTTATCCGAGTCTAAATACTAGGTACTTAAGCTTTAGCACCAAGTAGATTCAAAAGGGTTTCCTATATGTAAGGCGCGTAAATAAACAAACATTACAGTCTACTTATCCATAGTCTACTATTACTTGACAAAACGCTAAAACAATACACAACAATAAGCTAACATGGTTTACACGTTTGTTTGGTCTCGAGGCCAAAATTTTGGTCTTGATCTCTTAACCTATGGCCTCGGCCTTGACCTTCTGGCCTCCGCCTCAAGGTAAACTCTGGCCTTGGCTTGACCTCGAGGTCAAATGTTTGGCCTGACCTTGGCTTTGCCGTCCTAACCTCGAGGCCGAACTGAGGCCAAAGCATTTGCCTCAAGGAAGGGGCCAGAAGGTTGAGGCAGAGGCATTAACCTAGGACAATGTTACGAAGCCAAGCCAAACTTTTAACCTCTAGACTGAAGCGAGGCCAAAATTTTGGTATCGAGGTCAGGTGAGGCCAAACTTTGGCCTCAAAGCTAGACGCAGACTGTCGAGGCAAAGGCTAATGTTACAAAGCAGAGGACAAACGTTTGACCTCTAAGCCAAGACTAAGGCCACAATTTTAGTATCGAGGCCAAATGATGCCAAAATTTTGGCCTCAAGGCAGAACGAAAGTGTAAACCATGTTAGGCTAGTGTTTTGTTTTGCACTAGAAGTTAGCATTTTATAGAGTAAAAAATCCATAAATATCGATAAATAATCTTTGTTTAGTTACATGGCCTAGTGGCAAATCGATTTGAATCATGAATTGGACAGCATTAATTCAAAAAACAGGCAAAGATGTATGCCACACAATCAATTACTTTGAAAATCTGCCAGTGTTTGCAGTAATTGCTTTTTCGATCGACTTAATGACCAATAAGGTTAAGCGTGACTAAAGGCAATGGCCTATATGTGTGCAAAACTTGATGACTATAGCTTCAGCCATTCACGAAATATCAATGAAGCCCCTAAAATGTACAAGTAGCTCAACTGTCGTTGACGAACCCGCATGATGCGATGCACCTCGGAAAACAGCAAATTTTGAAAACAGTCATGTGACCATAACCATGCCCTTTTTGTGGGTGATATGTCATCCTGTTGCTAGAATTTATATAGCCCACCTATGTAAAGAAGTAGCTCACGACTAACGGAAAAAATTGTAGCCAACCATGCGTAAGCATAACTTCAAAGATCATGCAGGGTTTTTCTTTTAATGTGACCGTGACAGTAAATTACAGTATTTAACACTGGACACTCTGATGACCGCTCGTTAGAACACAACAAATCTGCCAGTCGTGTTTGTTGAAAATGCATTAAAATTTAATGATTTTAGTTCCAGACAAAACTAACACAGTCAAACAGATGTAGTAGGCTAGCAGCTGTTTACGCTTTGGGCGCAAAATGGCGGCGCATTGAATGGGACTACTCGTGTTT
>Ga0209780_1003464_pt1 | contig 11783 bp, 11 predicted proteins | sample WorMetexBAHAMAS2_FD_187384 | JGI IMG/M metagenome (GOLD analysis project Ga0209780, IMG submission 187384) | Marine gutless worms symbiont microbial communities from Max Planck institute for Marine Microbiology, Germany - Inanidrilus exumae... | ecosystem: Host-associated > Annelida > Digestive... | reverse complement strand
CCATTACACTACAGTTATATATTCTATCCTCCTAGACTACAGTACACTACAGTAATAGTTACTACTATTGTAAGATGTCAAGCGATGAAGAGTTGTCAGCTGAACCACGGCAGCTGCAACCGTACATGTATGAGCCTTTAGCGGCTGACAGTGAGACGTCTGGTCATTTTACGACGGCGTCCGATCCCGATGACAGCGAGTGCGTATCCTGTCATGACGTCACACATGCCGAAGAATAGCTATAGGCCTACCAAAAAGACCAATAAACTTTTAATTTTTAGCATTTTACGGCGTAATTTATCAAAATTTGTTACACAGATGGGTTTATATTGCAGTAAGCAGCTAGAAACTACTTTTAATCAAGTTGGTAAAAAATCGTTGCATATCATCTTTAAAGGTGTAATATGACATAAATTGTGTTGAAAGCGCCGTTAAACTCTAACCAATCATTTGACATCTGTGACCACTCAGTCACATGTTCCAACCATTGCATGTCCATGCCACCCTTGTTTTTCTTCTGTCAATTTTCTGGATGTATAGAGGTGTTACAGAAGGATAGAAGTATAGATGGATAAAAAATTAACTGAAGCAGTCCAACAGCTTTTGATTAATTAGTTAATCAGAATACGAGTGCAAATATAAACAGTTTTGTAAAATTATTTGATGCTGATGTGTTGAATTAGAATGAACGACTTGCAAAGAAATTTGATCTTGGTCTTGACGAGATTAAGCAGGCGTCAGGTATAGAATATGAGGTAAATTTGTCTCATTTCTATGTTTACATTGTAAGTAACACTTGTGTCCGTTATTGTTGTGTTTAACAGTTTAACTTATGAACTTAATTGTGACTGGGAGCTTTGGGAGCTTGTTTACAGCATGCACCTTAATCCTTAAACTATTTACTGGAAACTTATTGAAGCTTTTAACTGAAATTTTAACTTACTAAATAACAGAATTCGAATTCTAAGTAGCATACTTTCAGAGTTTTTAAAATTATGTTACATTAAATTATACACTAAGTCGTCATCATCAGTTCAATAGTGAATCTAACTTTGTTTTTCTGCAGCAATCCATGGGATGTTTGCTCATAGTTGTTTTGTCTCTCAGTAAAGCCATGGTGATAAAAAAACTTTGTTATGGAGCCCCTCCATACAATATTGCACTCCGTTTTTCTGTGTTTCTAGGTTATTTGCCAAACTGAAGAACAAAAAAGTCATTGTAAGCCTATGTATGTACATTGCCCATTCCACATGTAACATGTGGCTCAGTTTCAGATCAAAAGATCAAAGATACAGGTCACATTATCAACAAGTGGCTATCCATCTTTATGCAAAGGCGCGGTCGCCCAGTGTAGAGTGTCGCATAGCCGCCACGGTCAAGTCTGCCGAGGAGGCAGAGCGCAGACGACGTCATGGCTCAGCGTTCGTGACTGGACGGATGACCTCTTGTAGATATCTCGTTGTTGTCCCATCCACGCAATTGAAAACCAGTACACAGAGTTTGTGATGGATGCATTGAGGGATCTGCAATCACTGCAGGTCGGCGAGCAACAGCGTGATGTGGTTATGACGCTGCGCCCCGACTGTGAGACGTGCGGCGGCATTAATGACAGACTGCAGTCGGTCCAGCTCGCAGCGTGACAGTCCGGCGAAGGCGACATTGCAGTAATCCAGTTTGGACATGAGCAAACAGTCAAACTGGAGATGAGTGTCAACGCAGACTCCCTTGGCAGTGAGCGGTGAATGCTGCGGATCTGCCGCAGGACGCCGAAGCACGTGCAGATGAGTTGCATGATGTGTGACCTTGTTGCTGTTTCGTATGTTGCTGTGTAGTATCTGACAGCGTGATCACGTTCATGCTGTTGAATTGCAACACAATTGGGTTTGTTTCCACTCATGGATCTAGTTATCGGACAACGTACTGCATTTTTCAGTGATGAGTCAGGCTGTTGGATGATACGCCTGCACACCAGATGCACATGTGTCGTATTGGCATGATACTCAAGCTTCTTCCTGACTCCATCTGGAAATATACTTCTGGTCACCAGAAACAAGTGGCTGGACTACATATAAGCAAAAAAACAGTCTTTCACCGGCCTCTACTGTGTGAGACATACTATCCGTGGACAACATTTATGGGCGATGCAGTAGTTTTATGGACATCCGCAACTCTCTCCCCCTTGACATTCGTTTGACATCTGAAGGCCCACCTGTTTGGCTGATCGACAGCGCATCTGAGGACTATTTATGCTGCGCTGTACAAATCTACTTATCATCATTATTATTTCTGGGCGATGCAGTAGTCTTATGTTACTGCATGATTACAATGGCGTCAGTGTGTCTAAAATGGGGTTGTCGTACTGGCGTCAGAGAGGGAACATGGCACAGTGGTAGAATGCCGGTCTTTGGCCGGCGAACTTTCCCTGTCCTGCGCTTGGCCTGCAGCTGATGGGTGACCACTTATGTGGGTAAACCATTCACTACAGGTCAGTTAACTAGGCCATCTCAGCCTTTCATCCTTTCGAGATCGATAAATTGAGTAGTAAGCTGTAATCGGATGTTTGCTTCCTCTCATGGGTGGCGACGTCTGGTGAATGCTTACGGAGTGAAGGCCTAGTGTGGTTGATTGGAGCGGTGGTGTTTTGTTTGCTAACTGCATATCGCGGGTCCAGTTGTCCACTAACGCGTGCAATTGGATGGCCACAGTTTGTGCTGCAGCACTATTGGCTCTTGCCAATCAACTGCCACTTCTGAGATTGGTCCGTTCATTGCGTAAGCAGCGCTATATAAGAATCCGACCTTTAAAGGGAGCAGTGACCATCATGAGTCCGGTGGTGGATGAAGAAATGATGATGCCAGCCCGTCACTGGTTGGTCATTGCTTTGAGTTTTCTTCAGTGCTTTGACACTGTCGGTTGGGTGACAGGAAATGTTTCCAGTCTGTAAAAAAGTGTGCCACTCACCTCCAAAGATTCTATTCCAGAGTAAATGGACGAAATGCGTGGACCAGCTACTTTAGAACAAATGAAGATAGGTAGTTTTTTCTGATGCTCATGGTGTAACAGTTTCATTAATGCAACAGAACCTGTTGAGTGTGCATTCAGTGACTTATCTCTGTAACTCGTTTTTGCTTGTTGTTTAAACATTAGTGAGCATAAATATACATGTAGTGGTATCAGTTTGCCACGTTATGTTATTGCAGTCTGGTCTCAGTGAGCCAGATAAGGAAGAAAAACCAACATCGGATTCAGATGGTGGCTACAGCAAAGACTTGGTACTATGTTTCTTACTGCAATATGGATGGCTGTGTAACTTAGTATTTGAACGATATTGGTTGAGAAACGAATTTAAGGTATTGAGATGGTGTAGATAACATCCGTTCATTTGTAATTGCGGGCAGAGGTCCAGCCTACTCTGGACCTCAGCGCTGAGACCATATAGCAGTCCAGTGTGCTTGCCCAGGGAGAGGAGGGGAATTGGTAGGTGTGTGCGATGTGTGTTAGTGACGTGCGGGAAAAGGTAGGTTAAGTTGGAGTGAGCAGCTTGTCGGGTATTTCTATAGTGCACCCCTTCTAGACGTGGCCTACTGTCTCGCTTAGTTCTGACTGGCGCTGTGTATTACTCCAGCAGCCAGCCAAGTCTATTTACATCGACTCACGCCAGCGCGGCAGCCAGTCTTGACGCTGCTAGATCAGGTGCCTGCTATGGTCACAGTTTATAGAGGACACCGTCGAACCCTTTTGTCCTGCCTGGGATCATCTCTCTGTTCATCATGTGCATAGGAATTATTTGGAATAATTCTTTGATAGGCGGACGCATCCGGACTGAGGTTTGTACCCCGGCCACTGAGCATGCCACACTGTACTGTACATGGTGGCCGAATGCTTTACCACTGGGCCACATGGGCAGGTTGGTGTAGGTAAAATCACTGAGGAAAAATTTATCAGTTCTCCCTAGTTTGAATGCATTGGTTGCCTTCAGCAAGTGCTTGCGGGCAGTAAAACTTATTTTCCACTAAAATCCTCCAGTTCTTAACTGCGGGTGCCAGCTAACAGAAGATGAGTGGTGTAATGGCTGTAAAATGGTCGTGTTTTGTTGTTGAAAATGATTTATGTAATTAAGTGCTTGAGCATTGAGCAAGTTAACACTTGTCGTGTGTTATTTTGCGGTAACAGGAGATTGTCGACCGGAATGTATCAGAGCGAGTGGAGGAGCTACTGACTCCAGTTGGCACTGGCAGACGAGTGCGTCGTTTTCCTGCTCAACATTTACTTGCACTTGACAAAATTTTTACATTTAAGACAGCATGTTACTTTTAAGTTTAATTTTCTGCCTAAGCTCACAAAACTCAGCTGTCACCAAAAATGGCACGTCTCGGCAAAAATCTTAAACATTTGTCTACGTCTGTGAGTGACAGTGATGTGATCAAGAACGTGTGACAGTTCCACTTGAATAACAGAATCTTTGGTGCAATAAAATCGTTTAAAGTGGCAAAGTCCTGGGTTTGGAGTAAGATTACATGGAGTCCAGAGAAAAACCGTTATTTTCAGAGAGACAACAGTGGCTTTGTTGAAGTTCAGTCAGGGTCACTGTTAGTGTTAGTGTTCGATTGTCTATACAACTTCTATTGATCTGTAGTAACCATATCTGCATCTTGTACTGTTTTTAAAATGGGACTTTGTATTACCTGTAGTCTTGTATTGTAAGTAAAGGTAAAAGGTGCCAGAAGTAGTGGTAGGCTGCTCATCTCCCTTCCTTAGGCTTTGAGCCTGTAGATCTGTAGATGGATAAGCCACTAAGTCTGTGATGCATGGCCAGTGTGATGCCAGACTTACGGTTATCTTCCTGTCCATAAGGTGTCACCGCCGTTTGGCTGTTAACAATTTATACTGCTTGATGACAGAGACACGTATGTGAACAACTTGCCTAAGGTTGTTACCTGACATGGAACGAGAGTCAAACCCATGACCTTTGAGTTGCGAGTCCTGTGCCCTAACAAACATAGGTCTCTATCGTACCGTTGCAACATATTGCTAATTGTTTATGAATTAAGGCTTTACATTACCATAATTAACCATGATCAGTGCTTTGTTTTAATTATGTCGGTAGAAGTAGTGATTCACACGTGAATTAGGATTGTTGTAATTAGTTTTGTAGGTAATGTATGCTGTATTTTTCAAGATACTGGTTATAGTAGGTATTCAGCAACTCAAATGGTTCTGTGCAGTAGATTAAGCTGGCTGTTGTAGGCTATTTAGCACACATAAAACATCGGACAACATATCATATTGTTATTTTGTCAAGTTTGCCAGGTGGCGGCACTGGGGGCGAAGTTTGCTTTCTACAATTTCATTGTGTCTGTGCAGTATTGTTTAAAAGCTATTGCGCTGCATCAGGAAAGAAATCTGGCCATAGTGAATGCTGCTGCAGCAGTTGTCAGACATTTGGGTGGCCAGGCCTGTTTTCCTGGCTAGCTTGGAAGAATGTCTCCATTTAATAATGCTAAAAGCATTATTTCTGTGAGTGGTGAATTGTATCATTGTATGTATGCATTATTTGTGCTATTTCTTGCATTGTGGTCACAATTTTGTACTGCGAGTAGTGAAATGTAGTGAAAAATGGTGAAACTTGAAACAGGAGAATGATCTTACGACCACTGGATTAGTGAGTGACCGACCGGATGTGACTGGGAAAAGTACAATTAGTGATGTGAAAAACAAGAACGTCTCATCAATGTGTCATTCAGATGAGAAGCCGTCCAGTCAACAACTACTTCAGACGAGGAAGGAGATTGCCGCTGCTGCTGAGTCAGCTGCACTCAAGTGAGTTGACAGTATTATCAGTGCTAATTTCTGTGGTATTTCAAACGTCATGCTACCAGACTAGTACATAATAAATTCAATATGTCTAAGCAGAACTGATACATGGATCTGACTTCAAAATTCTGGAGTATTGTAATTCTTCTGAAGTAAGTTACTCGCTGCAGTTGTTTGTCATGTAAGAAGTACAACTATTATTAGCAGTTCTCGTGTCTCGTGACTTACAATATGTGGCCTGATCACATGAAGCATATTTGACTAATGATGTGTGAAACGTGTAAAATTGTGTTACGTAACACAGAAATCACATCTGTACTCGTTGTAGCATTGAATTATGTTCTTTTTAAAAGAAATAATCTATTCGAAACCTGTATTTATTGAAATATAATATTCACAATAAATCATTCCTCTAAAGGTGCAATATGACGAAGATTGTGTTGAAAGTGCCATTAAACTCTTAACCAACCATTGCTACATGGACGCTGCACCAAGGGTGTCCATGACCATTTTTGTTGTTGAATGTATAAGATGTGATGTTGACATGTTTTATGCCATGTTTTGTCACAATGTGTGATGTGCAGACGCCTGGCTGATGAGAAGCAGAGAAATCAGCAGCAGCAGCAGCAACTGTTGTCAGGCTCTTCACTCAGTAATAGTGACGTCTTGACAGCAGAGGCTCACAAAGATCTTGCCTTGGTGATTTATTCATTATGTCTTTAACACTGAATTGAACATGTACAGCACCTCACCAGTGATGTAGCCAGGCATTGGCTTATGGCTGAAGCCTGCCCATGGAAAGCGCTATGTTACCCTGCCCCATTGAAGTTAAATCTGCAGTAGAGTTGGCCTCATTCGCAGTTATGACTGTCGGAGAGCAGTGTTGTTGTGGTGTTAAAAGTTCAAGTTCAGTATGAGTATATGGTACATTTTGTTGTTCCAGGAAAAAGCAGCAACTCTGAAAAATGTTCGTGAGAAGATTGATAAAGAAATTCAGGAAGAAACGCAAAACGCAAAAGTTAATAAAGAATTAGCAATCAAGTAAGTTATGCTGCTGTAGTACACTTGAATGATAGATGTTTTAGCAGTTTGTGTGTTGTGTAAATAAATTATTTAAGTGTACGTTTGTTTGTGAATGTAGAAATGTGCATCACCAAATTCAAGAGGAAATGGAGAAAGAACAGGCGAATTTGAAGTCTGCTCAGATGGAAACCCTGGAGAAATTACGTCAGAATTTAGATCGACTTTTTGCTGACGAAGAGTCTCGTCTGAGGTGTGTTCATTGCATTTTCTGTATAAGAGCTTACACACTACAAGCCAATGTGACATTGTGATAGCATCAAAACTTTTACTGTACTTTATTCAGTATTGTCTAATTGTTTTAATAAACAGGAATTCTGCTAAACTTTGCAGTCTATACACTGTCATCCTGAAATGTTGTGTTGTTTGTAATAATCATATCCTGTTTGATGGTCCATTATTTATAAGTTATAGACCGTTGCAGGGCTGATATGGCTGATCGTTTGGCCAAAATGGAAGATGAGGTGGACACAAAGGTTCGGCAAGATGAAACTGACCATGAAGCAAAGAAATCTGCTCTGTTGGACGTCATTAAGAAATATGTATCTGTTATATTGTTTGTTATACTGTTTTGAATGTGCTTGTTCACTTCATTTACATCTTGCTTTGTTTGTGACTGCTTATTGGAACTATTCTTATTTACTTACATTCACGTATTATGTTTGCATTCATTATTGAAACTGCTGAAAACCATGCCTTTGTAATAAGATAAGATAAGATGTGATGTAATGATATAAATATGATATGAGCTGGAATGCATTTACCAGCAATTGAGATGGTATAGTGTGATTACGTTGAACACTGTGATATGAACTGAACAGCCTCAGTAAAACTGTGGTAGTCAGTTCCTCTGGAATGATTTGATACTGAAACTTCTCAGTTGTGTGGTGTGTGGAATATCAATTTTGTTAATAGTTTTGTTACATAGAACCATTTTACTGTGCAAAACTTTAATAGGTCGTAAAAAATAATGGAGTGATGTTTTGAATCATCAATTTTCTTAGCATATCATGGTGGTAAATTAAACATTTGTAATGTTGAATGACTGAAAATATGGAGGGATTGGTGTAATATTTTTTAGTGTTTTATGCCACATCACAGCAATGGCTAGATGCAGCCTATTGCTACAGGCAGAGTAGGGTGGTCTGTCTGTTGGTCACATTCGTGAGCCCTGCAAAAATGAACCGTTTGAGATGCTGCTTGGGGGGCTCACTTATGTGGCCCCAAGGAACCATGTATTAGATGTGGATAGAGATCCCCTATGTGAAGGGGCAATTTTGGGGATTGTCCAGCTTATTGAAAAGCATTGAGAGTCAGTGTTATGGTGCTTTATGTAGCAAAAAGTCAATAATGGTGACAGCGTGACTGTGGCAGCCAGCTGCAATGCTCAAGACTGGTTGTAGTCACATTACATCGTTCCATGTTGGTTGTGAGGCAGCTGGCAAGAAGGGCATCCGGCCCATAAAAAAACCTGTGCCACTTATCCCCAGAGGTTTTTTCCTGCAGCATTGGATGAAGAAGACAGAGTGTGAACCAGCTCAGGATCACTTGCAAAATGGTTATTGATGCTGCAGTAATATTACTGTGTATTAAATTACAGGAGAACAGTGCGGACCAGACTGCCGTTGAGCGTGAGGAGCAAACAAGGTTGGAAAGGTTGAGAGAGGATGTTGAGTCGGAGCACCAAGGCAGATGCGAGGAGCTGGAGAAGAAATATGCGTACAAGATGGAGCAGTTGAGACAGGAGTTTGCTGACAAATGTGACCAGGTTAAAGCACAGCCATTTACTGGATCACTGTGATTCTAGACTGTAGTTATAATTTATACATGTGTTTGCACACCCTTGCTTGAGTGCCAAAGTCAACTCAGCTTTCCACCATCCATGGCATAGTGAAATGAGTATGAACTTTCAGGCTAAGTAATAATAATAAATGGTGGTAGTTGATGTGGACAGTGGCAGCTTACAGGCAGACATCCAGCTCAAGTTCGTTAACTTGGTCTGTGTTAGCAGCCACATGGTACTGAGTTTGCATTCTTCAAATGAACTCTGAAAATGGCTGTGCTGTGATGATAGTACTATGAACATAATTAATGTGGTAGTGGCTGCACGTGCACACGACCATTTTGTAGCCATTTTTGTGTTCACTGAGTTCACTGCTGGTTTACAAGGAAATCATTGTATGCTGTCTCACTGACTGTATGCCACTCCTGTCACCTGGCCAGTGCTGTCAGAACACTGAGGGCATATTTATGCTGGCTGTAGATATTTTTTGTCTTCTTTAATATTATTTTTTGGTATATGATAAGTAACGTACCCACATAAATTCTAAAAAATTATTAGCTAAAATCTCAGCAAATTCGTATTGTAGAGTCATGTTCAGTGGACAGAGATGAAGGAACTATACTATTACTCTGGAATTCTAGAAGAGAAGTTGACACTCCTGAATTGTAAATATGCCACTCCCATCATGTAATAAATAAGTTGGTATACATGCATACATAAATTTATAATGCATACAATAGTTAAGTACACCTCAGTCTGAGGTGCAGGCAGTTGCAAGGTGACAGAAGGACAATATGTGTTAACACCGAATAAGCATAATGGGTTTTCATCATACGTGTGACACGCCATTACTGATGTGCCATTATGTGACTACAGTCTGAGCTTCAGTATTTCTGTAATTGTTCAGTTTTGTTGCATAATGTGTCCTCATCAGACGTGGCCAACTGTTTCTGTGAGTGCAGGAGATTGAGGAGGAGACACAGAGGTTGTGTGAGAAGTACGAGCATCAGAAAGAAGCCAAGCTGGATGAGTTGAAGGCTGCTGAGAAGCGGCGTCAGATGCTGGGGAGTGAAGACGTCAATGTTAGTATCAGTAACACGCTAACAGTACGCTGTGAATTAGAAGAAACTTATTTACTTTGCCAAATGTTGACCAGTTTTTAAAATTCCTTCACCTGCAAAATCAGCAGACACTTTGTGGTAAAATGATCATTAAAGATCTCATCACAGTTGAAAAATATTGTTATGCCACCTTGTCAGATATTGGTGGTGGAAAACTAGTAAAAGTTTTAAATACATTATGACATTAGTGATAAATTACGAGGTAATGTAGCAGTGTATGTGACGACATATTTAACGGTTGCTTCATTGCAAATTTTCTGCTGAGTCTGCAGTGAAAGGATTTGGTAAATTGGTCAACGTGTAGGAAAGTTACAGACATGAAGGTTGATTGGCTCACATACCCTGTGCGCCTGAGCACTGACCTGTTAAGATATGAACTACTCACCTGACATCTGATGTATGGCCAGCAGCAACTGTTGTAACGACAGCATGTTACAACAGTATGATATTCACATATAACGAGTTTATGTAAGCCAATTTTGACATGCTGACCTGCCATCAGCGACTGACTGCATTTTGCTGTGACTTTTCTCTTCCTTGCTTCCTGCAGATTCATTCAGTCATTCTGTCAGTTTGTCAGTGTGATTACCCTGAGTATCTATTCATAAGTGAAGTAAATGATGGTAATGTAATGTAATGTAAAAAAGTCAAGTTTAAAGTGCCGTAAATAAATATACTTCAAGGACACTGTAAAAATGGTAACAACACTGGATGAATATCTTTTTCAGCAACTGTTTTGAGTGACTAGAGACTTGCATGATGGTTCACTTAACTGCACGCGAATTTTTCACATGGTAGTCCGGTTAGGTTCTTTAGCCGTCCTTGATCCGAGGGGTGGCCACACCATGGACGTACTTTCTCCATTTATCTCTGTCCTCTATCATTCTGATTGACACTACTGCAGGGAGTCCTGTCCACGTATTGATGTTGTCCATCCAGGCCATGCATGGTCTTCCTCTCCTGCGTGCAACTCCCTCGTTTCCTCATGGTGTGACCATGTAGTATTTTAGCTTCCTTGCTTTGACAGTGTCTAACAGTTCCCTCTTTACTACTTGACTCTTTACTACTTTGTTAAGAACCCACTTATTTGTTTTCTTTGCTGTCCACAAAACCCGCAGAATCTTTCTCAGCCGTTTCATCTCAAAAGCGTCAAGACTTATTTCTTCATTCTTTCTGAGTGTCCAGCTATCACAGCCGTACGTTGCTACAGGCCACACTAGTGCTTTCATTAGTTGTATCTTCGTTGAATTCGGTATGCGGTGACTTTTCCATATTTTCTGCAGTGATGCCCCGATCGCCTTTCCCCCTGTTTAACCTGGTATGGAATTTCACCATTTTTTGTAATCAGGTACCCAAGGTACTGGAAGGTATCCACCTGCTCCAGTTCCTTATTCTGAATGAGTATGCGGCACGCTATGCCGTCGCTGGCCATTACCTTGGTTTTGTCGACGTTGATGACTAGGCTGTATTTGCGGCGGAATTGGTCCAGGCAATCCATTAGCTCCTGTTGTTTTGCCTCTGAAGTGGCCAACAGGATGATGTAATCAGCTTAGTGAAGGTTTGTGACTATTCACCCTTCAATTTGTAGTCCACCTTGACATTTATTGAGGGTCGCCCTTATCACTATCTCTGCTAGGATGTTGAACACAAAGTAGTACACCGATGTATTTAAGGTGTGATTGGATCGATAGTACGATACGATACGATACGATACGATATAGATTTACGTGCGCTCAAAAGCTGACGAGATGGCCAGCTTAATCTAGCGCACGGCCGTGAAACGAAAAATTATGAAGAAATAAAAATTAAAAACCGAGTAGCTCAGAAGAAACGGTGCAGGCAAAAGTCCGTGGAGGCAGTCCGGGAGGAAGAAGTGAAACTAAGGGGGATAGGATTTGTGAAAGAGGTAGGTTTTAAGCTAGGAGTGAAAGAGAGATGGAGTTATAGATGTACAAAGTGGTGAATCGGAAGAGGAAGTGATGGGT
>Ga0209780_1003463_pt1 | contig 11783 bp, 5 predicted proteins | sample WorMetexBAHAMAS2_FD_187384 | JGI IMG/M metagenome (GOLD analysis project Ga0209780, IMG submission 187384) | Marine gutless worms symbiont microbial communities from Max Planck institute for Marine Microbiology, Germany - Inanidrilus exumae... | ecosystem: Host-associated > Annelida > Digestive... | reverse complement strand
TATATATATATATTAGGCAGTGAAGCAACAAGTATCGAGGCGATTTTGCCGCTGCGGCGAACTGCAGCGCGTCAAATCGCGGGCTGTCACCGTCGCAAATCGCAGACGCGACTGGCATCAATTCCAGACGATCGGCGATTAAACGCGACGGACAGTGATCGATGTCTGACGTGCCGACTCGCAAATCCTCTGTCGCTGAATCTGAGCAGATCTGTAATCACTCGTGAACGGCGAGATTTAACAGCTCGTCACATCGCAGCCGCAGGAGACGATTGGCAAATACGCGCTATACCTGCTTGCTGGTCGTCACCGAGCCTCCGACAAAACGTCCAAACGTCGCACTAAAAATTTACGTTGCCAAAGTTCTTATAAGTACTTGCCGAGCTTTCAAACACAAGATCTGGACTCGACTCGCAGTTTATCCACGAAGTATACTTATTCGGTTTTGTGTCTTTTTTATACGGTTTCACTTATTATTACATATCTGAGCTTTGCGTTTTCTCAAATAACTGACTTTCATAGTATTCTGTTTTGTTCTGCTCTGTTCTTCAGCTGTCCTCAGTCCGAGGGTTGGCTTGGCCACACAATGGGCGAACTTTCTCCATTTATCTCTGTCTTCTGTCATTCTGATTGACTCTTTCATGGAGAGTCATGTCCACGTATTGATGTTGTCCATCCAGGCCATGCGTGGTCTTCCTCGACTGCGTGCACCTGGCATTGTTCATCGCATTATCTCTTTCTCCAGGCAACTCCTTTGTTTCCTCGTGGTGTGACCATAGTATGCTAGCTTCCTTGCTTTGACAGTGTCTAACAGTTTCTTCTTTACTCCAACTTTGTCAAGAACCCACTCATTTGTTTACTTTGCTGTCCACAAAATCCATAGAATCTTTCTCAGCCCTTTCATCTCAAAGGCGTCAAGACGTGTTTTTTCATTTTTGTTGTTGTTATATTTACAACCATTTCTTCGATTTCACTGCACAGTGTTGCGAAGTACAATACACTCAAGTACTATACGGCACAAAGCTAGATGTAAAACGTTACAGTAGTTGCCTTTTCATCTGATGAATATAAGTGCACTGCACTCTACTGGAAAAGTGATTAAATGACCAACAGGAAACTCGTTTATCTCCGCCAACTAATTCGCTAATGGTGACCGTTTTCCAACTCTCCCCTTTACTTCTTTACTCCAGAAGTTAATAGATACCTTTGGTGTTTCTCAATCAACGTCTACTATTCTGCAGTTTTATTAGTTTTTGAGAGATCATGTTTAAAAACAAATGAAAAGATATGTCCAGCATTCTTTCTTCGCCAACAATCAATAGCTTCTACAGTTACAAATCTTCTGCAATGCAATTTGGCGCACGTCGGAAAAAAGAAAAGGAACGGTATTTATATAGCGCCATTTTATATACTATACATATCTCAAAGCGCTCAGGCATAGATCACACAGTTTTATCTGCAAATACACCATGCCTGCCTTTCCTTCGTAAGCGTTCACCAGATGGCGGCACCCCTAACTCAAGTAGAAGACATCTAATTGCAGCTTACTACTCATCTATCAACCCCGAAGGGATGCAAGGCTGAGTTGGCCTGGTTGGTTGACCTATAGCGGACGGTTTATCCACATAAGTGGTCACCCATCAGCTACAGGTCGAGTGCAGGACAGGGAAAGTTCGCCGGTCAAAGACCGACGTTCTACCGCTGTGCCACGCAAGCAACCAACGTACAGTATTCATATTACACATGTACATCATATATACAAGTGCAATCCCTATTTCACCTTCGCTATGTTCTTAATTACACTATATACGTAGAATATAATAGGCCTACCACGTAAGACATTGTATGGCTCGGGGTTTTGTGAACTTGATGATTTGTGAGACACTGACACGGTGTACTAAAACGGAAGGTATACAGTGTATTATCGTGAAATGCTGCTAAGGCAGCAAAAGCAGGACAACGTTTTCGTTTTCCAGTATAGGTGTACAGAACATACAGTGTATCGTACGCATGCATGCATACACATAGTTGTAAAACGCCAGAAATCGTAAAACGAATCTGCGTTGGCAATGGGTGACTAGACGACAAAAGCAGACTGAAAGAGATGGGACTTTAGTTGATGTTTTAAATGTTGGTGCTTTATCCGCAGAGCCAATGTGTATACAGGTAGAGAGTTTCACGTAAATTGTGCGGAAATCGCTGCGGTATAACATGTCATATATGCTGCTGCATTACATTATCGAGTTGAAAATATGGCCCTGGTAGTTTTCACTGGCACTATTTTAGTTACATCTTGCTATAATGTAAATTTGTTCAGATTGTCATAAAATATACTAGAAATTACTGTTAACGTTAAGTCGCATCCTGTATCTTTCAGCAGGCGAAGTGTATGCTGGGGACTCTGTATTACAGACGTTATCAATTTGAATGTGCCGTTGGATGAAATTGCTTTTGCACTACAGTAGAATGACAACTACATAGCAACTGCATTCTCAGCAGCGCTGTCGAGTCGATGATGGCGATCAACTTGATGCGAAATGACGTCGTGCGTAAGCAGCGTTGTCTTACATCGCGGTTTTATACGGACATACGAGGCTATGTACAGGATCGTGACGAGAGAGCTGATACCGAAGGAGTCAACGTACTGCAAGACCGGGGGACAGATCGAGAACTGGATTCGACCGAGTGTGAGCACACGCAACCAATATCTAGCGGTAAACGACACACCGATTCACCAAAGATACATTCAAAAGTTTATATCGATTCCTCACATTTTCGAATTCGACGCGAGTAGCAGTGATAGGCCCTATGGCCTAATAACGCGTAGCGGCACATTGCGAAAACAAAAATCGAAAACAAGTCCTGTAAGTCTCATCATCACAAAATGCCCCAATTTTATTGAAAATGGAGCTGAGCGGGCACGTTATTTACGTCAGATTTATGGCAGAATTGGACGAACGACCTTTGCATTGATGACTCCGTTCGTTACCGTCGTAAGTCGTAACTGACGCCTCGACGGTTTCGCTCATCACAGCTCAGTAGGTTGCCCGTTTCTGAGCCCGTAGCTGACCAGGTCTTCAGTTCTTCAGTGCGTAACGCGAGACTGTAGGATTTTTACGACGACAACGAGTAATGCGCATAAAATCTGCAGTTTCGTTGCATTCTAGAAGACCGGCCGTATGCACGTTTATGCGATGAACAAGCTAGAGATCACTTCAGGATAACGAGCTTGCATTAGAACCTAGAAATTCTGAAAGAGCAAGTAATAGAAACGGAGATTTTGAGATTTATTAAGAATACTAGAAAGCGGGACAAAGTCCAACGTGCAGCCCGCCCGACATGCGCAAATGTGACTTACATTTTTTACTTACTTACAGACTAACTATGCTACTGCCAATTAGCGAATAACCTTTAAAAACCAGGGCTCAGCCTATTTTAGCCTACGTGCACTCACCACCCATGCAAATGAGCCACAAGATCGCAGGGGTTACTGGACCAAAATTCACAAAATGTTTAGCCGTAGTGTTTTTTTATCGACGGCGTTAACGCAACAATCCGCGTTGCGATCCGTCCAGCCGTTCTCAACATTGTATTTATTGCATGCCCGCATTGCACACGTGTTCTGTTGGTATTTTATTAAGGGCGTCTAAGTGCCGATTTCTTTTGGCCTTTCGATCCTCCAGAACATTTGCACTGACTTGGGCGTAATGTTCTTGCGTGACGTTTTTACTGTTCTCTTACGCAGTGTTCTGGAAATAATAATGACGATGATACGATGTTGAAATACAACGAAAGATACTCTTGAATGCCTGCTGTCATATTTCGACGCTGCTGAACTGAGGACAGGTTGGAGCTGGCTGGGTAGTCGGTTGTGCTGGCGCTGGAGATATGCGTTCCCTGTCATCATTTTCCCGATCATTATTCGCGCTGTCGTTTATGACGAAACGCGGCGTGATGTACGACTATCAGCGCCAACGACGCAGGAATCTGTCCCAACAGCAGCAGTAGCAGCAGCAGCAGCAGCAGCAGCGGTAATCACGCTTGCGAGCCGGGGCTGGAGCTGCCGGATAGGCGGCGAATGGATAGATTGAAGCGGGCGAACTGCTCTCCGGATGAAGAGGAGGAGGATTAGCATCCTAGAGTTGCAGTGACGAGCACGCAAAACGAAGCGGCCTTCGACAACGCCAACTGGCGCTGTCGGCAGCGTCCTATAAAAACGTGGTCTTGTTGGGACTCAGAACTGGATCGATGCATTGCTCGACCAGGTCGCTTGTCGTCTTCTTCCGGCAGTGTCAAACTGCTCACGACTACGAGCCTGCATACGACTGTCACTTAGACGACAACGGACTGCGCTATTAACCGACAACTCGCCGTACTCAAAGACCGGTCTGATCTACCGGCGAACACACTCCGATAGAATGCCTGCTAATCATTTCTGCTGCTGCGTGCAAGCTATACAGGAGGTACGCCATTCATACCGTTGTGTATACGTTATCAATAAACTTATGCAGTGTATTACGCTGGCCGCGTTTAGCGGAAAGCGTAATGTTTCGGTATGGCGTCCGTCCGTCCGTCTGTCTGCCATCTTATTCTAACCTCAATAGGGTACACGGCATATACACAACGTGACTCACTAGGCGGCAGCACGTTACGCGGCCAGCGTACATTTCCGTCCCAGTATTTGTATACATGCGTGTATGTATGTATGTATTTAATTTGCCAAATACTTGTTTTGTACTCGCGCAATTGTTAAATCAGGAGTCGTCAGATGTCACTACTCACTATCTTTCCAATTACCGTAACGAGGACGCCTACTTATTAGACGACTTTCTCGCCTGTACTGTAGCAGTAGGGGCCTACATATGCTAATATTTGAGTTGTGCTTAACAATTTAATTATCGGAAGGATGCGCCCAGCGTATAGGCCCCTATGCCGGTATTTCTGTTAACTTAGGGACAATTTTGAGGGTTTTCGGCACTGCGTCTGACGCGAAAACGTTTCGGAGATGCAAGAATGGTACTGACCTCCTTTATCAGCATGCCGTGATTGATAGGCCTGGGAGTTCGCCGGCCCACGGGAACGAAAAGGTTCGATGTTTGTCTTCGTCACACTTTTGAACGACGAAGTTTGAACTAACCATAGTTATCCAGTAAGTTCGAATCGATTTTTATCTTTAAGGAAAACTCGCTATTTTAAAGAATTTTATTTTGTTTCGAATGTACGTAACAACTATGATACTAACGACTTTGCCACGAAGGTGCTGAAATATGGAAATGATTTTCGTACTGTTGACAGGGGGTTAGTATTTGTGCACCCGCGTTCAACTTTTTGTCTGCGCCGCTTTGGGGTTTTCCGTAGACCTTCGCATTTCGGCGGTATGTGTCCCTTTTTCTTTTCTCGCCTCTCCTTCCCTTCCCTCTCCTCCCCTAACCTCCCATTCCATCCCTTCCCTCACGTACACTCCTCCCCTTTCCCTCTTTTTTCTTTCTTTTCCCTCCACTTCCCCTTTCTCCCATTCTCTACTTTTCCTTTCCTCCATCCCCACTCCCCCTTTCCTTTTCCCTTTCTTTCCATTCTCACCTCTTATATTCCCTTCTTAAATCCAACTAAGTGGGTATGCCAGAAATTTGAAATTTGAGAAGTGTAGCTGGCCATCCTGCCGGTTTTGTAGCGGCTCCGCGACGCTTACGGTTTCCAGTTTTGATCATTAAGCCTACAGTTATATCAGATTTGGTCATGGATTCACTTTCCGCAGGAACAAATTCGATGCATTATTGCAGCGAAAGGTTTCATAACGACACTGAACAGAATGTGATCCAATCCGACCTTTCAGGTTCAAGTTATTACAATCTTAAATACATCCTGTCCGGAAAAAAGTGCCACTATATTTTTGCCTCGAACTTTGCCAAATACTGATCGGTTTTCAAACTTCTTTTACAGACAGATTTAGCAGTAAATTTGTGATAAAGCTGAAATAAAATATCCCACTAAACATCAAAAGCGTCGCTACACTACCTTGTGAAATATCAATGTCAGAAAACAGCAACAACCTGAAACATGTACAGTGATTAACGATATATCTCAAGGTAGTGTAGCAACGTGATTTAGGTTTGGTGGGATCTTTTACCAATACTTTGTTATAAATTTACTGTTGAGCCTGCCTTGAAATAATTTTTTAATCAGTCTATATCTAGCGAAGTTAAAGGTAAGAAAGTTGATTGCCTCAAGCTATCTGTGCACAAGCTGTTTACTTCCTGCATTCTGATGCCTAGTGTCACGTGCCTGCGACTGAGTGATGTCAGCGTTATCTGCCGCGTTACATATTTTCAGTTTCCATTTCAGTCTGCCTTTCTTCCATATATCGGTCGCCAGGCAGCACCAGCACTGCGGCGTATACTCTTGGTTTTAATACGCAATATCGGACATCGGACATTGCCGAAAATTTGGGTAGGTTATACACTTCCTGTGCGGAGCGTACAACCCATAAGAAAGACTATGAATTGATTGTAACAGTAAAAATGGAAACTAGACATCCCGCAGAGGGTCAATTTGGTAGTGAATTTCCGGCGATCTGTAATCATTGTGTATTTGTGCAGTTATGACGGCACGAAGTCGCAAGACCTCTGGAAATTTTGTTAGCAATTTTGGCAACTTTTTTGGAAAAACGACCCCTTACGGTGAAATTTTCAAAATTCTGTTCCGAAAGTTTACATCGCGACACCGATTGATGTTGTTGTTTTCAAATGTCGTAAAATGTATCAGACGGGAATTCGGTGAAATTGTGCGGAAGACTAGTGCATGCATAATAAATTACCTCCAAAAGGGATATGTTTACCTGACAAATACAAGGTTTCGGCTGCCTCTCAAATTGTCGCTACTGTGCTGATCGCGCCCAAAATCTGCCAGGGCCAGCCACCAACTATGTTCTCACAGTGCTCAAGATTTAATCTAAATCGGTTCACTTTCGTCGGAGTTATAGCCGAACGCGCGAACACCGTTTTTTTGCGCAGTAGAGTATTTCCATGACTCGCCCGAAGCTATGCTTCGCTTCGGGCGAATAATATTGCCCCAATGACATCTCTGGAAAGGCTGAAGGTAGAGTCGTCAAATTTTGCACATAGGTATACTATATCAAGTCCTAGCTTTCGGAGGACAAACCACCCCTAAAGTGGGCGTGGTCAGTGTCACGTAACACGTTTTCAATTTCGACGCCCACAATTATCTCTTCGGAAAAGCTGAACGAGTGTCGCCAATGTTTACGCTGGTAGAATATGTCAAATGCTAACCTTGGGATGACATACTACCCTCTAATTGGCGTGGTCATTGTCACGTGATTCGTTTTTTTATTTTTTCCCAATCATATTTTTAAGTAGTGAAGCTATGGACTTCAAATTTCGTGTGCTGTTTGATACAGAGTTCTAGTTTATGCATAATGTATTACCTCCGAAAGGTATATGTCTAGGTGAGGTGACCTAATTAAATTTTGGGAAATAAGTGTTAATATCCCGGAAACGGTGCAAGATAGAGACATAGTTGCAATGGAAGGCTAATAGGAAATCGTATGTGGCCTATCGAATGGCACCATTATCGGTAACCTTTAGTGACCTTGAAATTTTATCCTCAAATTCTAAGCACAGAAGGTACCTTTAACATTTATGACAGGCCGCTAACTGAAATGTCATGGCTAGCTTCTGTGCGTTGAAGTTGCGGATAAAAGTTTGATATTTGCTGTTTTAAAGCAGCAACTTTTACAAAGAAGAGAAACTGAAGCCAGTATTGTTTTTATAATTAATAATTGACTATGCGTTGAAGTGTGGCATGCAGCGAATGACAGTATGCATAGAAACGTATTCACAAATGTAACTAAATGCGACAAAATTAACGGAAAATCACGGATTTCACCGAATTTCACGTAGATGAGCGCCATGCATTCACGGCAGACAGTGAATTTCAAGGAAAATGTCCCGGCCGTGAAATAGTCCATTATATTGGTCCCTCCGCAGTTCACTGATTCCACGAGTTTGTTATAATTCTTCGGCTGAACATTCTGTAAAGGAAATTGAAATTACGGAGTCGCATTACGAACCCCAATCTGCCGGCTTGTGCTGCGTCCGCGCTCAGCTTATCTGTCGACGCATCCATGATACACAGAAAATCGATAAGATCAGATAATCAATCAAGCGCTGATAACAGCGCCTGTGCGCTGAAGCTTCAGTTCTGGGCGCTGACGCGCGCGTCAGCTGTACCGCTGAGTTTCGCTTCGTCAGCTGTTGTCAGCTTGACAGTTAATCAGATCGTCCATCATAATTTGAAGAACATCTATAATTAAACCTCTCAATCAACAGTAACACGTAATTTTTACCTGCGCGACGCTATGCTAGCGCGGTATTTGCTGTCATCGTGTGTCTGTCCGTCCATCCATCTGTCCGTCAGTCGGTCAGACTGTTACAAGCCGGTATTGTCTCAAAACGGCTAAACGTATAGGATCTCAAAAAACAATGCCGCACGATAGTCACGAACTCTAGTTTAATGATGCAAAAGATCTCTACGAAATTCCTGTATTTGCTGCCACAACGGGAGAGGTAAATACAGGTGGGGTAGGAAACATTGTATCTTTCGGCCAGTCGAGATGTCTCCGGCTCAGACGCCTTACGGCCGAAAATTTGTGTCCATCCTCCACGATTGTCCGCGTCCACTACACTGTGCTGGCGGAGGAATACGCGGTGTCATCAACAACTTTGGTGGTAGTCGAAGTTTGTCGATCACAGTTACGGTCCAGTTGACATCAGCAAGGTTTGTTATATGGAAGTCTGTTGATGGCACACACGGCATCGCATATTCGCTGTGCAATAGTTGAGCCTACTGCGATGATGCGTGTACAAAACAATGCAGGTAGCGGAGTAAAACGTGGCAGTTGTTGAAAGTGCTCTTCAGGCTGACACGCGATCTGTTTGCTTTATTCGTACAACAGTAGGTCAACATTTTAACTGATACACAGCGTCGCACGGGTCTCTCGGTTATAGCTGAGCTTGTGTCGAATAGCCTATGCCAGAGACTACATTTATTTGCGCAAGTCCAGTAACACAACACACTACAGGTAAAAAGAGAGAATGAGAAACATTAGGCCTACATACGACAGTTTGATGACTGTCACTGCTAATGCTCAATCGATTTCGCTCGATTTCTTGCATCTTTTGTGCTGCCAGAATTAAAATAAATCACCCCTCTTTAGTAACTTATATACTGTCGATAACTAAAACTGTTTATAGTATTTCGTGCGTTTTTTCTAGTCACTGAATTAATTACATATTTTATTTGGTTTGATTTTCCACATTGCATAGTTGTATTGGTTTCCTATATGTGCTAACTGAGTGTATATCATGTTTCATGTCGTGTATTTAGGCCATGCATTTCTGAAATCTAGCATTGTCATATGATACAAGATTAATAAACTTACTTATTTACGTAATGCTGCTAATGGGAAGTATTAGCACAATACTATACAATAAGCGATCATGCATCCCAATGTCGGCGAAACGATATGCCCTTAGCCGATGGCCATTTGGGTCATTTCCAGTAATTAGGTTATAAAGACGACCACGGCAAACGATAGGCATCCTATGACTTCCTATTCACATTTACTACTAGAAGGGCGTTCAGTAGAGCGCATACCTCACCCACCGACCTTGACCTTTGATGGCAGGGTTCTAATAAGACGCTAAAAGCACGGAACCGTAACACAGAGTTAATGAAGAATTCGATTAGCACAGAAGGCGTGGTCTGAGTCCTAGAACGTTAGGTAAATCAGCAGTTTGTGGTGGAAGGATTTGTTGAACAGTTGAGTTTAAAGCCAGCAGTGAAAAGAGACTAAGAAAGTATGTGGAGAGAGAGTGGCGAATCGACAGAAAGTGACTATCTGACGTGGGACATGAGATGAACGAGAAAACGTAACGATTGGGGTGACGATAACGATAAATCAGGAAGTCGATTCCAGATAAGGTGATGTATGTGATGCAGGATCGATCTATGATTTGTACTGAGGAGATGTAGGTGTGGTCGAGCACGGGTACTAACAGATAAGCTTAGCTTAGTGTACACAATTTAACTAATGTAGATTCAGATATATGTTTGGGGCCCAAAATGTAAAATTAGTCACATGACCCAGACCACACCCCTGTTGGGAGAGTTTACCGTTCATATGCTCTACGACTTGACATAGTCTACCTGTGGCTCGAAAGTTCCAGCCACGTCTGCAATGTATCCATGCAGTCAGCGACTTGCGAAAATTTGACTGAAGCTGCAAGTACGATCGAGAACAGCCTGTATCTGGTCAACAAAGACGATAGGTATAGGAATGTTCCACTTGAAAGCGGCTCTGTTTATCTCCCATCTCTTTCTTTCTTTCTTTCGATTGTGTCGATGAGATTGTATACATACTGTGTGATATTTGAAATGCGCCAGAGGCAGGCGAGCCCGTTCGGTAGTTGACGCTTTGAGAGTCGGGTTAATGACGCTGGCATTCGGTGTGTGTTGATCGCAGACGTTCTGCGGCAATGCTCAAAGTGCTGAGATAGCGATAATACTCAACAGCAGGCACCAGACGTCAGCATCAGGCGACACCGTGTCTCCACGTTCGTCCACCGACGACGCTGACGACGACGACGACGACGTCGGAATGCAGCGTTCGTACGTCGTCTCCGACACCGACACAGTCGCCGGCAAGGCATGTAATTGAACATTTAATTGTAGGTTTTAAGTAAAGTAAACTAAACAGGGTATTCCTATAGCTCGCGTGTGGCACGTGCTACCGCTCATCCATAGGTGCATCCACAAACGGAATGAGCCACACTTGTTTTTACTCCCCAGCTGCAGACCATCACCGCACTTTGGCTGAGAGTTAGAAGCACAGTTGACCAGGATGGCTGGTTACTTACGGAAGATATTTCCACCCGAAGACGGTCACCCATCCCAGTACTAACAGCGCTCAACGTACAGTAACTTCTTCGATCCGCCCAACGCCGTTACCGCCACGCAAAGCCACCACTTTCTTACTCCATCTACATACACGAACTAGCTACACGGCACGGCGTTAGCTTCGTTGCGTCGTATTTTGCAGAGACAACGGTCTCGTGGACTGCATGTGCATACTGTTCGGACTATTGCTACAGACGGAATAGCGTGCTCTGTGTGTGCGTGTGTCTGTCTGTCTCTTGGTCACGTTCGTGAGCCCTGTGAAAACGCCTAAATCGATGGAGATGCCGTTTGGGACTGATTCAGGTGGGCCAAAGGAACCATGTATTAGATGGGGTCGAGAACCCTACGGGAAAGAGCGATTTTTGAGGTTGTCCTGCCCACTAAAAGCACTGGAAGTCTCTGCTGAGGTGTACGCAGCAAACAGTGGCGTAACTACGTCGGAAGCGCCCTGAGGCAAACATTTCCTAGGCGCCCCCACGATTTTAGCGAACGTGAACTCACGTTCATGTACGCCCGTCCGTCTGTCTTCTGTTTGTCTGTTGTCTGTAACGTTCGTGCACCGTACTCAGTCGGCTGAAATTTTCAGCAATGTTTTTACGTCATTTGGTACCTTGGCCATCCATTGACATATACGAAAAATTTTGCGGAGATCGTCCCAGGTGAACCCCTCCGTCAGAGTGGTTAAACGCAAGAGGGGTAGCCAAATAGAGCGATTTTGGACATATCGAACGCTATATCTCAGAAACTGTGCAAGATAGGAGATAAGTTAGTACTAATCACTAATAGGAAGTCGTATATGAGTTTTCGAT
>Ga0209780_1003462_pt1 | contig 11783 bp, 8 predicted proteins | sample WorMetexBAHAMAS2_FD_187384 | JGI IMG/M metagenome (GOLD analysis project Ga0209780, IMG submission 187384) | Marine gutless worms symbiont microbial communities from Max Planck institute for Marine Microbiology, Germany - Inanidrilus exumae... | ecosystem: Host-associated > Annelida > Digestive... | reverse complement strand
CCTTAATCATTTGGAAGTGGATGGAAGATGTGATTTGACTCTGATGTCAGTGATTAAAAGTTTTGTGAATACCTGTCTGTTTTAACCGATAAAGGACTCATTAAAACTGGAAGGCAGTGCATACACGTTTCTTTTGTGGGGAGTTGTCTGATGAATGGTAGCGAGACATGGCTAATGAACGTGGATCACGAGGTATAGTTAGATAGAACTGACACGAGTATGATCAGTTGGATATTTGGGTTTAATATGAAAGATAGAAAGAAAAAAACAGAACTCAGAGAACTTTTGGGATTGGAACCAATGAGCGTGGTGATTAGGAGTTGTAGACTCAGATGGTTGGACATAATGAATGTGACGATGATTCTGATTGGCTGAAATGTTGTACAACAATGAGTCTAGAAGAAATAATACAGGGGACGTCCAAGGAAGAAATGATGGTATGATGTTTAGGAAGATATGACAAGTTTCGCTCGATCCTGAGAGATGCTATGCTTAGATTTAGAACAAGTTGGGCCACTGACTAACTTTACGTGAAAATGACTGTAAAACCGGTGCAGGAATGGGTATGGGTTAATTTCTGTGATGGGTCTGCCCGTGGCTCACCCACGTTTAGCCTGCCTGTAAAACAACTTTGCTATCTGTCGTTGCTGTATTCTGATAGTGACTTGGGCATGCATACACTGTTGTAGCCACATCCATTTCTGGTTCGACTTTATGACGAAGCCGAGTTGAGGGAGTTGTCATTTGAGCCGAAGACTCTGCCATCGCTAGTTCCTCCAATGCCATGGTTCTCTCACGACTGTGGAGGAAATTTGCTGAGCACAAGTATTGTTGTTGTACATTGCAGCTTAACTGTATGCTAATATCTGCAGTAGGTTGAAAGTCTTAAATTATGAGCATTATTAACGGTATTGTAAGTAAGACGTAACTGGTTAACATTACGTCTGACTTTAGCGTTCTGTAGTTACAACACATTGCTATTTAGGCTCTTTTTAGGATTTTGTAACCTGTTATGTACCTCCATTCTGTGCCATCCAGTTGCTATTCAGCATCTTTTTCCACTGCTGCTTTTACGATAGTTTTTTATGTCAATATATCATTTTTCATTTTAAGTATTTCTAGTGTTTTATTATAGCTGAAAGGTAAGGCACTGGACTCTTAGCTGGCTAATCCACGTTTGATATGTCCTGTCACATATGTTACTCATTGGTGGCATCAGGAAGGACATGAAGCAAAAATGTCCTCTTGCTTCAGGAAAGTCATCCCTTTGCATGTGTGCATGATCAAGCCTTCAGACATGGAAGTGGTTTGTGGTGTTTGGTCAGTAGGGTACTGATTTCATTGCAATGTTGCTCTTCAGACAGTTCTATGGATTTTTAAACAATAGTATGATTTTCATGATATTATACCCTTATATTTCAGTGTTTCAAAAGGATAATTATATGTTCATATATCCTTTGACCGGAAGAGGATGAGGCCAAGGGAACTGGCAGACCCGGGTTCACGTGGCAAATGTCCGTTAGATGAAAGTTGTACTGGTATTAATAGTTGTAGAGCCTTATTGTACATGTGTAGCTGATTTTATACGTCATCCAACGCAAGTGTCACAGCAGTTTGACCTCATACGACATTTGCCTCCGCAGTCGCTGATTCCAATGTTCGATGGCGTGAATGTTGTTAGCAGCTGTGCATGGGCAGTCAATAAACCGGTGAGGTTCCTCCATGTGTTTTAGAGCTGCAGATGTTTGGAATTTGCTGATGTTGATGTCATAATGTACACAACTCTGTACCTAAGTGTTTCATAGCAACTTTGGTAAATTATTTTATGCTCTATTTTCACTTACTGTCCATGGATAAACGATTTAAGCAAGCAAGCTGTAGAAATAGTGTGATATCAAACATTACTGTAAAATTGCCTGCCATATCTTCTGTAGATTGTTTGTCTGATTGATCATTACAAACCAATTGTTTAACTTACGGTGCCTTTTTATGTTGCTGTTTTCTGCTAGATGCATTTACCTGTTTCTGCTGTGTTTAATGTTACTGCATTCAACTTTTTGTAGCATTTCGTTACTATGTAAGAATTGTGTACCAAATACATGATGTCTATGATTACGTTTGCACTTCTTTTTTATCATTTTCTTCTGTTAATCCTTATTTTACAATACATAAATGGTGTGCCCCGTACGGGCTCCGGGTCTGTAATGCACCCGGATTTATTTGTTGATTTTGGTGCTATATAAATCGTTTACTTACTTACTTATTTCCTTACTAACTTACTTGTTTAAGAATCGGCATGTTCTGTTTCTGGGCCGGAGGTCGTAAGAGGCAACTAAACCTGGATTTAGTTTTTTTGTGGTTACTTTGGTTTATAGTACATGCATAATTGTTACATGTTGCCCGTATAATGGCTGTAGCGATTGTGCAGTTGTGTGTTTATGGTTCTTTGCTATTTCATTCACACGCTCACAGTATGATTCCCATTGAACTCTTTGCAGGTATTGATCATCAGATACAGCAGCAAGTAACTGAAGTGACTTAAGTTTCATGAACGGAACATTAACATTAAAAGTATGTCCATTTTCGGACTGACGTATATCCACACATGCCGATCCTACTTCCACACACTCCAGGATTTCACAAACGGCGCATCTCTAGCGTGACGTTTATGTTGGCGCACTCTACGGTAATGTTTACATCCCGGTGGGCGTGGCCCGCGAACTGGCCGATTCGTCTGATTTCTAGGGGAGCAAAGTTCTCAAAAATGGGAGGTTCCCTGCCTGGGACGCTGGTGAACCGCCGTGCAAAATTTGATGCCGTTATCTTTATCGTTGGCGGAGAAATCCATAACTGTACAAACACACAAACAAACAGTAACTGATGTATCCACATCTTGCCTGTCGGCATGTGTGGATAATGAATGTGTGTGTTTGTGTGTGGAGATTCTTGACCTGTTGATAGAAGTGTTCAACAAAGGCGGAGATGCCAAACTGGATGTTGCCGTCAGCTACAATCGTGTGCCAGATTTGATGCGCATATCAGTGTACGTTACAGTAATGACTGTCGTATATGTTTACTGTCTGATATGCTGCTGCTTCTTGTGAAAATATGGCACTTTAGAAAAGTTTTGCTGCTTTTTGCTAGGCTTTATGTCTGAATAGATGATTTGGGTTGCTGACAGAAAGCACTTTTACAAATGATGCACACTTATTCCTGCAACATTTAAATATGATGCCCCAAGGTTGAAGTGTCAACAGGAGAGCAAGTGAGCCCACAAACGGCGTCTCAGTTGATTCAGGCGTTTTCGCACAGCTTACCCATGTGCCCAGCACAGAGATAGACACACAGACCACACTATGTGAGACATCTGTAGCTATAGGCTGTATCTATGCACTGCATGCAGGCAGTGCGGCCTAATGCGGTAAGAGGGGAGATTATTTGACCAGCTCTGTGCTGTTGTGCATCATAATTGTGCACATCATATGCACACCTATATAATGAGCAGTTCGTACAATGTCGACTGGATTGGGCTTTGATCTTGCTTGGCTTAGCTGTCTTCTGAGCGCCTCTGTGTCTTTGGTGTATTGGTGCTATATGTAGAAAAATGTTTTTGATTACATCCTTTTCTTTACCTTTTAGTGTGCTGAGCCTGTCGGGTTGGCCCTTGACTTGGAAGACATGAAAGACTATCATCCTTCAGTGCTATTACACTGTTGGTTGGGTCATCTGACCTGTAAAATCGTCTCAGAAATGACCTATAATGTGTTGAGTGGGACGTTAAACCCTACAATACCATACTAATAATTTGGATACGGTGTAGGAGAACTCATGCGTTTCTCTGTAATCCAGACACGCTAATTATCACCAGCAAAGTCATGCGGGCAGTAAAAAATGTTGCTCCAACAAAATCTTCCAGTTCTTAACCATGGGTGCCTTCTAACACAGATTGACGTGTAGTAATGGCTGTGAAATAGGTTTTGTTGTTGTTGTTGTCAGTTGTTTTGATGTTGGGCATTGAAGCATAGTATTTGGTGTTAGTTTTACAACATAACAAAACAACGTATTGCCCTAACAGGATGTAACACTACTGGCTCGCTGGGCAGTGTTACCGTGGAGCTATAATTAGACTGGAAGCGGCATGACCTCATCGCCTGGCCTGCGTGGGTGAAGCCGCCTGCAGGTTCGCTGTGGAGTGTTACAGACGACGACAGATGATGATGACGACAGACAACAGTGACCGTTAGTAATTTGGCTCCCCTACACTATTTGTAGGTGGGCTAGTCATAATCGAGTTATAGCAATATTTTTGTATCAAGACAGCATTTAAATTTATGTAGGACAATGACAGACCAAGAGAAGTACAGAATCATGAAGCAAAACAAGAGGATTTTGAAGGAGCAAAAGGAGGCCTACAGTTTGTGGTGCACTGAACTCTATCGACTCTCAATAGCACACAAGGTTTCCTATTGCTCAGTGTACATTATCCATTACTGGTTTTTTGGTTTATCACTGTGTCTCTCTGTCACAGTGGTAGTCTATCTGCATATATGGCCAACTATTCAGTTTGACATTGTTAGTTGTACTATCTTTCTCTGTCTCTGGCATATTTTGACAATCGCTGATTGATTTTGTACTATATGGAGCATGATCTCACTAAATTGATGTGCCCTCATGTTTTACATGTCAATTTTGTGAGTGCAGTATCAAGATGAAGTTATCTGGTTCCCACACAACATGGATTTTCGTGGACGAATATATCCGACATCAACACTGTTCAATCACTTTGGTATGAGCTTTGTACAATATATTTTTGTCATTTCACAATGATGTAGATATTAATATGTGTCGGATTGAATACACTTGATATGGGCACGGAACCTTTGGACCCTCGGTGACCGAGCGTTTCCAGTTGCAGCTGTCCGTGCCTGGAACTCTCTGCCATCTTTCGTCAGAGATGAACAGTCACTGGCGGCCTTTTGACGGCAACTGTAGACAGTATTTTTCAGGACATCCTTTGGCGAGGATGCTAATACCTGAGCCGCGTCACTGTTAACACATGACTGTTTAGTGTTTGTTAGGTGGCCCTGCAGCGTTTTGTGCTAGTGATAATGCCACATCAACATTTATAATAATAACAATAATAATAATAATAACATTGCTGGTGTTGCATGCAGGCTGTTTTCATGCATGTGCAGGAAATGACGTTTCTCGAAGTATGCTGGTGTTTGCAAAGGGCAAGCCACTTGGTCGTGATGGGCTTGACTGGCTGAAGATTCATCTTGTCAACCTGACTGGATTTAAGAAGAGGTCTCCAGCTTTCAGCAGATCAATCGTCTCATGTGCAGAGTTTTTCAGTTAATTTAGAGATGGGAAAGAACACAAAATTTTGTATTTTGGTTCACCTTGAGTTTTTTTAGCCACATTGATTTGGTTTGGTTTAATTTTTGTTCTTACTAATTTTCAGTTTTCCAGTTCTTAGCACATTTAGGGTACATATAGTTTGGTTGGATTTAGGTTCGTTTCAATCTGCATTCACAGCTTTTATTGTGTGAATATGTATTTGATATTCTTCTGTTGAGTGTTGATGTTAAAATGAATTTAGTTTTGCCTTGGTTTATTACTTTGCCCACTGGAGCTGATGCGAAGGATTGTGATGAGTACAGTGTCTGTCTGTCTGTCCGCGAGGATATCTCCAGAACCGCATGCGTGATCTTATACCAAATTTTTGTGCAAATTTTTATGGCCGTGGCTCGGTCCTCCTCTGGCATTGTTGCGATACATTATGTACTTCAGTTTTGTGGATCACATCATGTTGTTTTCTATAATGGGCCATATAGTGGTATGAATTTTGCTACAAAGGACTGATTTCGCTTCAGTTTACTAATTTATTGTGAAGTCAGACATAATTCAATTTCCTAATATTTAACGGCATAATTTTGACTATTTCGAAATTACTGGCAAACTGCAAAAAAAAGGAACAGAGAATTTTTGGACGAGTAATGGGAAGAATTACCAAAATGCCGTAGCTATTGTTATTGTTACAATGGTAACTCTGAACGTTGGCTGAGAAACTAATGATGCATGAGCATAGGAAAGCAAACATAGTTTAACGTTAATGGGACTTAGGTTAAAGAAGTATATAGAGTTAAGGGAAAATTGAGCCGTTGAGAATAAAAGTGGTCCATCTGCAAATATACTGAAGTTGAATTGGCGATTGCATGGTAGGGGTAAAGTCTTATATCTAAGATAGCTTTGTTTGGTACCTGGTAGTTGTGTGGCCTATGAATAAACTGCTTCATCAGTGTCCATAGGTTTCCTATGACATACAACTAGGCTAGTTCAGAAGCTAACAACATGAAGTAATTTATATTGCAATTTTTTCATGATTAATATACTGCTGCTGCTGCTACTACTACGCTTAATGGTCATTTTTCCAGTCGGACCTGGGTCAGCTGGGATTAGTGGAACAGAGTTTTTATGGGTCAGATGTCCTTTTTGCAACCCAACCTTCAGCATCCAAGCACTGAACAAAGCACTAAATATTACCATCCTTTCTTTATCTACAGCTGGATTCCTGGCAGAAGGGGCTTTGAACCCTTTATGCTGGCTGCCTGATGCTTAATAATATTAATTAATTGTTAATATGTTTAGAGCAATAATGGTAACCGATGATTTCAGAGCCAGAAATTTATTGTTGTATGGGAGCCTAGTGACTGGATTTACATGTGTTACTTTCTTGTGAAAAATTTGTGTTTTGCTGCTGTAGACAGCCAAATCGAGAACGCCTTGCATTCGCCAATGCCATGATGGATGAAATTCTTGATTCATCTGACAATCCATTTAGTGTAAACAATATTTAATTTTATAAAACAGTAATGACTTAATTACTATCTGCCCATTTCGCTTTTTTGCTACTGCATATTGTGCAGTACTGATGGACAATCTAATCAGTATTATTAGTATTGCAATCAGCGTGTGTGTATGTGTGTCTTTTTGTTTGTCTGTCCTCTCGCATATCTTAAAAAACACCCAAAATTTTACCAATTTTTCTGTACACGTTACATGTGGCCATGGCTCGATCGCCTTCTGACGGTAATGCAATACGTTAATGTATTTCCAGTTTTGTGGATGGTGTCTTGTTTTCACATAATGGAGCAAATGTGCCAGAATCAGACTGTTTCGTCCAGTTCGCCAGGTGGCAACACCAGGCGCAGAGTCGGCCATCTTCAACTGCATCTTGTTTTTGTTACCGTCTACAGTGATAACGTTAGCTGGATGGAGTACACTGCTGATTAATAATTAAATTTACATTTTAAACAGTCCTTTCCATGTCATAAGAGCCATTAGAGCACTGGTGATCTGAGTTTCTGTATCTATCACTGAGACACCAGCTTAATCTGCAGGACCACGGATATAAAGCAAGCTCATTGCATGTCGTGCATGTTTGTGCCTGAGCTTTTGATGGTGCTCACGGTGCCTGTCCATGGAGTGAAGGTCAGGCTGATTTGGTGTAGGAGGCTGGTTACATATGGAGATGGTTTGCCTGCCCAAAAAGTCACCCTCACAGTACCAATCAGTCCCAATGTAGATTAACATGATTGCTGATCAAGTCCAATTCGCTACCAGTACTAATGTGGCAAGCTGTCACTATATTACAATTAACATTAAATGACAGCATAGTACGAACTGTTTTTGCTTTGTCATTAGGCTTTGCCGAGAACGTCTTAATTTTTTGTCGCATTTTTGAGTATTAGAAAGGATAATGATTAATCGTTTATGATTGTTAATTTTTTCCCTTTCATACTTTAGTGCTGTTAGGTTGGTGACATCCAGCCTGTAGAAAGAAATCCCAGATGACACCTGACCTAACCTGTAGTAATTCTGTTAATAGAAGTTTAACTATTAACCATTAGTCTGTACAGCCAAAGATTATAGATTTAGGTTACTGAAGATGACCAGTGGTCACTGTGTGGCCATCATAAAGTATTTGACTTACTGCCTGTGGATCAGCATTTGTGAAAATAAAGTTAACAAGAAGCTCAGCCATGTGATGCTCTGTGTCAGTTGAAAGTTGCATGACCATGAATACACCCCTTTCAGGGTAATTTATGGTTCATATGCTAGTACTTGCTTTTGTCGGTGTGAATACTGAATTTGAAGTACTTAGCTTTGTCCATGATTTAGCTATTTGGCCGGCTAGTAATCTCCATCTGCTGTGTGTGTTTTGTGTGCTATAGGGCCGTCGTTGGTGGCAGACGTCTGACAAACCGTGGCAGACACTTGCAACATGTATGGAGATTGCCAGTGCCGTACGGTCGCCTGACCCGGAACAGTTTGTCAGCCGAATCCCAGTTCACCAGGTATCCATTTAGCTGCATCCAGTGATCCTCTATAACACGAGAATTGAACGAGTGTACACTGTATGAGTGTTGTCCTTCATTAACTTATCAACTCTGTTACATTGTTCTCAGATGCCCTGCATGAAGATATTTTTATTATTATGAAGAGTGATTTAGAGTTCATTTCCTCGATGCATTTCAGCATAATGTCGTTATTTGTGGATTAGTTACAGTTAATTTTTCAGCATGCTACAAGTATTGTTACTGGCCCACCTAATGGGCCAGTATTGTTTTGCTTGCTGGCATCTGTCATTGTCGTCTGTAACACTCCTCAACCGGCCTGCAGGAGACTCAGCTGTGCAGGCCAGGCGATGACGTCATGCCACCTCTAGTCTAATTATAGCTCCATGGTAACACTGCACGGCTACGTCCCGTTAGGGCGACACCTTGTTTTGAGATTTGTTAATATCTTTATCTTGTGCTAATTATGTACGTGGGTAGCCACACGTCTGTTTTTGCAGGACGTTCTTACACTGTATGTACTGTCAGTTCATAATTTTTATATCGAAGTGTTTGGAATGGTTTTATGTAGGACGGTTCTTGTAACGTCCTGCAGCATTATGCTGCTCTCGGCCGAGATGTCACTGGTGCTGAGTCAGTCAACCTCACTCCAGCTGATGCACCCAAAGACGTCTACTCAGACGTCTTGGCATTGGTATGAATTTTTTATTATTTGACCTTTTAAACAATTTCTGTGTATGAGAAATATTTTCATGCAGAAGTAACGTTATCATATCAACATACAGGTTAAGCTTGCACAGATGTGGCAGATATGTTGCATATGTTACCATTGACTCGACTGGCATTGAATTGAAATTTTGTGATTACAAAATCCATTATTATTGTTGTTGTTGTCATTGTTGATGGTACTGTATTAATAAGCTGTGTTTAATGCGCCATGTGTGAGTTGTATAGGCCCTGAATGGGCTTCACAGCTGTAATGTGCCGTAATTTATTTGTTAATTCCAGTGCCATAGAAATTGTTTGTTTGTTTATGTGACTTCCTTCCTTACTTCTTTACTTTTTACCGGTACTTATCTACTTCTTCGAGAATAGGCCCATTCCATTTCCATGCCAGAGGTCATAAAAGGCGACCAAACCTGGCTTTAGTTTTTATGTTTATTTTATGTTGATGTATATTTTGTTACGGATGCGTGTTTGCATTTGTTGTGTTAGATTTAGTTTTTCAGTACTTAGCCAAGAGGTGATTGGCTGGGAAGAACATCTCCGAAATGACCTGTTTTGTTTCCGGGGGGGGAAGTAGAATCTTAACTCAGTCAATCAATCATTGAGAACAAACCATTGAGAGCAATGTATAGTTAGGGTGAACTATGTGATTGATGATTTAGATTTTTAAAAATTTTTTATTTGTATTTTTATGTCCGAGACATATGCTCATTTTCTTAATTTTTTGTGTGTAATTTTTACGAAGCTTTGTGTTGCAATTGTATGTTGCTTTCAGGTGGAAAAGAAACGCCAGGAAGATGCTGCCAATGGTGTGACAATTGCCAAGTGTCTAGAAGGCTTTTTAGAGAGAAAGGTTTAAATGGACTGCGATTTTTCTGTAATGTACGGCAGAAATTCTGGTAACTGTGAATGTGACATATCATGATGTGGTCATGGTGCATTAATGTGACACGCCACTGGGGTAATAGAAGCTGATTGACTGCCAGCTGTCTGACTAGATGAAAAGCAGGAACATGGATACTGGAGCTGCTGGTCCTGTATTCCACAGGGAATTATGAATACCACGCTGTTCATATCCATTCGTTGCAGCACATGGGTCTAGTAACAGCGAATAATCAGTCACAAGCTCACATGTGCGATTTATTAGTGGTTCGCCTACACATAGTGTAGAGGGCCAGACTAGTAACGGTCGCTGTCATCTGTAACACTTGCATATGCAATGTAACACACCAGGCGGCACCACGCGGCGGGCCAGTAGTGTTACGTCCCATTAGGGTGACACCTTGTTTCTCTGAATTTAGTTGCTGTTGTTAGCACTGTTGACTGAGGTAGTTTATGTCCAACAGAAATTAATTGCGAGTATTCTTAGCTGGCTGGTAGCATTTGGCTATGACCATTTTCGTGCCAAACCACAAGATATTTTACCTTTGTACTCTTATTATTTAAAATGACCCCACGGGACTAGATTATTTCTGTGCTATTTGACACATTTTTGAACAGTGATAAATACTGTTTGCCATTTCTGTTTTCTATGCGACTGCTTACAGGAGTTTATACATGAATGTGATCTCGTTGTAGGTGATTAAGCAGACAATAATGACGTCTGTCTATGGTGTGACAAAATACGGGGCACGTGCTCAGATTGATAATCAACTTAGGCACAATGTTGAGAACTTTCCGCCCGAGCTGGTGTATGATGCACGGGCGTACTTGGCTAAGAAAACATTCGAGTGTCTGTACATAATGTTCACCACCAACAAAGCCATTCAGGTTTGCAGTTTACAGTTTGCTTCCTGTTTATTTATTGATGATTTCCACATGTTTTCTGTCTGCATTGGTGAGCTCCATATGGGCTCCGGGGCAGTAATTCGCCGTGATTCATGTGTTGATTTTGGCACTATATAAATTGTTACTGGCCCGCCTACACATAGTGTAGGGGGGCCAGACTAGTAACGCTGCCGGCGGATGGGCCGGCCGCCATGCACATGGGTGGTCGGGCGTGTTGGCGGTCGAGCGGCCGACACTGCACAGCGGGCCAGTACGGTCACATCCCGTTAGGGCGACACCTTGTTTGTTTGTGCGTTTACTTAACTTACTTGCTCCCTTTCTTCCTTCTTTACGTATTTCTTTCCTTGTGCTTTCTTTCTTGCTTATTTACTTCTTAACTTGTTTACTTCCTGACTTGTCTTTCTTCTCCTTCCAGAATAGACCCGTTCCATTTTTAGGCTTCAGGTCGTAGGAGGCGACCAAACCTAGATGTAGCTTTATGGGTTCATTTTATGTTGTAGTACACTGTATATTTTGTTATGGATGCGTGTTTGCTTTCATTGTGGGCCACTTTGATTGCCTCAAGTTGACATTGTAACTTCACAGGACATGCATGTTTGAATGTGTGTCATTTGTACAATGTGTGTGTTGTTTGGTTGTCAGGACTGGTTGGTGATGTGTGCTGACGTCATTGCCAGAGTTCGACATCAGCCGGTGGAGTGGGTGACTCCACTTGGTTGGCCTGTCATCCAGCCATACTTCCGGACAAATAAACTTGTCGACAAAAAGAATGGTGACAAAGTGGCATATGAGTGAGTTTTGGTCACTCTTTGTGACTTTGTTGTGACTTTTATTTGTTTATATGTGTAATCTGCTAAAGGCTGAGATCATTTTATTTTTTGCAGTAAATATATATATATATATATATAT
>Ga0209780_1003461_pt1 | contig 11784 bp, 4 predicted proteins | sample WorMetexBAHAMAS2_FD_187384 | JGI IMG/M metagenome (GOLD analysis project Ga0209780, IMG submission 187384) | Marine gutless worms symbiont microbial communities from Max Planck institute for Marine Microbiology, Germany - Inanidrilus exumae... | ecosystem: Host-associated > Annelida > Digestive... | reverse complement strand
AAAGTTATGCGCATCATTTTGCATGTCAGCTGAGAAGTATCGATGTAATGTCGATAAAAAAGGCCAAAAAGTATCGTCGATACCGCGATCGATACTTTTATACGAAAGTATCGTCGATACCGATATTTCAAAAGTATCGTCGATAGTATCGATATCGATATTAACAACCTTGTGGCCTACCCAACCCAAACTCGTGCCTGGCCTACCAAAACGGCGCTGGTCATCCCCATGATCCCCACGTACACCACTCCTGTTGTCCTACTCAAAATTTGTCCCCCGTTGTCTTTTTAAGTTTGTATAACCTTCGAGTTTGTGTAGTTAATCCGTGTTTTTAGAGTGTGTGTTTTATAAATGTGTTGTCTTTTCTTGTGCCATTTCTTATTCAGTGCTCACGTTTGATGAGTCATATAAAGATTTACTTACTTACTTAATTTGCTTGGCCTTTGACTGGCCTACCCAAATGAAAATTCCTAGAACCGCCACTGTAATTTACCTACAGTTGTTGACACACCTCCACAGCCTGTGGCCCTCATCCGATGATCCGACGCACCTCCAGCTGAGCGTGGTCAAATGTCATGTCGTCATGCAGCTACTTCTGGTTTAGCAGATGAGTCTGCCAGACTGAAAAGACACCAGTCATAAAACTGAAATTTCTTCAGTATGTATTAGGCGGGAAAAAGCCGTAATACCCTTAATAACAGCTCTATAGCAGCTGTAGTTTCATCGGATAACTTATGATTCAGGGGCTCCGATACCAATCCCAGCAGAGAAGCTGCATGTTACCAACGTAAAAATGCTGACTCAGCATTATCGTCACTGCTTGAAGACGCAGCAGCATTGCTGCAGTAACTTACAGAAACCAAACACTCGCTTATAACGGCCTCTTTTTCCAGGACAACCTGACAGAGCCAGCACCAGAAAGGCAGAACCAGTTCTGGATTTTAATGCGGCAAGATACAATAGGATGGCATTGTCGTCTGCTGGACCATAGGGCTATGCAAACCATTTGTACCTTACTTCAGACAGATAACCACGATATTAAGTCCGGGTGTTCTTCATGACGCCCATGCAACCACTGCAACAGTCAACAATTTTTCTCACAGGAAATCGGTAAAATCGTGCATTATTCGCTTGATCAAAAAGAAAACAAAATTTCAGCTGCCTCTCAAACTGTCGCTAACGCACAGATCACGCTCAAAATCTGCCAGGGTCAGCCCCAACATTTGGTTCACATTGGTCCAGATTTCAACAAAATTGGTCCGCTATGAGCCGAGTTATAACCGAACACGTGAAGGCCGTTCTTTTGCCGCATAGAGTATTTTCATCATACGCTCTTCCAGCCTATAAAAATTAGCCCAGAACGGGGATGGTGGTGAACTCTTTGCAACTGACGTTTGTGCCAACTTCAAAGTCACGTGATACAAAAATAAGGTCTAATATCAAAAATCCGATCTGAACAAATTTATATATTGTGCCCTAGTTTAAGAATCAGTGGTCAGTTGCCAGCTTCTGTTGTAAGTGGCGGAAAAGACAGCTTTTGAAAACGGCCGGATTTTTTCCAACTTTGAAGGGCTTGTGACTTTGGACCGGGTCATACTGCATACCGCCATGCAAACTCGTCGACCTCTACATACATGCCAAAGTTCATTAAAATCAAAGAAACGTTTTGTGGACGGACGGATGTACGCACGCATGGACAAACGGACATTTGAGACCGGCTTTATTAGGTCGACTCTGTCGAACCGTCGACCTAAATATTCACTTGACTGGCCCATAATAATATTTCACAGCACAATAATTTGTAGTTCCTGCTGCCATCTTTTTGTTTATGTTTACAACTTCAGTGATGTAAAGTATAATTAATGAAATTTGAAATATACTTACTTACCAATGCTTTGACACTGGGGTGACCGGAATGGCAATTTGGCCTGAAAAACCTGCTTTAATTATCCCCAAAAGTCTCTTTCAGGGCAACTGGCCTAATGTGAGTATCTGATAAACGGAATGCCATGCCTCTAGGAAAGTAGCAGTAATTATTCATATAAAGTAATTGTTAATTTGAAAAATAACTTATAGCCCGGCATGGGACTGGCGGTCGACTCCTACTTACTGCCAACTTCAAAGTCACATGACACAAAAAGTAGGACAAAAAGATAAAAAATCCGGCCACAATAAGCTTTAGGTATTGTGCCCTAATTAAAGAATCCGTGGTCATTTGCCAGCCCCCATGATAAATGGGGGAGATAGCCTTTGAAAATGGCCGAATTTCCGACTTTCAAGGGCTCGTGACCTTGACCTTGGATGGAATCATACTGCATACCATCATGTATCAGTCGTCGACCTCTATCTACATCCCAAATTTCATTGAAATCAAAGTGGACGGACGTACAGACGGACGTACGGACGAACATTTGAGACCCACTTTATTAGGTCGACTCGGAGGAGTCGACCTAAAAAGTTGAGTATTAAATATATTACCAGTCACATTTTTAGTCTAAGATGCACATCTATTGCTACAGACAGAGTAGTGTGGTCTGTTGGTCATGTTTGTGAGTCCTGCAAAAACGATTGAAATGCCGATTGGAGGGTAAAATTGCTGTTTAATTTGCTAAAGTAATTCTGAAGCAAAACATAAAACTTAGCAATATTTCATAATCAGGACGTCAGGAAAAAACTGAGATAAGAAGAATTAGTTGCAAGTTGCTTTCCAACATTCATCTTTCCAACTGAAACTGCAGACACACATAAGCACAAAGTCTCTTGATGGTTTGTCGAGATGTGCAATGTCTACTTTAACTTCTTCTTGGGACGGATGTTGTTTGTGTGACCACATTTCTTCTTGCGGCAATTAGTTGCACGTGGATGCAGTCTAGCATAGCACCTGCCACAAACAGTAATGATAAGACTGCACCTAACGTCGTAACACAATATAAATCACTTTGGAGGCTGCCTTTCAACCAGCTATAATTGCTAGTGTCAAAAATAGCAGTTCCACAGCTAGACCAAGAACACTGAAAATTAGATGTGAAAACTTGATGCCTTGTTGCTAAAATAACATTTCCTAACACCCAATTGTGATTTCATTTATTCTCATTTTTCACCAAATATTCTTGACTATGACCTCTTTAATACATGTCATTACCAACTAGACGAGTTGCAGAGTATCTGGAGACACACTGCAATATAGGCTCGAAGAGAGCGTTTCCCACCAGCGTACTCGACAGGTGACACAACTGTTTACTTATTTACTAATGAACAAGCTGCTTAGTTCCTGCACTCGACGATACCTATTGTCACATGCCTGCGACTGAGTGATGCCAGCATTATCTGCCGTGTTACTTATCTTCTGTTTCCAATTCAGTCTGCTTTTCTTCAATATATTGCTCGCTAGACCACACCAGCACTGCAGCGTACTATTGGTTTTAATATGCAATATTGGACATCGGACGTTGACGAAAATCTGGGTAGGCACCTTTCTTGTACGGAACATACAGTCCAGCAGAAGACTGGATTCTAACAATAATAAATTAGCCCCATACAGGACTGACGGTCGGCTCCTACTTACTGCCAACTTTAAAGTCACGTGACAAAAAAACTAGGACAAAAATCAAAAATCCAGCCCCGATGAGCTTTACATATTGTCCCCTAATTTAAGAATCCATGGTCATTTGCCAGGCCCCATTATAAATGTGGGAGGAGATAGCCCTTGAAAATGGCCGAATTTCCGACTTTCGAGCGCTTGTGACCTTGACGTTGGATCGGGTCATACTGCATACCATCATGCATCACTCGACCTCTACCTACATACCACATTTCATTGAAATCGCAGAAACTCTTTTTTGTGAACGGACGGACGTACGGACATTTGAGACCCACTTTATTAGGTCGACTCGTAGGAGTCGACCTAAAAATGGAAACTAGGCATCCCGCAGAGGGACCTTTTGGAAGTTAATTTCCGGCAATCTGTAATCATTGCAGAGTTATGACGTCCTGAAGTCGCAAGACCTGGAAATTTTGTGAGCAATATTTGCATTTTTTTAGAAAACAATCCGGCTCAAACTGTCGCTACTGCGCGGATCATGCCCAAAATTTGCCAGGGCCATCCCCCACATTTGGATCACACTGTTCCAGATTTCATCCAAATCAGTTCACTTTCAGCGGAGCTATTACCGAACGCGCAAAGACCATTTTTACACCCTTAAAGTATTTCCAATATAGGCTCTTTGAGCCTATAATAACACCAAACCTGTCAGAGACATGGAAAAACCACTAGCAATTCAGGAATGATTATTTCTTGACAACCGTAAAATTCATAGTTTAAGTGACAAGATATTTTAAGTGACAAGATATTGTACAGTGAACAAACTACCACACATTTCCACAAACACAGTTGGAATTAAGCAAAACAAAGTGTCGCCCTAATGGAACGTAACCGTACTGGCCCGGCGTGTAGTGTCGGCCGCTCGACCGGCTTGCCGGCAGTGTTACAGACGCTGACAATGACAGACACCAGCTGTCATTACTAGTATGGCCCCCTACACTAAGTGTAAGCACGCCAGTAATAACTGCACAGTTTGAGTTGCCACTGGATACATTAACCTATCAAGTTCAGCGGCTGGTATGGAATCCCGTATCAGATCAGCTTCAAACTGTGATCAGCTGTAGCAGATGACTGTGTTGAGCACTGAGTTTAGATACTTGCGACAGATCATTTTGTCACAGTTGTACTTCTGTGCCAGCATGCGAAGAGACGGTTCGATGATTCCTCCGCGAAGACGCAGCACCAGGTGCAGTGTTGACTCTAACAAAGACAAACTGTACTTTCTCACAACCGAAATTAACAACCATGTAAAATATACTATAATGACATGCAACAAAAAAACATGGAACATGTGCTTCAATGTTGACTACAAACATAACACAGCAGACTCACCATGCATTTGCTTACCTATTACATCAACTGTCAGCACCACAACGGTCTGTCTAGGATGTGCTGTAGTTCATGCAGGCAACATTACAATGAAAACAAACTGTCTCAACTCGCCTCATTGTATTTGTTTTTCAAATTTTTCAACAAAAAATCTGTAAATAACCTATTTTGATACCATAACGTGGAAGTGAATGCAGCACAATATGTAACATTTACAACATCGTATGTTATAATTCTGAACAGCAGGAAACCTTTCTGAATGTTGTAGTCACTCAGCGTACGCCCATCCTCCAGTTGCTTTCCAGCAAAGATAAGACGCTGCTGATCCGGTGGAATACCTGCAATATTCATCAAATTAATCATAACATGCCACTGACAGACCCGCACGACACAGTTCCTCACACCCACCGTGTTGTACACATATGTTGATGGTCAATGTGATAAACTGGCGACCGACGACGTCACCAGTTTATTACAACAACCATCCACTTAAGTTGACGGCACCTTAGAGGATCAACGTGACAACGCTACCTGCAGCCGTTCTAGAGATACGGTTGGTGCTCACCAAAATTTAAATGGTTCACATGACTTGACCACTCCCCTTTCAGGGATGGTTTGCTATCCGTGGGCTAGCACTTGCTACCGTCAACCTACCTACTAAATTTGAAGTCTTTATCTCCAGTCTCTACCCACTACAAACATATGAAAGGCAACACAAAATGTCGACAATGGGATGGTTTGGGGTAGCTAGAGTCACTGAAGGTGACTGGAAATAGCACCATTCAATACAGCACATACAAGTTCCTATTAGTATTCCTATTTAGCACCATTTCTGAGATATAGTGATATACTGGTCAAAAATTGCCTTCTGTAACTTAACTAACCTCTATTTGGCACCCCCGATGGGGGTGACCCCGTTGGAATTTTGCAGAGATCTTTGGCATCAGCACAGTCCATGGGCTATTGTGAACATATGTTTAGCCGTTTTGGTACAATACCAGCACGTGGTAAACGGACAGACAGATGGACAGACATGACGGCAGCATTATACCATGCGAGCATGGTGTCGTGCAGTAAAAATGCGATCAGCCAAGAATTTTCTCTGTCTGTAGAAAGGAATACAAAGCTAGAAATATTCAAATATGCCTAAGAACAAATGTAGTTGTCTAAAATTTTAAAGTATAATCTGTTTCCACAAGACAGTATTATCATAACAACAGCTAAGTGAAATGCATCTTTCTGGTGAACATAACATACAGCTGATGACAATCAATCATTTTACCAGTCTGTTGGCAATTCCTTCTAGCAACTGTATAACGAAAACATCAAAAGTGATATTTTGTGCAATAAGATGGTTATACATAAAGTTAATGCCTACTTTTACTGCACATACCTGTAATCAAAGTACAAAAATCATTTACGGCAAAATACTGGTAAAAATGAAAACTCACCTTCTTTGTCTTGAATTTTAGCTTTCACATTTTCAATGGTGTCTGAAGGTTCCACCTCCAGAGTAATTGTCTTGCCTGTCAGTGTCTTCACAAAGATCTGCATCTGTCATGGAAAATCAAATGTTTCAAAATAATGCAGAAGTTAAATACTTAAAAGTTTATTACTCCACAAAGTGGACCACAAAACAGACTGCTTTTAAGAGTTCATAACTTTTAGTTAGCTGTGATCTGCTAGAGATGTAATTAAGGTGTCACTGTGTAGCACAAATGTACAGAAAAGGTTGTTTACAAAATATCAGTTAATTTTTACTGTTGCAGTTAAATATTCTTTGCGTTCAAAAAAATCGCGTATGGCCCCAGTAACAGAATGTCAGGAAAATTTTTTGCTAACGTCACGCCTGCGACGTGCAAAAATACTACAACGGACTCGTTTAATAAAGTCCTCTACAAATTTCTCACAACTACCACACCTCCATACTTTCATAACCTCACATCCGTCCTCGCAGTACTCGCTCTTCATCCATCGTTACTCTTGCTCGGCCACCTTCATCATCCTCCCTGATCGCTCCTTTCATTATGCTTCACCTTGTCTCAGGAATAAGCGGCCCTTTGTCTCTTCGTCAACCTCATTCTGGTACCAGTTACTCCATTTCCGACTCATCTACTCCTTCACCCATCACTTCTTCCTCTTCTGATTCACCACTCTGTAGAGGGTCTGCCTAAAAATCGAAATCCACAAAATCTACAAAATCCATATGCCTAAATATCGAAATCCACCGACGATATACGAAATCCACTGCCTAAAAATCGAAATCCACAAAGTCCACGAAATCCACTCAAAAGCGACGTTGGCTAAATACAGAAATCCACAAACTGTACGAAATCCACATTGGCAAGGCAGTCAACAAACCAACAGGCAATTGTTATAGTATTGACATAATGTATATTCAATAAACACGTTAGTAAGTCTGTCTGTCAGCTGTCTCTACCCACGTGTTAGAATTCTGCAGTAAAGGAAATAAGCACATGAATGCGTTATACGTGTGGAGCGAGGATTAAAAGGGGGCGTGTAGTTGTAAGGCAGTTACGTTTCTTGCAAGTCTACTCTCGTGGTAGCTCTGCGCACATGCAATGAGAAACAGGCACTGACTCAACGGTTTCGGGATGTTGTCGCAATGGAGTCGATCGCTCGTGTTCGTGACTTGAAAGTGATGCCGGCGTCGTTTGCTGCTAATTACCACAGCAGCTTGTGGACTTCGTGGATCTCATGCAGGCTGTGGATTTCGATGTTTAGGCATGTGGATCTTGTACAGGCCTAAGTGTTGTGGACCACAACACTTAGGCGCCTGTACGAAATCCACATGCCTAAACATCAAAATAGTGGATTTTGATCTTTAGGCAGGTGGATTTCGTACAGTTAGTGGATTTCGATATTTAGCCAAGGTCGCATTAGAGTGGATTTCGATTTTTAGGCAGACCCGTCTGTATATCCGTAACTCCCTCTCTCTCTTTCACTCCCGGCTTAAAACCTATCACAAATCCTAGCTCCTCCTCCCCCGCAGTTTCACTTCTTCCTCCCGGACTGCCTTCACAGACTATTGCATGGATAGTTTCTGCTGAGCTAGTCGGTTTTGGTTTATTTTTTCCTTATTTTTTCGTTGCTGTGCCGTGCACTGGATTAAGCTGGCCATCTCGTCAGCTGTCGAGCGCACCGTATCATATCGTATTATCGCTCAACACGAGAAAATAAAATGATTTGTAAAACTTCTTGATTAAAGACAGGCATGGATCGGTCAATAATATAGCAGTAAATAGAATATTCAATGACTAGATCTTTGAGACAAATGGATTGGTAGAATCACAAAAAATCGTACTTTTACGACGCGTTATTAAACCACTCTTCTAACGTTTACAACAACAAAGAATATTTATTTATTGCGTGGGGTCTGCCTGAAAACCACACACCACCGCAGTGACCTTAAAGGACCACAGTCCACAGACCAAATGTTTTAGGCCTCAAATGACCGCGTAGACCAAATGTTAAAGGCATTATCATCATCATATCATATTATCATAATCAGATTTATATAGCGCCATTACGCGGAGGCTTCAGAGACCACCACAGACCAAACGGGATGAGACAACACACTCTGTGTGCGACATTAAATATCAATAAATAAATAAATCAATCGATCAATCGTATGCATGTTTCATTGGGCCCACCAGATTCAGCCTCCTCCCCCAAATGGCATCTCGATCAGTTCAGCCGTTTTTGCTCACGAATATGACCAATAGACACACGCACGCAGAAGACCACGCTACTCCGTTCTTTCCGTTGGAAACAAAAAAAAACAAGCCGCGAATAGGAAGAAAGTAAGGACAAAGCTATAGGCCATTTGTCTGTATTGTAAACGTTTAAATGACTCTCGTTAAATTCCGACCCTGAACGTCAAACCATTCGTTTAAACGACAACGGCGGGTAAATGTGCGTTGAGACACTTAAGAAAAGTGCGACTATTATTAACCGCCGAGTAATTTTTCGGCGGCGGCGGAAACGGCCGACGGCGGCCTAGACGAAAATTTTCCGGCTGACTTTCAGCTAAGCATAAAATTAGGAGAAGCGGCTGAATTTGTCGGGGAATGTTTCTTGCTTCCCTCAGAGTACCCCCTAGCGTCACCCCTGCAACATACTTACCGCTAATTCGAAATGTCTATCTCCACCAGTTACAATAAAAGGCGACGTAAAATACAGAATATTGGGTGGTGGTTTGGGGGTATTTACAGGTCAATCAATGTCGTTGGAAATAGCACAATTCGATAGAGCGCATATGAGTTCTCAAACTAATCTTCCATTGAAGGCCTAACTAACGCACTACTATTATAGCTACGACTCATTTTGTTGTTGATAAATTAGGCATACTATTGAAACATTACCTCCGTTTGGTTTAAATAACTAGGCCTAACTCACACGGAGCTATTTGACTAACTCACCAGTGCGAACGTTTTTATTACGACTTGCCAATTACCGCTGCTAATTAGGTCGACTCCTGTGAGTCGACCTAATAAAGTGGGTCTCAAATGTCCGTCCGTCCGTCCCTACGTCCGTCCGTCCGTCCACAGTCCACAAAAAGTTTCTTCGATTTCAATGAAATTTGGTACGTAGGTAGAGGTCGACGAGTGATGCATGATGGTAGGCAGTAGGACCCGATCCAAGGTCAAGGTCAAGGTCACGTGCCCTTGAAAGTCGGAAATTCGGCCATTTTCAATTTTCAACGGCTATCTCCTCCCCCATTTATAATGGGGCTGGCAAATGGCCACGGATTCTTAAATTAGGGGGCAATGCCTATAGCTTGTCAGGGCCGGATTTTTGATTTTTGTCCTAGTTTTTTGTGTCACGTGACTTTGAAGTTGGCAGTAAGTAGGAGTCGACCGCCAGTCCCGCACGGGGTTAATTTATACTTTTATTGCCATCTGATCGTCGTTGTTGTCACAGCAACAGTTTCGGTCTTCTATACGTATCTGTTCATTATCGTATGTTGCCTGCACTGAAATTTATCTCATTTATAATCTGAATTGTAACCTACTTCAATACTTTTGAATTTTTGTCTGGCAAAGCTAGCTACTAGTCTTAACATGTCGCAATATAGCACGCAAAACGCAGGAAATGTACAGTTATTATCAAATATCCAGGGGGCTATAACAACAGGGCGTGTAAGTTATTTAATATAATACTGTTTGACAAGTTCCGATGTTACATAGGCCTATCACAGGCGAGACCGCTTATATTATGTGCAAGAATTTAATTATTTATTAGTTATCTATTTATTATGTAGGCCTAATTATTATTACTGGCCCGCCTACACATAGTGTATGGGGCCAGACTAGTAACGGTCGCTGGCGTCTGGCTTTGTCTGTCTTCGTCGTCGTCTGTAACACTCGCATATGCAACGTAACTCACAAAGGGGCAGCACGCGGCCGGCCAGTAGTGTTACGTCCCGTTAGGGCGACACCTTGTTACTTAGGCATTATTTATCTTCTTGTTATTGTTACTTCGTCTCCGGTTGTGGTGCAAAGTATTGTGATGAGCGTGTCTGTATGCAAAATGTAAATCTCTTTGTCTCGCATATCTCGCATATCTCAAAAACTACATGTCCAAATTTCACGAAATTTTCTGTACATGTTACCTGTGGTCGTGGAATGGTCCTCTTATGATGACAGTGCTACATGTTATGTACTTCCGGTTTTGCGAAGACGTCATATTTTCAGTTCACATAATGGAGCATAGAATTATGACCATGTAGAACGCATCAACACACATCACAATTTATTCTGTTCAGTCTGTATTGAGTTGTAGGCTTTTGGATTGCGCACTGGGGCGAAGCATGCTGTCTACGACTGCCTTGGTTTAATTTCATTATTATTTCATTATTTGCCCAACACAGACAGACAGACAGACACACGTAGACCACGCTAAGTGCGACAATAGGCCACATTTATGCACTGCATGCAGGCGATGATCATGTTTCGCAATGAATTTTATTCATTACAACAAACATAACAAGGTTTCCGTCTTTCTGCTCTTTGTATCCACAGTTCTGTAAATATATTTATCACTGTCACCGTAAGTTAGCGAAGGGTCGCGTAAATCCGAGATAATCTTTATTTGCTCGAAGCGTTCGTTTCCTACAGCGCTATATAACTTGTCTAAATTACATTACAGTACATTACATTACATGTGACGTGATGTCGGCTCTCGTCGCTAATTGGTAAACAAAAAACAGTGCGCTGTTCTATCATCGTTAACGTCATCATCGTCATCATCATCAGTAGCAATAGCAGCAACAACGTGAACGTGACGTAACGATGTCGTCTTGTGCAGTGTCAATGACGTCACTGTGGCGATGTCGACGACTTAAGAGACGCCGCGCGACGTCACCGATGACGCGACGGAACTGTGCGTTGAGGATGAAATAGAGAACGAAATTGAAGGAGAAATTCAACTGTTTTGCACACATCCGTCACAAACAACATTAACACTTTAGAGTTTTATGGCCAAATGTTATCCCGCTAGCTACAGTATCCCTGTCAATGAGTTAAGTTAGTTAGTGAGTGAGTCAGTCAGTCAGTCAGTCAGTCAGTCAGTCAGTTAGTTAGTTAGTTAGTTAGTTAGTTAATTAATTAATACTCCCAGTGACATCTACATCAGTAAATACAATGAAATACAAAGTTTGTATTCACAACATATCCCAATATTTACAGATGGATCGAAACTAAGTAATCACACTGCAGCTGCTGTTGTATTTAAATCTCACATTATTACCAAACGACTTCCAAATTCAATTTCTATATACACTGCTGAACTGTATGCCATACTTCTAGCTCTTAATGAACTCAGTAAACAAC
>Ga0209780_1003460_pt1 | contig 11784 bp, 10 predicted proteins | sample WorMetexBAHAMAS2_FD_187384 | JGI IMG/M metagenome (GOLD analysis project Ga0209780, IMG submission 187384) | Marine gutless worms symbiont microbial communities from Max Planck institute for Marine Microbiology, Germany - Inanidrilus exumae... | ecosystem: Host-associated > Annelida > Digestive... | reverse complement strand
TTTTTTTTTATGTGTGTGTCTGTATTTTTGTGTCTTTTTTTCTGCCTGTATTTGTTTTCTTTTTACTTGTACTCTGTGTACGATTTTCATAATAAATAAATAAATAAATAAATAATATGACTAACATTATAGGCTTATAACGAACTATAGGCCTATGACACTTGAAGGAATGTTATAGCTATTATACCATAACAATAACAAACGCACATAATTATGATATGTAAGGTTGATTATTCATTACTGCACAACGCACGCGACTTAGCAGAACATACAACAGGCTCAGCTGTCGCAGAGGAACCGCGCGACGACGTCGTAAATCGCTCTTGCATATGTTACATGCTATACAACCTGCCACGTCTCAGTAATGCGGTATGCTGGCGATAATGCTGACGGACATTGAGCCAATTACGTGTGCTACTGGCTGAGGTCATCAGATCTGCGCGTCTGCGGTCGCCCAAGTCCTCTAAGCTTGTTACGCGGCCTTTGCAGTAGCCGACCAATTCGCGGAAAACATCGCTAAACCCGTGCTCGAGCTTGCCAGGGGACTGCTGTCGTCAGCCAGTGGCAGATCCAGTATGTTAAAAAGAGGAGAACGGACAGGGGCATAGAGAACGAGCCCCAGTAGCATCCAGAGACAGAGATTATGTGAAGGGCTAGGTAGATTCTCCGGAAAACGGGATCTGGGAATCGGGAGCTCCCGGACGCTGAACAGTTTCGCCCATCATGCCCATGTTTTTAAATTCCATGCGTTTTATGCAGGAGATGTGAAAGGGCATTATGTTTCAGAACATTAGCGACTCCAGGTCTCTACGCAAAGGGAAGGGCGACCCCGGTCCGCCGCCACCTGAATCCGCCACTACCGTCGGCCGAGTTACGGGTTGTCGAATCGGGAGCGAGTGAGGTTGGCGGCAATCAGCGAGCGATAGCGCCGATGTGGTGGTGGTGTTGGCTGCGCGCGGTGTCCGCAGCCACGACGGTCGTCGACAAGTCGCGTCGTCACGACGTCGCAACGAATCGCTGACGCGTGCGACGCTTCCAAATCTGCTCGTCGAACCAACGACGACATCGTTGGCGTGGCTGCTTCAGCGGCTGCAACAGCGCCTCGATGCCCTACACAGATTACGACGAACCGTAGTGCTCGTCATCACTGCTTTCGTCTGTAAAATGCTGACTGTCGCCACTTGCTTCGAGTTGGTTGCGTGCATTCACGAGCTTTGCGATATTCTGCTTTGAGTAGACCCCCGCCATTTTTTGCGATGTACAATTTTAACCGCCGTTTTTTGTTTATGTCTGCCCGTTTGTTAGCAAAATAACGCAGAAAGTGGTGAGTCGATTTCCATGAAATTTGGGAATAGGTATAATAGCATAGGGACCACGGAAGTGTTTGCTAAATTTTGGAAGTCCGGAACGTATTCTGGATATTTTATGCTATCTATGCGTAATCCAATAGTCGATTGATGTGAAAAGTGTAAAAGACGTTGAGAAACGTAGTTACAGCGCAGTGCGGCAACATTTAGGCCGATATACCCGCTGCTCGGTGGTAACGACACTGTGCCGATTTCAGTGTCGCGTTGCGGAGGTATGCGCTGTACCAAGTGCAATTCATTTATTCATTCATTCTAATTGATTAGGCGTGAGATGAAGGTTAGGGCTATGGATAGGGAAATACTGTGGAAAAGATTTGGTTGCATATTTTCGTATTGTTACTACCATTATTGGTGAATAGAGGTATATATATTTCCAAATATACAATCGTAACTTAGTACCTTTCATTCGAATCTATTGACATCCAGTATAAACCTATAATTAACGTTTGCTGTCTAACATAATAGAACATCGTGTTTATATTTTGCGTGCTTTCTTATTGTTATGGTTTGCGACATGTCAAACTTTTTATTAAACGAATATGAATGAATGAACATCGTGTGGATCGTGTCACGTGATACGCTAACAGTACGCTGTTTCCTGTTCTCTCCGTTATCAAGTTCGTCACGTTTCTCGCCAGTTTTTACCCGTGCTTCGCTAGCGATGTGCGGGTATTAGCCATCATCGTATGTCTGTGTGTGTCTGTCTGTGTGTCTGTCACACGCCGGTATTGTATCACGCCCTAAGTCCCCCAAAGGGTGGCTCAAAGCGATAATTTTTACATTTGGCGTTGCCTTTCATTTCTTCGTTGCAGGTTATCTAGACGAGGTAGGCATAGAAGACAATTTGGCCTTCGCTCATAAATTTTCTCTGCGTCCCACGTCTACATCTTGTTATTAATGCAGAGAATATGTCCGCGCGTATTACTGTCGATGTACATTTAATTTCTAAAAAAAGGAATATAGGCATTTGACGGCTCGATCCAGCAGTCCATTTACGCGAAATCATATCGGGGTGTGCCGGTATGCGACAGGTGTGTACGGCGGCGACTACTGCGACACGGAGGTGTTCCGTGCCGAGTGTTCCGAGGGCGAGGTGATCATCATGAGAAAGGCGTTGTACGGACGACTGGAGGTCGGGCGATGTGTCGAGATCGACATGGGCTACATCGGCTGCTTCAGCGACGTCCTTCTGGTCGCCGACCGACGCTGTTCCGGCAAGAGAGTCTGTGAGATTCGTGTCCCGGACGCAGAGTTCGAAAGCACGCGGCCTTGTCTCAAGGAGCTCAAGACGTACCTGGAAGCCAGCTACGAATGCGTTCAAGGTATGTCCGTACGTTATCCAGCGAGCCAGTCTGTTTACCTTCTCATCGTCTTTGCCATCATAGCATCAACGAAACATTGCCTCGTCTTAATACCCACGCCAACAGTGGTCGCGTGCTTATAGGTTTTCCCCGCTTTGTTTGTCTGTTTTTCCTGACGATTTGTCAAAAACAATGCAGCTAAGATCACCAACTTGACTTACAGATGTTCCACGATGAGTCCTGGAAACCCGTTTATTTTGCGGTCAAAGGTCTAAGGTCAAGGTCACAATGTCTATGTCGGTCTTCAGAGAGAACGCAATATTGCCGCTGCTGCTGCGTACGTAAACTACGCTGGGTTTTCCCCTTCGCTGCACATGCAATGCTAGCGATTAACGCCGAGTCTTCCCTGCGTCACTTCCCCGCGTCCGCTTGCCCCGGAGTGGGTTTTTGCACTCTTGTGAGTGCCGGCTTTTCTAGTTGTTATTGCATTATGCGACTGTTGGTTGGTCGTTCTAGTGTGTCTCCACGAGTAATTTGTAAATACTCGTAGACGTTGCAAGACGGTGTGGCGCGCACGAGAGCTGCAGAACAGCGCCATTGAAAGACTCGATCTGCGCAGTGCTGTTGCGTGTCATTTCTGTCAGGCTGACAAACACGTGCTGTCGCCGAATGCGCTGATGGAAAAGTATTGTTAAGCATTCACTCACGCAGCCGACACGTGGTCGTAGATGCGGACGCTGTTTGCGTGACGTAATTGTACACGACGCCATCGATCGACTAACATCGTTCGCACGTTCCTGCGGTATAGGCGCTGACAGCAGATTGAGTGAAACTGGATTGGCAGCGACAGTACGTCAGACATGGTTGATGAGCATAATTATATGATCACGTGACAACAAGCACCTGCCCCACGTGTTTCGGTGTAAACGTCGGTCGTTTTATCGCATTTGTTTTGCTTTCAGCGCTTACACACAACTGTTCATGCGAGGTTGGTGTTCGAGCAAAGCAAATTAAACGATTCTTGCCGTATGACCAACCACTGTCCAAAGTAATTAGGCAAATTAGGCCGCATCGCCGACTTGTCAACTCTCGCGTCTGCGAATGGATTCGTCTCATCTTGACCCCCATATAATACTGATTAATTGGACCCACATGAGTAAGCACCTCAAACGGCATCTCGATCGGTTCAGCCGTTTTTGCACAGCAAATTCGTGTGACCAACACACAGACAGACAGACACACACACAGACCACGCTACATGCGACATCTGTAGCAATAGGTTGCATCTTATGCAGTATGCACTGCATCCAGGCGATGCGGCCTAAAAACGTCCAGGTAAACTGAAACTGACGTCATTGAGTTATATAGCCTTGTTTATAACAACTGTCAGTTGAGTAGCCTTTAATTCCCATAGCCCGATTTAATCTTCAGTTTGAAAGGATATTTTATATACCCTTTTCTATGCGTAATATGTCAGTGGGCCGACAGTATGGATGCTGTTATGATGACGCACGAACGGCACGATGCGTGGGACTCACGGCTAGTTAGTAAGTCGCTAAGTCCGGACACTTAACACTTACAAATGGCGTCGTAATCACAAGTAACCATGTCACAGGACGCCGAAAACACAGGACAAGACAGTGATGGGCTGGACAATAATAAAGTGGAAAATGACGGACATAGACAATTATTGACGGTCATTAATAGCTCGATTCATGTCCTCGTCGAGTTGTTAATGCAACAATGGCCAGGTAGTTGGTTTTCAAAGCTCTCTCGTAGAAAGTTGGAGATTGCAACAAACGAGCTTATGGTCAAAATCAATTAAATCAATGCCTATCTGCAGACGTCCACAATTATCGTCACGGACTTTGTTCACACAATGTACAAAAGCTGTCGGTCGCAGCGAAACTGTGCATTGCTACTTACCATAGTAAAAATAAGTCGTAACATATAAATGCTTGTAAACGTTAAAATTGAAGCCAGCTTGCATTTCAGAAGCGTGTTGTAAGTTTGTCACAAATGGCACAAGCTTATCGAAAGACGACATCTGTCGGTTACAACAACTGAGTGGAGATTGAATGTTTCGTGTGTATCAGAAATTATCTTTATTTTATAGATTATCCAGTAAATACTGCTAAATGTTAAGGTTATGACGATTGATCTTACGTCGTTAATAGTTCATATTACACTAATCCAATCCAATACAATGTGAAGTTACGGGCGCAGGAATTCCTCTCTGCCCACATCTCAAATAACATAACATTAAGCACAAACAGGTAGACATCCGGTTCCTTTTAGATCTGATTTGTAGTCATAAACAACATCTTGATTAGTCTAATATTTATCAAGACGCTTCTTAAATGCATTATAAAAAGAGAGTCAGCCTCCACAACATAATCTGGTAAACTACTCCAGATATTAACAACTCCGGAAACAAATGAACATTTTCTAATATCGTAGTGACAATTAAATTTTTGTAATTTAAATTTATTGCCTCTAGTTGTACTAAAGGAGTTAAAATTAAGTTTTACAACAGCACGTGAGTCATAAAAATTATGTACTATTTTAAAAACCTCTATCTTGTCGCCTCGCAAACGTCTATATTTCAATGTAGGAAGTTTAAGCTGACGTAATCGTTCAATATATGATAGGTGCTTTAGAGATATAACTAACTTTGTGGCTCTTTTTTGTACTTTATCAATGTCCACTAATGTCTTGTCCTGCGATATTTAGTCATTTCGTCACTGACAGTGTGCAAATTAATACTTGTTTAACCTCCGCTTCTTCGTCGCTTGTCGCCGCTCCCCGCGGTGCTTATGTTTTCATTCACTCGTGCTTTTAATGCAGAATTACCTTAACGCACATATACGCACACGTATATTATTGGCTATCTTTTAAATAATTTTCGCTTAGCGGCGTAACTATGGTTTTCGGCGCCCGAGGCAGAAGCAATGAAGAATGTCCGAAAAACGTCCCCCGCCGAAAGTCGTCACGTAGGTCTGACGCCAACAGTCCGATTTTCGGTTAAATATACCACCATGGTGGTGCCAATCCGCCAACCCTGCAATGCTACGATTTTCCTTAAAGTTTTTTTGTGATAGGCTACTGTTGGCTCATTCTGCAAACTTTATCCAACTCACTTTTGTCATAAAATATTTTTGGTGAGACTGTTTTGCGCCCCTCGCCTGCTTCCCCCGGGGGACAATTGCCCCGTCTAGTTACGCCACTGTTTTCGCATGCACAAAAACTGTTATACTACGGCGAAGCTGACAAATTTGTAAGGAAACAGTGTCGGTGGTTTTACTGTTGCGGTCATGTTGAACGCATTAAATTTCGGCCCCGTTTACGTACTACTGAGAGTCTGTGATATCACAGGCGCCAGGCTCTGCGGTTTTGAACAACGTGTATATGACGACGACGTTGAAGACGGTGTTGGGTAATACTTAAATAGCTATCACTGTTTGCAGATTGAAAACAGTTTTTGAAATAATATTTGAAAATTTCCAGATTTCGAGAATTATTACTTAGAGATCAAACAGTGACAAAGCACATCCACTTTGGTCTTCAGTTCTTTTTGGTCAGAGTAGCGTCAGCAGTTATGAATAAAAAACAAGTATGTCGATCCTCCTTATTGTCTTTCTGAAATCATCATCATTTATTTGCTTGAAAGAACAAAAACACATTCAAGCAAGCAGGAGCACCAAGGCAAAATATGCACTTACATAACATAAAATACATGAAATCTACTTAAAAGTAAAAGATAAGAACTCGGAAAAATCTGCAAGCTTTATCGTACGTTTAAGAGCTGACAATGAACTAACATCGGTGTTGGGTGGTAAAGGTAAACTGTACGCTGGCCGCGTCGCATGCTCTCCCCCGGTGAATCACAGTGAGTATGCGCCGCGCGCTGTATTAAGGTTAGAAGGTTAGAAAAAGACGGGACAGACAGACGGACGGACGGACGGCAAACGTCGAGCAACTTGGCTGATCGAGACGGGCACTGGTTGATGACGTCTGTCGCAGTGGAGACGGTGACGACGGACTACTGCAAGGCGAACGACGAGCTGAACGTAACGTCGCTCACGTCTGGCTACATCGCCAGCGTCATGACGTCCGACACGCCGCACTGTGACAGCAGCAGTCATCCGTGGGTCGTCGCCGGGCGTCCGGGACAAACCGTCAACCTCACGCTCTACGACTTCGCCGCCGAGAGCTCGCCGCAAGCCGGTCAGCGCCACCGCGAGACGCCGGCTACAACGGCGGTGACGACGCCCGCCGACGGCGAGGCATGCGCGCAGTACGGGCTCGTGGAGGACAGCGGACTGTCGGCGGCCACCGACAACGACGTCGTGAAACCAATCGCCATCTGCAGTGACGGCCGTCGACGTATCCAGCACGTCTACCAGTCCGTCGGCAACGTGGTGAAGATATGGATTACAGCCGGCGTCGCGCCGACCGACCTCAAGCGATTCGTCATCTACTACACAGGTCACTGTCGTTATTGTCGCAATGGCGATTACCAGTCAGCAAAGGCGCGGGGGTCGGGTTTTTCCTCCGTTTGTTTGTATGTCTGTCTGTTTTTTTCCGTGCGATATCCGAAACCGATGCATCTAGGATCGACGAGTCATAAAAATACGTTCATTTGGGGTCAAAAGGTCAAATGTGAGTCACGTTGAGTATGAGCCGCGTGTCCTATTAAGGTTAGAAAAGAGACGGGACAGACAGACAGACGGACGGACGGACGGACGCCACAACGAAACATTGCGCTTTCCTCTAGACACGGCCAGCTTAACAATGTGTGTTGTTTTCCCGCGTATCCAGGGGCGTAGGCGGCTTTTGCTAGCGGGGGAGGGTCCAGTATAGAGGGTCTGAGGGACGGAAGTCCCCCAGTGGGGTCCAGGGGCAGCCCAGGTAGGGAGCCTAGGGGACAAAGTTTCCCAGAAGCTGACGATGTTTCGTGAGTTTGCTTTATTAGGATCGACTTTGGTGAAAAGTTTCAAGTATTTACAACTCATACTGTGATATGCAGAGGGGGCACCCCTGTGTCGAAAATGTCTCATCGGATTAATAAAACTCTCAAAGTCACCCTTGTAGTAGCTGGCCAGGGGAGTCCGGATTCCCCTGGCCAGCTACGCCCCTGTGCATAGCCAATGAGGACTGTAACTCTGTATATAGCATTTGACACCCAAGTAGTAATAAAAATTTCAAGACCCAGTTAATAAGGTTGAGGTAGTTTTTGCCTTAATTAAGACGAAATGTTTGCCGGTTTTATTGTATGGAACCGAGGTTTGTCCGACGAACGCAGCTGGTCTTCAGTCAATGCAATTTACTATAAATAGAGTAATTATTAAGTTATTTGGTACCATGTCTCAAAATTATTATCAAGAAGTGAGTAACTATTTTGGCATTAACACTGTAAAAGAATTAATTCGCAATCGTTTTGAGAAATTTAAGATCAGCTACGGTGCGGCGGACAACTATCTATGCCGTCTGATATCTGCTAAGTGTTGACTTATTCTGACTGTATTGTATATATTTTTCCTTTTCTTATTTGTTTCTTTTCTTGCTACCGTTTTTTGACGGTGAAATAAAGTTATATGTAATAATTTAGGCCTAGTTAGCGTTTCATTTAGTCGTCGCAAGTGACAAAGCGGTGTTACGCTATTCACGTCGTACGACCCGTACCTGTTGTTGTGTTCAGTGAGCGGCTGCGCGAACCCGGATGTACCGGCCAACACGTGGTTCAGGCGGACTGCCGACGGTCGCGGACAGATGGGATGTCGGCATTCGTCGGACACGGCGTGGTTTCACTGTGTCGACAACGTCTGGAGAGGCTCGTTCATCAACTGTTCCGAACGTCAGCATTTACATCATCGAAATATTCAGTCTTAATAGGACCGAAAAAGCATTTCAACCGTTATCAACAAACTTCGACTACCATTAACGTTGTTGATGACACCGCGTATTCCTACGCTCGTTACGAGATAGGGCATAAAACGTTTGAGCTCTCCGAAGTCGAAACAGCAATAGATTTTATTGAAAATGCGTGCATAGGGTTGTCTAAAAAGGACTGTTTTGAGGAGATATAACTCTTAATTATTGTTACAATAAAACAATGTATAAGTATAAAAGTGAAGCTTTTCATAGTAAATCTAGAAAACATTAAGATTTATTCTACGGGCAAGAGGTAATATGGAAAAGTTACAAATGAAGAATTCATTTAAATAAAATATATGTCATTTCATCAGCAAATGACATCAGGCCCTACATTAAGTGAATAATTGTAACGAAATATATGTATGCTTATACGGTGTTTACACGACGCAAGTGTCAGTGCAACCGGGCGGCGCGACCGGTTGCGCCGACAGTAACATCGTGTAAACGCACCACTAGTCTGTGCATCGCAACAGTGCTGCAGTTTTGGCGGGAAATGGTGAATATTTGCAGATCGACTGCGGGCAGACAGCAAACACTTCAGCGTCGACGCGGACTTGTCGCCGTATGACAAGCAATTTCATGACACCGCTGACGACACTTCCGAGCACAGCGGCTTTACCGGCAAAGGTTCGTGCACCATGCGCAGGCGCACTAATTAGATTCAGCGCCGGATTTATATGTAGGGTGAAGTGACGTCACAGCAATTTATGGTCACGATACAATTTATGGTCACTTCTTCCTCCCGGACTGCCTTCAGGGACTTTTGCCCGCACCGTTTCGTCTGAGCTAATCGGTTTTTGTTTTTAGCTTTTCCTTATTTTTTTTTGTTTCTGTGCCGGGCGCTAGACTAAGTTGGCCATTTCGTCAGCTTTTGAGCGCACGTAAATATATCGATATCGTATCGTATCGTATCCATGTTGTAGGGCATGATGTCGAACTGGGCAAAGCTAACTGGTGAAGATTTGTCACGTTATTTAAATAAAATGGAATCAGTAGGTTTAAGAAAAGCTTATTGCTGGCGCCAGATCGGCTATCTGACTGTAAGTGCTGTAAAATGTTTATTTTTCCTTGCCCTACATCATTGCGGCCAGAACAGCTAGCATATATAAGAATGTCGAAATTACGTCATTGTCATTCTGTCTATAGAAATGTTCTGCTATTTATTAGAGATGAGCCTATCGTGTTATTTTGTAAGCGTAAACACGAAACTTGTAAACGTGTACACGCGCGCATCCCTACTATTTATCGATGCTCTTCTATGGCTGTAGCGATGGACAGCGATGCGGGAAAATGCCCAGAAGAACCAGAAAACAATTTTTTTGCAGAATTTGGGGCCCAAAACCTGTGTGCCTTTTCCGGCCGAACAGCCGGAATTAGGCGGTTTAGGCCCTACTCCTAATTCAATCCCGATCGGATTTATGACTTATAAAACTTCTGTTTTTATAGTTTTTGCATTCAACATTTCTAGGAAATTAAGGTCGGTTCTAATTTCAGCAATACGGATTACTTACAATAAAGCATTTCAGTTGCAACGCTACACTGTCTGCAGGCGCGCGGACGTCATGCACATACGGTGTAGCTAGACAACCCATGTGACACCGGTATGGGCTTGGCGTGCGGGTGAAGTACGCGCCTGGTGCTTGCCATGGCCCCCTCCCGTCGTAAGTCCCACCCAGGCGTTTCAGAAACACACTAATAGTGGCGTTTATTAGTAGAGATGTTTGTTTGTTGTGCACAATATGCGCAGTGATATTCATTGGAGTTGTGATTGGAGCCTTAATAGGAGTTGCCTGCATTGTCAGCATCGTGCTAATCATAAAATTGCGCAGGTCGTACCATTCATCCAATTTTTTTTCGTAGATATCTAGCAATTTTTTGCACACATTAAATATTTGTTAGATAGCTACATAATATTATTTTTAGATCGCATCGCAGCTACAGCTAGATGCGGCCTATTGCAACAACGTGGTCTGTGTGTTTGTCTGTCTGTTGGTCACGTTCGTGAGCCCTGAAAAACGGCTGAACCGATCGAGATGCCGTTTGGTAGCTGACTCTTGTGGGACCAAAGGACCATGTATTAGATGGGGTCGAGATCAACACGGGAAGGGACAATTTTGGGGCTTGTCCGTCTCATTCAAAAGCATTAAGAGTCTCTGCTGCGGTGTACGCAACAAAAGGGATATTGCACTGAAAGGTATCATTCAATTCTCGGCACGGCATGCGATGCGGCCTTTTGTCACAATTTTCTGACCACTTGTCATGTTTTGTTGCTCTAGTAAAATAGATAATGATGATGTCGATGATAATGATTATGATAAATTGTACTGACTGAGTACATGGAACTACAGATAGGCTGCGCTGTCGCTTATTGATCTTGTAGTATTCGCAATTTGTTCGTATTAGTAACATTATAAAAGTTACACGTTACGCTATGTATGGGCCTAAGTTGGCTGAAATGACCATCTAGGCCTATATCTATATACCAACGAGCGGTAAACGATGAATTAATGAGATACGATGCCTAAAATGAAATTTTGCTGAATGTTCATAAGTGTTTTTGTGATAGCTAATAGCAACTGGGTGGTTGCAGACGACGGCGACAGCATCAGCAAAAAGAAGATGGGCGTCACACGGCACTGCTGAAAAAGCCGACCAAAGATGGCGTCGGCGGCGGAAGTATAAAAATGTCGGAGTGCGGGACAGTCAAGCACGGTGCGCTGGTCAACGGGTCACCGGCCGCCGAGCCACTGATGCCGGCGCGTTCAACGTGGCAAGCGCAGCTGACGCCCGTCGATGTCGCCACAGCGAGCACCTGCTCAACGTTCAAGAAACCGCCTTCACCAGCCGTGTGACGTCACTCGCCGTTCATCCGTGTCTCGGCAGCCACGGCAGTGCGGAGAGCGCCAATTCTCCTGCGCCAGCCCCCTTGTACATTTGTAGGGTCAGCCCAAATCCACACCATCTACGGTTTGGGGAGCATTGTTAGCTCCGTAGAATGGGCGCCTATGGGCATAGGCAAGGGGGCACTTGCCCTCTCTGGAGAGGCAGCCGGTTTAGACAGCTGCCCGGACTCACATTTAGACGGTCTTAACGTATTGACAGCAAAGGTTGGGCCTTCCTCCAGGCGTACAAATACTTTTATTTATTTATTAATATGTATAAAGTAATCACGTCAAACG
>Ga0209780_1003459_pt1 | contig 11787 bp, 6 predicted proteins | sample WorMetexBAHAMAS2_FD_187384 | JGI IMG/M metagenome (GOLD analysis project Ga0209780, IMG submission 187384) | Marine gutless worms symbiont microbial communities from Max Planck institute for Marine Microbiology, Germany - Inanidrilus exumae... | ecosystem: Host-associated > Annelida > Digestive... | reverse complement strand
AAAAAGTAGAGTCCCTGGGCTATCGTATGGTGAAAAAAAATTGCCGAAAAGTTCAACCGCCTGAGTAGGGTGCACCAACGTCACAGACAGACAGACGACAGACAGACAGACAGACAGACGACAGACGACAGACGGAATTGAGATCGCATATAGCAAACGTAACGTAATACGTTGACGTTTGCTAAAAAGGCTACTTACTTACTTACTTTTAGACTGGTAATGAGTCATGTGTGCATTGCGATGTCACGCTGTTGAACAGTTTTATGTCTACCAATTCAGTAATTACGGTCTACCGTCTATGCTATTATTACTAAGTATTTACAGGCACAATATTTCGCACCCCTACCGGGGCTAAAATAAATATACTATGTTTCATGTTGTATAACAGTATACAATTTATATAAACTAACTCCAACGAGTTGACCGCGTTGGTTGACAGTAACGTACGGCTGAAGTGTCATTAGTTCGTACAGGCAACAGCCGAGGGAATAGATGTCTGTCTAAGAACATGCAATCAGCAAGCACATAACAATTTCGCTCCATCTAGAAATTTTTCTACAAAACGCACTACATTTTACTGGCCCGCCTACACATAATGTAGGGGGCCGTATTGTTTTGCTTTCTGGCGTCTGTCGTCGTCTGTCGTCTGTCGTCGTTCTACTCGTCTGTAACACTCCATTATGCAAGGTAACTCACCAAGGGACAGAACGCGACGGCGGGCCAGTAGTGTTACGTCCCGTTAGGGCGACATCTTGTTTTACACTAATTATTCTAATTCAAAAATCTCTTTAATTATGACGACACAGTGTTACCAATCGTTACTAAATGAACTCAATAAACAGTAAAAAGTTCACTGCGTATCAGTAGAATTTTGCTGAACTGTAAGTAAAAATTGATAATATAAATGAACCTTTCTGTTATGTGGTATTCCGGCAAGAATCTCTGGACTCTGGTACAGAGGAGTGCCAACCACAGACTGCGCGTATTCACCCGGCTGCAGTTTTCTGCAAGTTGACCACATTAAACGTAAATATTACACAAATTCGCTAAAATCTATACACGAAACGCAGAACTCAGTATAAACTTGTGTTAATTGAAGTAAGCGTTCTCGCAAATGCCAGGCTTTCAACAGTCTTTTCATTTTCTTGAAATCTATAACTAAATTCATTCTTGTAGGTGCTATACGATGTACGAAATGGAATACTCAGAGTTGGGCACGGGTCTGGTGGACCCGCGGGTCGGGTCGGGTCAGAAAAAATAGAAAAATTCGCCAGATCACAGTTCGGGTCGTCTCATGTCGCTTTAATTCATTAATATATTTCGCTAATTGTATTTGATTTGATTTCATCAGAATCACCATTGCTGCTCATACAGGCCGTTCTCGCGACAAGGTGGTAGGCAAGCGACATATATACTGCCAGATGACCCGACTGAGCCATTAGTTCTAGTTGTAAGGCGCCCTTCACGGACGCTGCATGAGTGATGAATGCAGTGAGAATCTTTGTCATCTGAGCATTACTGGTTGGACTGCAACACAGTGTGTGCCACTGATATCAGATGCTAATGCCAGACGTTCAGGCAGTTGACGACTGCAAAAGCGTGGTCTTCTATTGAATATGGGCTGAAACTTTTCATTGCAGTTTAGTTGGGTTCAACTCTGCGTTAAGTTTCGCGAAAATCGGGGTGATGCTTTCGTTGTTAATCCGGGAGTATAGCGTTAGTTTTTTATTGTATCTCCTTTTTATGTCTCAGTACTGTACCAGGCTGGCCTATAATGAAGAATGCAGTTGCAACACTTTCAGAATAATAGCTGGGGACTGCTGAGTTTGTATAATAAAATAATAATAATACCCATTTGTTGTGGAGACAGCTGGTTTTTTTAGACCCGGATATTCAATTCCGAGGGAAGAAAAATTGTAAATTAAAGTTAAGCACGACATGGCCATTGCGCGGACACAAGCAATTGACAAGCGCATCACATCACAGAGGACACCAGGGAAACAACATTCCTTTTCCAACGCCCATCCATAGCTTTCCAAAGAGGAAATGCGGTCACCTCCCATAACACTATGGTCACCGAGTGAAAGCGTCGTTGCAACAATTTTTATTTGCTTAGCTTCAATTCACAATTTTTCTTCCCTCGGAGTTGAATAGCCGGGTATAAAAAAATAATAATAAATTGCAATTTTCTTCTACTGGCTATAAAGTAAGAAGTGACGTTCCAAAAGTCTAACATTTAGTGTGCGATTGTAAGTTCATGTATCACCTGGCAAGTCCGAAGTCGCCAATTTTGATAACGTTACTTTCAGCGAGGAAGATATTGTCCGGCTTCAGATCTCGGTGGATCATGTTCTTTTCGTGAATGTACTAGCATTACACAGAACACAAAAAACTGGAATTAACGTGGCTGTTTGCAGATGGGCTGTGACGTAATGTTGTGTGAATTCATAGTTTTCGTTTAACTGACATTCTTTTACGGATCTACTTCAGGTTGCTCCGGTCCCAGAACAGAATCTTTGGAGGAAAATTAAAGCAAGTTTACACGCCTTCCATTGTCAAAGTAAGTAAGCAAGTAAGTAAATGAGTCAAAACGCTGATGAGAATTCAATTCACTGACAACGACAGGAAGTCTAAAAACACCCACTGCACCTAATAAGAATGGATATTTTACCTTTTACCCTACGGTTTTCTGATTCCAATGGCTAAATTGTGACAACTGCAGTGTAGTGATTTGATTTCGGGTCTAGAGAGTACTTGAGTCGAGTTTCTAAAGCTCTTGGTCTCGGTCTCTTATTGATTGCCCAAGGCTGTATCTCAACTGCCGGAGATGAGATTTGAACCTAGGTTCTTTCACACCGCAGTCAGAGACGTTACCATTAGATCACCGTACTCTGATATGGCATTAGGCTACATGATATGTTATCATACAATACGACACGATGCATTACCATACAGTACAAAAATACAAACAGACCAGCATTCTGACCTGCAAGGCATGGCATAATTGTATGGCCCAGTTAACTATGCCGCTTTCAGTGAATGCCTGACGCAGTTGCTGTCGACGCCTTATTTCTTGTCTGAGGTCTCCCTGCGGACAGTACTCCATGACAATGCAGAACGTATCGCCGTGTGTGAAGCAAGTCTTATACGCAAGAACATTGGAGTGATCGAGCTGACACAGCGTCGTCGCTTCTTGCTCGTAGTTGTAGTTTAGATTGGTCGTTTTCACCTTTTTTAGCGCGTACTGCAACGATATCGAACACAACGTGTCCGAAAGTCTGAACATTTCGTATAGGCATTGTGCACGGACGGGTCCCGGATGTGCTGGTGCAGTTGTTCCTGTGTCGAAAATATAAACATGTGACTGCCAAACGCGTGAGTGCCATTAGGGTAGCCGGGCGTGCTTTTCCGGAAAATTTAAAAATAGTAAGAAACTTAGTCACAATGACAAATGAACACGAGAAAGACGAAGTCTAAAATGATACTCATGTAAGACGAGAACTGGTGGGAATGTATTCCTTCCCCTTGATCGTGCTCGACTTTGATATAAAACGAGTGGCGACTAGTAAGTAAGTAACTAGTATCACTCCTGATTACTTGCTTACTTACTTACGACAGTGAAAGTGAGGTGAAAAATAAAGCACCGTTTAATTGCCTTCTGTCCCAGTAACATTTTTGCCTAAAATTATCATAATCGGATCATGCATGCCGTAGTTATAGCAAGCTAAACGTGTAACGTTTTTGGGGGGACACAACGTATAACATTCGTAATTGAACTTACTTGTAGTCCGTTTTGCCTGCAGCGGACCAGCGATACCGAACCAAATCCACCGCATCCCAAAAATTTTATTTCTTCGTAATCACCAACAGACATAACCGGTGAAACATTTGTCCTTCAGTTACGAACTCGATGAACTGGAACGTTACAAAACAGACCGTCGATTCGTTTCAATATGAGACATAATATTAACATCTCACATTCAACTTCAGCAATGTCAGATAACTGAAGACGATACTCGTAGCCCTTTACAAACTTCATTAAAATATACTAAGGGGTGCTAAAAATAAAAATGCTATTATACTAGACACGTGTACATTTGCACAGTTTAACCGTTTGACAACTCATACGTCTTTATTTGTTGATGTAGTATAGTATGGCAAACGAGAGGGCACTCGATGGAGTGCATATCTTTGCCTATAGGCGTCGGAAAGGCGGGGCTCGGGTCGACTTACTTTCTTTAAAGCGGGGCATGGCCCCCTCACCTTGCATTACTGTAGTTATTGCGTTACTACCAATGTAACAGACAATTTAATTCTCAGATACTGATATCTACATTAGTCATCGTATACAGTGGGAGCACAACACATTTTCCCGGCGCTCTGTGCCGGAAAATGGGCCCCTCACATATAAATTGCTTCCTACGCCACTGGCTCCGACATCCCACATGTCGTTGCGGCGAACAGCAGATGCGCTAACCCTCACTTTAACTTTCGCCCTAATCCCAACCCAAACCGCCTTTTTTACATTTAATAAACTTTGGTCCGTAATAATAATCATCTTTATTCGCCAAACATGGTAGACAACTAATGAAAAATAAAACAAAACAACTTAACTAACTTAACTAGTTATATGAGGTAGTCATCACACGTATTCATGCACAGTAGCCAGTTCGTCAACAGTATTTTTAACAAAAAGTTTGCACAAACCTATTGCAGTAGACTGCAATTTCGTTAAAAATTTAAGTTTCTTGTATATATGGCATTAGAAACTGAACAGCTGAAAAATAGAATGCATTCGTTGGCAACATCATACGACTTAGTTAAGAATATCTTCCTAAAAACATTATTTAATACAAAGTCCAACGACTTAATCTGCCGATGCCCCAAATTTCATAAAAATCCAACATATTTTAGCTATCCTGTTCACAAACAGACAGGCAGACGGGCAGACGGGCAGACAAACGTCAGTCAAAAGAGTACCTGTCACACCAGCGGCTGAAGTAATAAGTGTAGCAATTAGCACTTGAAAATGGCTAAATGTGTCGGCCTAACAATAGGCCTGATAATAAAGTATAAACTTCTACGTAACGAATCACATACTATGCTGGCAGTAACATACCCGAGTGAATGACACATTTACGCTAATTTAGCGAAAACTACTAACGATTGTCGCATTCGCAGAAATTGAAAGTGTTGCCGTATGGTCCGATCAATAGCCTTGTGCGTCAAAAGCACTGGCAGGTGTAGCCTATAGGCCCCATGCTTTGCGAACTTGCGAAGAGAGCAGTTTTCGTTTTAGCCTGAGGCGCGCAATATCACGCTGCAATAATATTCACTCACGCCGGCTGTATAGCCGCCGGCGTGGGTAGGGAGTTCAGTCGCGTCTGTCTGTTTGTCTGTTTGTTATGTCCATGCTCTAACAGGAAATCGGCTTGAGCTATCAACACCTAACTATGTACACGTATACTCTACAGCAGTCGCTCGGCATGCATTGAAACAGAGGTTAAAAGGTCAAAGGTCAAGGTCACAGGGTTACAAAAACCGTCACGGCGCACGGTTGCTAGTGAGCATTACCGGTACTGCGTATTCCTGTGCTGTGCTACCTGTGGCATGTCGATACGACTGCCTATTCTAGTTTGCAAATTGCGTTCGCTTGTACATAGCCCTATACATGAGTAAAAATAAGTAGGCTACAGAACAACAGAAGGAAAATAATTCGATTATATTCAATACCATTGTACGATTTGCTGGTTTGAGTTTTCACTTGTCATCCGCTTATAATGTGTAACATGAAAATAAACAAATACAAATTAGGTTCATTTCAAGTTCTATGTGTCTATTTATTATGTAAATACCAGCGTGATGTTTAATTCTCGAAATCCTTACTCACTGGCATAACAATCAGATCGTGAGTGTGTTTATACGAAGTTGTATGTTCGAGAAAGCGCCTAAATTTTAAAAAGCGAAAGTAACAGTTTGGTATGCCTATGGTGACTGTATGCCATTGTTACCAGTAACAACTGCGTAGTTGGCAACGATCCAGCCGACATTATTATTTCGTTATTAGCCAGGTGTGGCAGACAGAAAGATGTGATCATGAAAATGGTTATAAAGTGTTTTTTTTAAATTCACAGTTTAAAACGGTTTGTAAAGACGAAAGTGGCTACATCACACAACTAAAACAGCAAAAACTAACAGCTGATAATACTTAGCAGCACACTGTCATAAATTATATTCAACGTGTTTCCGCACAGGCTAGAGTCCCTGCAAAACCTCTGTGTACCAGTGGGGGCTGACACAGTCACCGAACTGATCGTGTGGTGAGTCCTAGACCATGAGCCACATTGTGGACTCCTGCCTGCAAACAATGGTCGAAGGTGGACTGACGATTCTACATGATGCTATAAAAGATGCTGTCAAATGGCTGAATTCTGTACAGCACTCGCGATATAACAAGGTGTCGCCCTAACGGAACGTAACACTACTGGCCCGCCGTCGCGTGCTGCCCTTGATGAGTTACGTCGCATATGCGAGTGTTCCAGACGACGACAGACGACAGACGACGTCAGATGCCAGCAACGGTTACTAGTTTGGCCCCCTACACTATATGTGTAGGCGGGCCAGTAATAAATAACGTGCTGACAATTAATGTCCTTTTTATTTGTGTTGTTTTAGTTGTGTGATGCATCCATTGCCATCCTCATAATAAACTGTTTTATACTGTGAAGGTTTTTACATTAATATCTGCTGTTCTTCAAAAATTTAGTTCTCAAAATCTTGCTAATCGGACTGTAATAGAATACGGTTTCTTCTACACAAGGTTCGCAGCCACTGTGTGCCACCAAAGCTAAAGGGTAATGTTTCAGCTACCTCTAAAAATAAGAATACTTCACCCTGGCAGCCTCTTCCCAAATGAACTTCGCACACTTCTCGGATTTCATGCCAGGCACAGTGTTGTTATCTTTGTTCTACCGTCGCAAGACTCAAGTTTATGACACTGGGCGTTTATCTTCGTTGATAACACGTCGACCATGACATGGAGCGTCTCGCGGTCTATCTGACACAGCTGCGCCTCTTGCTAGAGTTTGTATCAAAATAGGCTGAAAGTTGAAACATGTCGAATTACATCGCACCGTTAGGAAACGTAAATTTTAGTATTAGGCCTACACGGAACATGGTGGGGGTATAATTAACTCTCTTGCGTCAACATTTCTTCGACTGTGACTTATCCTTTTCAGTATTACGCATTTGTTGTACACTTGACTTGGGCCTATTTAGCATTATTTGTACTTATCACATTAGGCCTATGTTCTCGCCATTATCTCACCATATGGGTCTCTGTAAGGGCTAAATCTACGCCTTGGACCCATGTTAGTAATGTTGCTTCTTTTTCGTATTTACATACGTGGCTTTATTTTTGACAATAGATTTTGATGAGATTTGACTTATTAAAGCTCAATTGCTTATTTTATCTACCTACATTGTAAAAGAAAATCCGGACAAACATCAAAGTCGCATGTGGTAGAAGTCACACTTAAGTCTTGCTATGTATTTTCCTCTTGGTCTCTTCTTTCCTTGCGGCCAAATATTTGCTCCAAATCGTTCATTGTGCCTGCTCATTGGTGTGGTGATGCGACAGATAGATAAGGCGAAGTGACGGCACAGTAATCTATGGTCACGATGCGATCTCCATGTTGTAGGGCATGATGTTATATTCTGCAAAGGTCTGTTTGTCTGTTTGTCCGCGCTCTAGACGACAGCGGCTTGAGCTAGCAGCACTGAAGTCGGTAGACACATAGTGCAAGGTAGGATCTCGGCATGCACTGATCCCGAGGTCAAAAGGTCAAAGGTCAAATTCTACCACTAACTCTGGGTTTAGGGTTTTAACCATTGAGATGGAGATGCGGCCCGGCGTGGGTCTGCATGTCGATGCGACTGCACATTTCTCTAAATTAAATAAAATTAAATCGTTCAGTTTCAGAACAGCTTATTGGTAGCGTCAGATCAGCGATCTTACTTAAGTGCTGCAAAATGTTTACATTTCCGTGCCCTACATCATGGCGGCCAGAACAGCTGACGTAGATAGGAATGAAGAAATTACGTCATTGCCAACCTATGTATAAGGAGATGTTTATTAGCATAATATTCACCGCCTTTTGACAATAACAGAGTGCAATGGGACGAAAACTCAATGTCAAAAGTCAATAATCACAATAATTTAATTGTGTACGTATTCTTACTATTATCGTATCCATTTTGTGAAGTAAAAATTCGGAAAGACACACAGACCTATAGTAGACAGGCGAACGCAGACGAGAATACGATTAGTAAGTCACATAAAAAAATAAAAAAAGAACTGTGAGCACGGTCTGCAGGCTATTTCATTTGTCAATTGGAATGTTATTGACTTAATTAGTCTGAGTCAGAAATCGCCACAAAGACGTGAAACCGCCAGTCTGACGACGAACGAACACTAAATTAGTCAAGTTTTGTCCAAGTATCCCGGATTGTTGATCGTTTGCGAACGAGTAGTCACTCAGTAGTTTTGTTTCGTCAAGTGCGATACCTGCAAAATAAAACAGACATCAATCAAATAACACTTTATTTTCCCACCTCACCTAATTAGTGTTTCTGCACTACCTGGGAAACAGACAGCCGAAAATTACGTGTTTTCCCTTAAACGCCGAATGTTGCTTTGCCAAGAAACACACAAAACACATTCCAATTATTACCTGGTTACAGCTAAAACAACCTTCATTCGCACAAAAATTAGCCGTATGCACCAAACTATACTTAGAAAGGGAGTATAGCATCTAAGTCTGTTACCACACACTCATCGTTTACCAAGTCTGGCGTGATGTCGGTCGCTGTGTCAAAAGTGGGAGTTGTTCTTTGTCGAGCCTCAAGTAAAAAGTCAAAGGACAGTATTGGTGGGATATCTTTATCTCAACAAATGTTAGCTGTTATCAAACACGTTGTCGACGACAATATTATTTGCCTTTCAGCAACACAGCTCATGCATGCACCAGCGCATGGTGTGCGCAACACAGTTCAACAGCTGCTGCGCAAAACTCTCAACTTCATTTCTTTTGAGCTATGGCCCCAAAAGGCCAGAGTTGAATTAGTTTTGATTACAAGATTTACGGAGTCTAAAGCAGCGTGAATATGAGTTGGAAGTCAACAAAATTTTCAAAAAATAATACAGCGACTGGTTGAACTCTGGATAAGCAGTAATAACATTTGAGTGAAAAGATGCGATATTCGCGTTTCAGTGTTTTGTCAGGTAGTGCAAAAGCATTGTTTAAGTAAAGTGGAAAAGTAAATCATACTTTAACTGCCTGCTGTCTCAGTAACATTCCGGCCAAAAAAAATCAAAATCAGTTATTGTACGTCGAAGTTATAGCAAACCAAATTAGTGACGTTTTGGGGACACAGTGTACATAGATATTGCACAACTATTACGTCCATCACAGGATGACGGGGCATTGTCTTGATCCGTGTTCGTTTGGCTGTAGGCATAATAACTGGAAAAATGCATATTTTTCATAAATTTTAAGAAATAGCTATAATGTAGACGACAGAATTTTTGGTTAAATTTCTGTTGTCGCATTTTGTCTATGTTCACGGGCTGTCAACTGTGAACGTCTTTATACATGAAGCTAAAATTTATTTTCATCATAGAAATTTCAGAAAATTTTCAATTCTCAATTGGAAATGGAACTTTTAGTGCCTATTGTGAAATTAAGATCATATAAAAGCGTAAAACAGCAAAACAAAGCGATGATTATTCAGTTCTTTTTCGCCTGAAAAGCATCCAGTAACTCATTCATCATCGTAACCATCACAGCTTTTATTTCAGACAAAGCGCCCCATGTAGCATAGAATACTTTTACTAAATCTACTAAAATACAAAATAACTGACTATACAACTGGTCATCAGCAGAATTGATAAGCAATAAGCTCTTTTACGATATATTGCGTTCATCACTTATGTTAGACCTCTGCTGGAGCTGGAGTATGCCACATGCGTGTGGTCGCCGCATTCTGTTGGACGTGTGAAAAAAATCGAGTCCGTGCAACGTCGCTTTATGTTGCAGCAATCTAGCGTACCGTGAGCGTCTGGTTAATCTTGGACTTGACAGGCTAGAATTACGTCGGCTACGCTTTGATCTGAGATATGTGTGTAAGATATTTTCGGAATGGTTGAAATAGGCGCATCTATTTTTTTCAGAGTATGTAATGCTAGTACTGCCACACGCGGACATAGCTTTAAACTATTTGTGCCACAGTCACGCTTAGATATACGTAAATACTTATTCTGCCACCGATCGAGTAGTGCGTTGTTAGAACAGTTTGCCGGCTCAGCCAGATGACTTTTCTTCTCTAAACAATTTTAAGCGGTTGCTAGAATGCAGTGATCTCAGTAGTTTCGTATTATGCCGTGACTGACTGTGTTTTAAAATTGGTTTTAAATTCCTAGTTTCATTAGATATTGATATGTGTTATGTGTAAATGTGACATTCGCATGTATTAGGCCACCATGTCAGTAAGTGTTCTTACACGAACCTTGACACGACATTTGTTTATTTTCTTAATAAACAACAGTATAAGTTTACCATTGAGCATTAGCGCGAAATTGTTCTCTTGTACTCCGGCATACATAGCTACCTTTGCGTACAAGTCTTTAACCGTGGAATCCTGCAACAGACATCACTGTAAGTATCGATGTCACTTAACGCAGTAATACGAAATCTTTTAAGATACTGCAATCAATTAAAAAGTAAGTAAGTTCTTTGTCATTGTGCTTGACAAACACAGACACATTAAATAAACAAAAAGGTGTCGCCGTAACGGGACGTAACCGTACTGGCCCGCCGACCACGCGGCCGGCCAGGCGGCGGCCGATCGCCCACGTGCCCGGCGGCCCGCCAGCTCGCTGCAGCGTTACAAACGACGACAGATGACGACGACGACAGACGACAGACGCCAGCTAGCAAAACAATACTGGCCCATTAGGTGGGCCAGTAATAAACATTGCATATTACAAATTCTATCATTAGTAACAAATATTATTCTAACACCAAAGCAAGAGACTGAAGACAAACTAGACCTTTACATATTCAAAGATAGATCTCACAAACACTTTATTTCTTAATTAGTTCAGAGACCGCTGGAATGTTAGAAATAGGTCGATAATAATATACTGACATGCTAGTGGTTGAGCAATATTGGATAGATACAAGAGTGATACGACAAGATTTCCACTGAGAAAAAAACAAGTCCAGCTCAAAATTTAGTGACAAATTAAAACAGTAATGTTGTTTTAAACAATTGATGCTGAAAGAAAGATTTCAATACTACTTTCTAGCTATAAAAGTATACAACTTTTCCACACTGACCACATTAAATACGTATCATTTTCTGATTTGTTTTTTTATATTCGTCTTAATTCACCAGTAATGGTAGCAAGAACAGTAAAATAAACAGACAGACAGATGGACAGTTTCAGAGATGTTACTTTGCGTAACGTCATAAGAACAGACCTTTCGAACGACAAACAGTTTCCGTTTGGATGAGATGCAGACATTAAACGATGCGTAGTGAGTGTTCGCCTACAAATAAAGTAGACGTGCTGCATGTCCGATTAACTGAGTTGCATGCAGCACACCAAAACCTGCTTTGTTACTTACTTACCTACTAATAACTATGGAGTCCTCTATTCCCATTGTTTTAATATTACGGGGTAGCGCAAATACGCTCACTAGCGGATAAAATTTTCTACAGTAG
>Ga0209780_1003458_pt1 | contig 11787 bp, 8 predicted proteins | sample WorMetexBAHAMAS2_FD_187384 | JGI IMG/M metagenome (GOLD analysis project Ga0209780, IMG submission 187384) | Marine gutless worms symbiont microbial communities from Max Planck institute for Marine Microbiology, Germany - Inanidrilus exumae... | ecosystem: Host-associated > Annelida > Digestive... | reverse complement strand
GTAGTTATGGCGACCAAAACTCGCAAATAGGTTTTCAAAAAATTGACAAATTTTTGCGGTTTTTTTTTGAAAAAACGGCTCCTTACGGTAAAATTTTCAAAATTCTTTCTGAAAGTTTGGATTGCGACACCGATCGACGTGTTGTGTTCAAATTTAGTGAAATATGGCCAACGGGATATTAGTGAAATCGTGTGTTGCTTACCCTAAAAAACAAATAAAATTTCATCTGGCTCTCCAGCTCTCGCTGCTGCACAGACCACACCCAAAATCTGCCACGGCCAGCCCCCAACGATGTACCAGGAGTGCTCCAGATTTCATCCAAATCGGTTCACTTTTGGCGGAGTTATAGCCGAATGCGTGCATACCGCCAAAACGGGCCCAACCAATATTCGGCTGAAGCCTAGCTTCGAGCCGCATAAAAACTGTCACTAACCTGGCCCTTGAATGCATCAATGATGAAATTGACGTGCATTGGGTCAACACACTCTATACACTTCTGCACCACGTGGTTGCCATTCTGATCCTTAATACACTTCTGAACATGTCCATCCAGTTCTTTCACGATCTCCACCTAACACCCGTCAAACAACATCCAGTGCTCTCACAAGGAAATTAATAGTTACAGAGTATATGATTTTTCTTAAAATAGTTCAGCCGTATGGCTGTTTTAAATCATGCAGGCAAATATACATTGCATCTCTGTAATAAATTAGCCCAGTGCGGGACTGACGGTTGACTCTTCGCAACTGACATTTCTGCCAAGTTCAAAGTCACATGACACAAAAACTAGGACAAATATCAAAAATCCAGCCTTATCAAATTTAAATATTGTGCCATAGTGGTCAGTTGCCAGCTCCCGTTGTAAATGGCGGATGAGACAGCTTTTGTAAATGGAAGGATTTCCAACTTTCAAGGGCTCGTGACCTTGACCTCAAATCATACTGCATACCATCGTGCATCAATCATATAAACATCTACCTACATGTCAATTTTCACGGAAACTTTTGTGGACGGACATAAGTATGTACTCAGAAGAGTCGATCTAAAAATGACCCATGACCAATTTTGCAATCTTCAACGTCTTCTACAGTCGTCAGACTACTAGAATAAAATTTTGCACAGTATCTTGACGACCTTTGTTATAGCTGGTTAACGTTTAATGGCACTTTGAACATAAAGCACTTGCCTTTTAAATGCATGCATAATTCCCATCTCACCACATACTCTATCTGGGAATACATTAACACCTCAGAATTTATCTATCTTCCTCTCACAAATTTTTATGTCCCTCATAGCAATAAACTTCCATAACTCACTGAAACTAACAGATTTTGACAACTTTGGCACATTAGCGACACTTCAGCTACGAAAGTCACTTGTAGCTATCTGTTTCACTTTACTTATTTTATCTTGCAGGATACTATTATCGATACAGATTATCGGCCATTTTGCTGATAATCAGTAACAGCCAATTATTACTTTGGAATCGGCCGATTGTCGTTTACACAACTGGTCAGTACAAGTTTTTATTACATGGTGTATCCGTGTTTTAATTTAGTTTGGTGAATATTTGTGCTTGTGTGTATTGTAGATTTGTCTCTCTTACAATTGTTTTTATCTTCCTGTTTAATCTTGTGATTCCTGCACTACATGTCACTGAAATAAACGTATATGTATGCATCTACGTATGTCATTTGTTGAATTTATAATAACAGTAACACATATCAACACTCAACAGCCAAACACATGCAACTTCATGAAGTCATTCAAGTGAATGAACGCTTTCAAAATTCAACAACACTTGTGACTTTGTAATTCTACAAAGTTTCAACTTTCAAGATTAATTAATAATGATTAAAGTTTAAATTCGAGAGTGAAACATGACAGTGGCTTCCGTTGCTGGTAAAAGTGGGTGCGCTTTGTAACTCTGCTTTTGCGTGCGTTTTTGTTTTGTCTGCACTCTGCAGTCCTTCAAGTAAGTAACTCGGATAACAACTGGAGCCTAATTTTTAAAAACTTAAATAAGACAGCAAAATAAATTTTTTGTATTAATCGGTAATCGGCTAATTGTTAGGCGACGATTATCGACTGACCGACCAATAATCGGCCAATGCCTTATCGGTGCATCTCTATGTATAATGGTAGAAGATATTAAAAATTTTTATTAGCACACGTGTATAAATCATGCCAGTGCAAAACTGTGGAAAAAACTTTATGGATCAGATTCAGCAGGTCACAAAGTAATAAACCTTTCCATCTAACAGCTCGGCTAATAAGGTATATTCGTCAAGAACATATCTGCACCTGCATTTCAGATGGAATGCTCTCCAGAGCCTTCTGGACAATGCGACATCCATACATCTGTAGTGACAACGGCATAACGTGGCCACGTATACGTTGTGCCAATAGCTGCTTCTGCTCACTTGTTCCAAACTCGAAAAATTTCTGTATGACGTAGTTACCAAATACATCAGTCATCAAGCTGTAAGCAGCGGACAAGATCTCGTTGAACACCATCGCCTTTTCTGACGGCGATGCCCTTTCCAATTTCTGCTGAATAAATCTGCATAGAAACACAGCAAAGAATAAATACACTAGTGCATTACAGTCTTTGAAACAACAACACAATGTTAACTCCAAATGGTTACCTGTTACTACTGTTGTTGCGGTGGCGGTGTTTTTTTTTGACGAGCCACTGTGGTGCCAGTGGCGAATATCCATCGCTGTCCAGGCTAGGGTTTTTAATGGGAAACTGGTGGATGTCCGGGCTTCGAGATCAGATCGTTTCAGCTGTCCTGGAATGTGCTAATTGCTCACGGCACGCAACCGCGACCATTGTGTTGCGTGGTGGCTCAGCTGTAGGACGTTGGACTTGCGATTTGCAGGTCGCGGGTTCAATTCCCAGCTGGTGGCTTTCGCGTAACATAGGTCAACTCAGCCTTGCATCCCTCCGGGGTCGCTAAATCGAGTACCTGCTTCGGCTGGGGGTAAAGGCGGGATTCTCACCTCTGTCGAGTGGCAGGTAACACTGTATGATCCCATATGGCATGTGAGTTTCCCATAGCGGTGAAGAGCAAAGTTGATGCTAAACTGCTATACACTGTTTACTTTACTTTACTTATTTACTAAGTGAGACCGTCACGACGGTCTCACTAAGTACAGTGCCTAGACTGTCCCCGCTGTCACGTCGTTTGTGAGTGGGGAAGCAGACACGTGGAGGAGGGTGGGCGGCGTCGCCAACTGGACTGACTGACCGACTGACTCGCCGTGCGTTCATGTGCAATTAAATGACGCAACATTTAGACGACTATCCTACTCTGCAGAAGTGAGGGGCAGTATTCAGGAAACAGCGCCCAGAAAGACCGCCGAGAACACTGTAGAATACCTTGATGGCGGTGCTGGTTCGGTGGTAGCCAACCACCGCGGTGGCAGTGAAAGTTCGGTGGTCGTAACAACACTACCTGTTACAGATGTATACTCTTATAACAGGCCACATCTGCAACTGTCTATGATAGTTTTGTTTGGTAATGTATGACTGCATTACACCTATGTGTAGCGCATAGTGACTTTCTATTTGACTGTTATATGCGCTATACAAATACTCTTATGTATGTATGTATGTATGTGTAATGAACTGCTGGCTGACAACCAAGGCTAGCAAGATAGCAACCCATCCACCTTTCCACAGTTCCATTTTCCAAAATGCCACACAGACAGTCCCCGGGATGACAGCTCACATAATTCAGTGTTTATTTCGTAATAACCAAGACGCACAAAATTAGCCCCATACGGGACGGACGGTCGACTCCTACTTACTGCCAACTTCAAAGCTTTAGGTATTGTGCCCTAATTTAAGAATCCGTGTCATTTGCCAGCCCCCATTATAAATGGGGGAGGAGATAGCCTTTGAAAATGGTCGAATTTCCAACTTTCAAGGGCTTGTGACCTTGACCTTGACGTTGGATCGGGTCATACTGCATACCGTCATGCATCACTCATCGACCTCTACCTACACACCAAATTTCATGGAAATCGGAGAAACTTTTTGTGGACATACGGACGGACAGACAGACATTTCTGACCGACTGTATTAGGTCGACTCAGAAGAGTCGACCTAAAAGGTGACTACTGATTACGTTTGGCAAATTTCTATTATAAAGATCATATGTACAAACAATATGCAAACAAGACCAACCGAGATCCATGCTGATCTTGAGAGAACTCGACGACATGATTGGCAATGTCTGACAACTGTATGTTGGGTATTTGGTTGTTGCGGAAATCTTCTAACAGTTGACTGCGTCCCGTAGCATCCTTTGATGCTGACGCGCTGCAACACACGACTATGTTTGCAATCAGCCTGCACCACACTAAGACTAAACATCTGCTTCCACTTTCACCACTTTAAGATCAGACTACCATCAACTTTGAAAACAACTATTAACAAATCTAATAACAAACCTTTTCAAGAACATAGTCCTTGGTCTTAGTACAGGACTCAGTATATTGTTAGCAACTGACAGTGGAGCAGGCCGGAATTTCTCAGCTCCTGGAGAGTTAGTGTAAAAACGTGCCAGACCAAGACCTACAGACGAACAAGTACTATATATCCACCGGTAAAGCATTCCAATAAATGATGTATCGACAACGCACAACTGTAAATGTCTGTCACTACCACTTCAATGTAATGCCCACTGTTCCACATGACCCAATACAGGTAAGCAAAGGATAACTATGTTCATATTTCACAACCAAAACGCAAAATTATATACCTAATTGCGACGTCAGGCATGTGGTCACGTGACGTTGCTGATGAACACACGGTATATTAAGTGTATAATTTTGCATTTTGGTTGTGTAATATGAACGTAGTTATCATAATTAATCCAACCTAATGAACGTTTACAAACACAACAGGTAAGCAAAAAAGGGTTTCGAGGAATCATGGTGGAACATTTCTGTGTCAAGTTTGGTGATCCTAGCTGTATTGGGGTTTGAGATATTAGTGTGGAAAAACAGACAGACAGACAGACAGACAGACAAACGCCGGTGAAAATCGACCCATGCCATCGGCATAGGTAACCAAAACAAATGACTGATAGGACCTCCTATGGGAAGAATGTTACACCTACATCATCTCCCCAACTATTCCCACGCCAGTAACCGTAACATGTATGCATGTAAACATGTTATGTATAGTTCATTCATGAACTCCAGTTGCAAACCAATGCTGACCTCCAATTGGTAAATTCTGAGACTGTCCCGGCGGAGGTGTCATAGACTGCCTTGTTTGACTAAAACCCATTGGAGACAACGCTGCAGTAGTAGCATAGAATGGCTGCCGTGGCTTATAATCAGCACAGATGTCACGGCCTGCAAACGACAACACTAACGGTCAGTTTATCTTCTGTTCACAACTGAAACAAAATCTACATCAGTATCAGATCAGCAACAGGTTACAACCACAAGACAGAAAGCAATATTTCTACTGCTGGGTGATGTCAAACGTTCAGACAATTGAAACACTACCAACTGTAATTAAGAAGCTCATTTCTATGATAACTGCAGTGTTTGTTATCACTCAACGGCCAATGCAGTCTCGCCATTGTTATATGTTATTAATACCTGCTGTACAAATATAGTACTCGTGTAAGAGAGCTGGTGTAAAGTCTTTCAGGACTCCGGTGATACATAAGAAAAAGATGAGACAATGTCGCTAGTTAGGTCAGTGCTCTGGGTGTCGTTCAGTGCTCTGACAGCGATAACTGGAAGGGCATCTTGGACAATTATGTGCAAGGATTCACTTCTCAAACAACTGGACAAAGAAACCTAACGGACCAGTTAACACAGCTTCACCTGCAAAACAAGGTGTTGCCTAAATGGGGTGTAACACTACTGGCCCGCCATGCAGTGTTACCATTGAGCAATAATTAGAATCGTGGCGGCATGACGTCATCGCCTGGCCTGCACGGGTGAAGCCACCTGTAACACTGTGGAGTGTTACAGATGACGACAAATGATGACAACAGATGCCAAAACAATACAGAATGACGCACCACTGCACTGCACACCACGCTCAGTGTAAATAGCACTAAAGTCTACACAAACGTACTAAGGGCTGATACCTGAAGGAAGGTTAGCTGAAGGTGTTGATGTGCCAATATAAGAGCCAGCTGCTGGTCCAGCATATCCAGCTGGTTGCTGCTGTGTTGGTGTAAATGGACCAGCACTGACTGGTGCATACATACTCGTCTGTGGCATATAACCTACAAACAATGCATGCCATCTGTGAGCATTCTCATCTATGAAGCAACCTACTGCATCAACTCACTCACTCATCACTCACAGCTAACATCTACACAAACATAAACCACGTACAGTTAATATCTACAGCAGAAAGAACTTTTGTACAGCTGCTCAAAGTCACCGCTTCACGCTGAACAGAACGAACACATACACCTTGCCTTTGCCACAATATCCTTACTGCAAAGACAAAATTCTATGGACAAGTGGATTACCTTAGAATGACAGATTTCACACTGCAATGAATATGACAGAATTCAAAACCGGGTCAGTAGAGGAATGAATTAATAACAACATTATGGCAACCTTGCTGGCCGGTGGCTGTATTGACGAGGATTGGTGCAGGTGAGACAAGTCGTACAGGTGTGCGTGCAGCGTTGCCGCTGACAACAAACTGTCCACTCTGATCATAGTAGGCAGGCGTCAGTATCTGATAGTTACCGGCAGCATTGCCACCTGAGCAGCAACATCATAACGAAACATGCAGCCAAATAGTTTCAAACAAGGTGTTGCCCTAACGGGACGAAACTCTACCGGCCCGCCGTGGAGTGTTACAGTGGAGCTATAATTAGACTGGAGGTGGCATGACGTCATCGCCTGGCCTGCGCATATGAAGCTGCCTCCAAACTAATTATAGCGCTGTGGAGTGTTACAGACGACGACAGATGCCAAAGAGCATCACTAGTCTGGTCCCTACACTATGTGTAGGCATGCCAGTAATAATGTTACAATACAATGCTACATTCAACAGCTGTATATACTTGACTACTATTACTACCTCCGTTTAATGGCTAGTTTTCTTGGTGAACAAGGCACAGACAGTTCCGCCTCGGTCGGATCCTCTTCCTTCACTTGTTCCAGAAGACAATCTCTGAGGATTAGTGAAACTGGTTTTCATGGCCAGACTTCCTCTGTCAGCATGTCGTGTGTCAAAGAACCGAACGGAATACAAATCATTAACTCTAAACCAGTGGCCTGGCCTCAATGCTTTCTTCATCCACTTTAAGTTATAGTATTCAGTACTTGAACGACAACAACGACAAGAACCTTTTCAGTAGCACTTTATCCAGGATGATCCAGTACCAGAAACTAAATAAAATGCTCAGTCACTCACTCCTTATATTAGTGTATATTATACAACATTTTAAATTCACTTTCTTCATTTACTACGTTTCACAGCATCTGTATGACGTAGTTACCAAGCAGTTGCCAGAAGATGCTATGGACCAAGTATATGGAAGTCAATTGTGGACATAACATAATAAAAAAGCCTGTAACTATAAACAGCAACTTCACCCCTGGTACCTCCACATGGTGGAACTCAGCGAAACATTATTATGCCACACTGGCTCCATTATGTGAAAACATGACATCCACAATACCGAAAGCACATAACGTATTGTTGCACTATCGTCCGAGGAGGACAGAGTCATGGCCACAGGTACCATATACAGAAAATTTCATGAAATTCGGGGATGCATTTTTGGATATATGCGAACCGACAGACAGACATGCTGATCACAATACTTTACACTGCTACTGGGGTGAAGTAGTAAGTATCTGAAATCACATATTATTCTCTGTACATCAAGTGGTAAACACTCCGCCATGATCGATAACTACAAAATTGCAAAGGTATCAGAGCAGCCAGCCAGCTGGCAGAGAAGATCTCGTGTGTGAGCCCTGGCCCCTGGGTAGGCAAATGCAGCATTCAAGCCATAACGAGTGACTACAGCAACACCTCACGAGCTAAATTCTAAGGGCCACTTTTTCCACCTCAAATTAATCTTCCATTAACGTTAACAGGATATTAACTCCCATTAATTGATGTGTTGTGTCCGAGTTCGTCCGCAGATGTGTGAAAAGCTTGCAAATGCATCCACGGACGCCTCTGCCCATTTCAAATTCGAGGGCAAATAGTCACGAACCTTTGCTACCCTGATGATATCATCCTGTCGGGCAGGCAGAACTACAGGAGCTGGTGGATTGCCTAGATCGAGTCAGCTGTAAATACATCCTACTCATCAATGTCAACAAGACCAAGGTAATGGCGAGCGACGGCACAGCGTGCCGCATACTCATTCAGAATTAGCAACTGGAGCAGGTGGATACGTTCCCGTACATTACTTCCCTGATTGCAGAAGATGGTAAGACGGAATTCCATACCAGGTTAAACAATGGGCAGGCGATCAGGGCATCACTACAGAAAATATGGAAAAGTCAACAGCATACTGATTTTAACGAAGATATGACTAATGAAAGCGCTATTGTGGCCTGTAGCAACATACGGCGGTGACACTCAAAAAGAATGAAGAAACACGTCTTGATGCCTTTGAGATGAAAGGGCTGAGAAAGATTCTGCGGGTTTCGTGGACAGCAAAGAAAACAAATAAGTGGGTTCTTAACAAAGCTGGAGTAAAGAGGAAACTGTTCGACACTGTCAAAGCAAGGTAGCTAGCATACTATGGTCACACCATGAGGAAACAAGGAAGTTGCCTGGAGAAAGAGATAATGAAAGGAACATTGCCAGACACACGCAGGCGACAAGACCACGCACGGCCTGGATGGACAACATCAATACATGGACAGGACTCCTACTGGGCGACATAGTCAGGAAAAGTTTCACTCTCATTAAACAAATTTAAATTATACTCTTTCAACACACAAAATCAAAAATTAATTTCCCCTACACCTGCAATACAACACAAAGATTATGTGCATTAAAACAAGGATAAAAATGATTAATCTTGCAATTAATGCGATTACTGCTCAACAACCTAATATGGTCATACGAGACACAGTTGGCATAGACATAACGGTTCCAGAAACTCCACATACCAGGATTCGGATGCATCTGAGGGTTAGCACTGTCGTCGAGTGGTGTTGCAGTTTGTATGGGTGTCATTGGACGCGCAGTAACTGCATGCTGGCCACGCAGCAACGGTGCCGCTGGCTGTCCAGGCGGTGTGGCCTGAGGTGTTTGCGGTGCAACCGGCGTAGCCAAGTAGATGCCCCACGGTGTCTGTCCAGCATTGTAGTACTGAGGCATCATAGCTGTGCCTACAACAGCAGTCAAAGTAGCTGCATCGTGGCAACAAGAGCAAACTCTTGGTAAGGGGATGGGCATAAAGGTAAGAAGGCATCTACACGGAATGGAAGGGAAAGGGAAGGAGAGAATAAAAGGATGGGAAAAGAAAATAAAAAAGGCGAGGAAGGCAAGGCAGCATGTGAAAACCAAGAAAGGAGAGCATGCCGCATGATAGGTGTTGGTAATCTGGCAAAAAAGCAACTAGTTGAATTTAATGATACAAGCAAGTGTGATTGTGACTTGGGCCACCTATCCACCTGCTCTAAGCCACACCCCTGGCCAAACACAGTGACAAAATTAACAATCCGATTATTATATATAGATAGGCCTATACACTACCAAATAGAGCTAATGTCAGACTACTGAACATGAATACACTGTCGTGCTACTATGTTCCCGGTTACTTCCTTATATCCAAATTCCACAATGCACACATGTAAAGTTTAGCATGACGTAACATATAAACACAGCTATGAGCACCAACTACTAACTCAAGAGTAGTTATAACGACTCGATAACTTCTGCTCTGTATAAATAGTTACTAAATACTTTCTAAAGAGAAATCTAATCTCCCAGCTAGCATGTTAACTACGTTCACAACTGTTTAATGACATCAGAATGCATTTACTTCAAAACAGGTTTTCTTGCTGCTAAAATGTACAAAAAAGCACTGCTATGAAACCAAATTACAACAAACGTAAGCATAACCCATAAAAAAAGTTGGTTTACAACGTAGCTGACTATTGCAGTCGATTGATTCATTGAGTTAAGGTTTTACATTCTTCCCAGCCAATCTCTTGGCTTAGTACTGAAAAACGAGAACAACTACAAAACAGCAAGCATGCATTGGTAACAAAATACTATAACATAAAATGAACCCAAAAAACTAAAGCCAGGTTTGGCCACCTCCTACGACGTCCGGCCTGAAAACAGAGCAGGTCTATTCTGGAAGGAGCAGATAGGCAAGTCAGGAAGTAAGTGAGTAAAGAAGTAAATATGTAAAAAAACATAAGGAAAGAAAAAAGTAAGGAAGAAAGCACGCAAGGAAGGAAGTTAAGTAAACATGTAGACAAACAAACAATTTATATAGCACCAAAGTCAACGCATGAATCATGGCACATTACTGCCCCAGAGCATGCACGGGGCAACTACTGTAGTTGTAACTGCCAGAAATGTAGTCAAAACTACTTGTAAAAAAAGAACAACTACTTTGGAAGTAGTTATCATGACTAATAGCAACTACTGTAGCTAAAACTACTCAATCACCTGCATACACATGTAAACAATACCTTAACATAATATACATAAAGCATTTAGTAAACACGCTGAAATGCCACATTATACATCACTTACATCGGTAAACTATCATTAGCTAACAGCTACATACTACCAAAAACGTTCGAAAGTATTTAGACTGTGCCTATCACATCGGACTATCCACCTTTGTTTCAAACTGCTGTAGAATTCCTCATTGTTGCAATGATCAGATTTTGCGACTAAATCTGCTCACTAACAGCTATATGGCACAGAATGAGAAAAGTAAGTCCAAATAACAGTACACAGGCTAAGTAAAGCTACCATGTATTCAAAAAATCCAAAAAGCTGTACATGTCAAGACCATGTCAGAAATCAGCTAATACCTGGCAATGACATTCCGTAGACTGCCGGGTCCTGAGGACTCACCAAGTACGGCGTTGTTGTATATGTAGGTACACCAGCTGTGAAACACAAAGATACACTATGCATTTTATTAGCACTTCGATTTAACTACGTAATTTCAGCGTGCATGCTAGCACTAAACAACTTCACATACCGTAGTTTTGATGTGTTTAATTTCATTTCAGTTATCAAGAATTTGTTACATTCAGTTTCCAATTCCCCTTACTTTCACAGGCTGCACAGAAATGGCAGTACGTCTACTCCTGGATCAAAATCTGACATTACTATCCAGTAATGGGCAAATCTCACACTCATATTTCAAATCTCTCCAGAATAAATGTAAAAAACTAAGTCGAAAACATGGTGTTTTCAGCCAAATCAAACTTATAAAACTGCAAAAATCATTTAGTTACTTAGCATATAGAGTATCGTTATAAATACAGTACACATAATAACCACCATCACAGTCTGCACGGTAGTGCAGGACTGTTGTAAGGGTAGTTCCAATAAGTATAGGAAATGGCACTTTTGGGGGTCCTGCCGCCCAGAAACCCCTTAACCGATCGACATAAAATTTGGCATGGATGATTACGTTCGGGATACCACTCGACACCCCAAATGGCATGTCAGTCGGATAAGGGGCGTGACCCCCACGAATGGGTGAAATGTTAAGGGTCTGTGCTTTTTTAAAATTAATAACAAAAACTGATCATCAGTTTAACACTTAAGTGTAAGGG
>Ga0209780_1003457_pt1 | contig 11789 bp, 9 predicted proteins | sample WorMetexBAHAMAS2_FD_187384 | JGI IMG/M metagenome (GOLD analysis project Ga0209780, IMG submission 187384) | Marine gutless worms symbiont microbial communities from Max Planck institute for Marine Microbiology, Germany - Inanidrilus exumae... | ecosystem: Host-associated > Annelida > Digestive... | reverse complement strand
GCTATACTAAGCAGACCATTTTGTCAGCTTTTGAGTGTATGTAAATATATCGCATCGTATCGTACCTACATGCCAAAGTACATTGAAATCAAAGAAACTTTTTGTGGATGGACGAACGTACCTATGTATGTACGTTACGAACGTACGTACATACGGACAGACAGACATTTGAGACCCAATTTATTAGGTCGACTCAGAAGAGTCGACCTAAAAATGTCAGGAGATCTATAGGAACATACCTCGTTGTCAATGTCAGCCGCAGGTTTCTGTGGTTTTCTCTCAAGTTCTTCTGCCCTGCCTTCATTCCATTTGTCCGACTTGCGCCTAGCCGCCATTATCCACGCCGGCTCTTCATTCTTCGGTTCCGACGGCTGCACCTTTGCAGACGACCTCCTCTCGACAACGTTCTTCCTCAGCTGCGCTACTGGCTTGGCAACGTAAGAGGTAGTCGTGGAGCATGGACCAGCTTCAGCAGCATTCTCTTCATCTCGGTGTAACTCCAACGTACTGGCACTGGTGGATACGTCTGCACCGGTGGGTTTATCTTCTCCTGACAGTCGGTCGCTGGTGCCAGAGTCATGCAGACCTGCACTTTCAGCTGGAATCACTGGCCTATGATCAGTGGCTTCAGTGACGGGTGAGCTGGACGCTGGCTGGTCATTAGCTTTAGTCTGTGAACATGGTGAAGACGAGCTTGTCACTATGCTGTGACTGGTAACTGAATCCAACTCGCCTGCAGCAGCGCATGCATCTGGTTCTGGCAAAGATACGTCTGAACTGGAGTTTCCAAACTTTGCTTTCTTCGTTTGGAAACTTTCCTCTTTCTTCAATTCATCAGGGTTGACTCTGGGCTTGTCGCTCTGTGGGTCGGCGACTGATTTGGCTCCAAATTCGGTAGCGATATCTTCCACCTGTTGCTTTACTGATACATCTTCATCGCATGGTCTCGTCTGTGTCACTGTGGAACACTCTTTATTGGGAGATGGTGGACTTGTGCCTGTGACATGTGGTGTTGTCGTGGTTGAATCAGAAGACTGCATACCAGGAGGCGACGGACTTGTATCTTCATCGCATGGTTTTGTCTTGGTCACTGCAGAAGTTTGTTTACCAGCAGATGACGGACTGGTGCCTTCACTGCATGGCTTTGTCTCTGTTAAACCAGAAGTCTGCGTTCCAGCTGATGGACTTGAATCTTCACTGGATGGTTTTGTCTTGATCATCGTAAGAGACTCTTCACCAAAAGATGTGCTTTCAATACACGGTTCCTTGGCCGTTGGAGATTCTTTGACAGGAGATGACGGCTTTATGTCTTCGTTGTGTGATTTCGTTTTGCGTGCAGAGGCAGAATACTGATGTAAAGATGTTGGCATTGCGATATCATTCTGTGATCTTGTTTCGGGGACTACAGCTGACGCTTCAGCTCTGGGAGACAGCTGCCTAACGCTGGGACTGGACGAATTACTGGACAATGCTAACTCCAGTGGTTCTGTCTGCTGGTCCACTGTAATCACAGACTTTTCAATCTCAACCTGCTCATCACGTGACTTGTCCGTCTCAATCAGCTGGTCATCACTTGTACTGCTTGACAACTGCAACGTCGCATTCTGCTTAGTTTCTCCCGCTTTACCATCAGTCTCGCCAGCGACTTCTGACGTGGCAGCAGACTTGGCATGTGGCTCAGACAAGTCAGTAGGAGATAACGAAGACTCTGCGCTAACAGCTGGCGGGTCTCTATTCTCTGCATCAGACTTACACTTCACCACTCTGTTGAAAACCCGACTGAACTCCACGTTCTCTTCAACAGACGACTTCTGTTTCGGCTTCTCGAGTGCATCCCAGTCAATTCTGCGGCAGACATTCGTAGAATCTGCTGAGTCGTCACTAATACGAGGCTGGATTTCACTCGACTTTCCGTCATCGTTGTCTGCTGCAGCCGTGTCAAACTGTCCAGACTGCAAGTCATCATCAAGTGAAGCGCCGTCCAGTTTCTGCTCAGCATCATCAGCCACACCACCATCACCTACCGCATCTTCACTCGCCTCCGCATCACCATCATGCATCTCGACACCAACTTCCACCTCCTGCCCATCAGCTACCTCGTTCAACACCAGCAACTCACTTCCATCTCTCGCACTCTCATCCGGCTGCAGAGGCTGGCACAACACTAAAGGTACCTCATCATCATCATCTCCCTCAGCAACTGGCTGCTGTGAGTCAACTACTGCCACGGCAATGACCTCATCGGCTGACACAGCCACAGGACTCATTCTGGCAGGCTCATCACTGCAGACATCGACCGAACCAGCCGGTGTGACATCATCCGCAGTCTCCAACATTCCTTCCTTCTCTGACTCTGACACACACACATCATTATAATGGCCACTAAAATTGAGTTAGCCGGATGCACTCCTCCCCGATTCTCCATTTCAAAAGAGAACCTCTGGAGATCAGTGCAGAACTTTATTTACAAGGCTTGATGTCACCCAAACAATAGTGTCAAATCCAATGGCAACCCTTAACTGGCGCGTGTAAATGTACTGCCGCCGCCGCCACCACCACCACCAAAATCATCATCACCAGGTTACTTTAACATTCAGCATAATTAGTTAGTTAGTTGGAGTTTAACGTCCCTTTTCAGCACAAATATGGCTATATCAGAGACGAAAAGTCAAGAGTGGAGAGCTATCCCTACCAAGAACATTCTTTAATCACTAATAGTTCTTTAATAATTTTGCTTTCATCATCTGGTTCAGACACAAAGGATACTTATATTCTTGGATCTATTCGATATGTTTCTCTTTTACAACTGGCCATTTTTTGCATGTGTAATCTGCAAGAAAACGTATTATTTTCCACTTTAATTCGGCAACTACGTCGTCTTTTACTGAGGCGTCCAATATTTTAAACGAGTTACTTCAAAAACTAAAATAACATGACCATCTGAGAAGTTACAGTAAATGGTAACTACCTTCAAGTAAAGAAGTCGACAGTTCTTCATCCGGCAAACGACCTTCGTCACTGGCGTGAACAACAACTGGTGTCTACAAACACACAACAAAGACACACTGTACAGTTCAACATGACGACGACGACGACAACAAGTTCGACGACGATGGACGATGGACAGACGACGACGACATTACGACAACAAGAAACAACACCATGTTCATTTGTTTTCCAGGTAAACCTTGGTTAACGAGTCACTCCCAGTTTTCTACTTCCATCTGCTCCAGATCAGAACCTCTGGAATAAATGTCACAGGTTTGAAAGCCCAACGCCTTCCCGACAACCAACAGCGTCAAAGCACTGAAGTAACTCATAGCATTAACTAAAAATAGGAAAAACCATCCAGTGTACCTCCTTGTTTCTTCATCCACCACCAGACCACTAAGGAAGTAAGGAAAGGAAGGCCAGCGAAAGCCAGGGAAAGGGACTGAGTGGCTATTTTAAATAATTAGACTAGCACCCAAAACAGGGGGAGACAACTATTACACCGCAAGACAAAACTAAATCAAATACTACAAAACAAGCAAGCATCCTTAACTAAACGATACATATAACATGAAATCAACACAAAAAACTAAAGCCAGGTTTAGTCACCTCCTACGACATCCGGCCTGGAAACGGGAGTGGGGGTATTCTGGTAGAATGAAAGGGGTGGAAAAGCAAGAAAATAGATGAAGCGAGTAAGAAAGGAAAAAGGGAAAAGTAGAAGATACTAAAAGATAGAGTAAAAGGTAAGGAAATGGGGAAGTAAAGGGATAAGGAAAAAGGGGAACTGCCTTGGGCTCACACGGTTATTACTCACGATCTTCAAGATCTCATTAGCAGCTACTAGATCTCAGCGCAGCAAGAAAACACACCACGGCAACTTACATCCTCTGGTTGTTCAACAGCGGCCACACTCTTGTCACCTCCCGCTGCATCACCGACGTCATCTTCAGTCTCCGCAGCATGTTGTCTCGCCCTGAGATGTGCAGCCGTCGGAGCTCGCTTGTTGCGTGGTCTCACGTTTCTCTTTTCTAGCCAGGCATCGCAACTCAGCGGTGTTGTCGGCCCAACGTCCAGCATCACACTCTCTGTTGCACCTCCCGCATCTCCATCTGCATCTACTACAAAACGTCATACTAATCTTTACTTATCTTGAACCTAGACAACAGTATAAAATCAACTAACAAAACAACAAATAACTCAGTGCTTCTCGACCTTTATCAAACCAAACCCTTTTAACCAAAGCATCTTTTTCAGATTTGTCGGAGTTTAGCTGTAATCTGTTCGAACTCGTCCATCCAGTGACAGCATCAATACAGTGGGTGAGTTGAGAAGTCATTGATGCCAGCCAGTAATAATGATCACTGTGCTACGTGGTATTACGCAAAAAATGCAGCGAAAATAACGATATCAGTCACATACATGTACCACATTCTTCAATATGTTCCTCATTGCTCTTTGTGGTCTTCTTCTTTCCAAATGGCAGACTAACCTTCCACTTGTGTCTGCCAGACCTTTTACCACCAGACAACAAAGACTCCTACAACGCAGGCCAACTGCAGTCACAAAAAGCTATGCACTGATGAAGTGTCATGAATCGGAGACGCGTGGTTCAACTTCGTTGTACGACTAAGACGGAATGGTGCTTATAACACAACTGAAGTTATATTGCACCTTCAGGATTATCATTTATTACATAACATAATACTTTTAATAATGCCTATTTTGCTAGTCCAGTGACTGAACAGTTCATCAATAATAATAACAACAATTAGTCAAAGAATTTCGACGTAAGGCTGCATTGCCTTCTTGTAACCCCTCTTGGCAGCGAATGGATTGTACCGACCTTGACCCTCTCATACATGTTTCCTTTTGCCCACACGAGCCAGCCCCCCAAATGGCATCTCGGTCAATTTAGCCATTTTTGCAGGGCTCACCCGTGTGCCAAAAGTGTCAACTTGTCACCCCTTGCAGTGGCAAACGGATTCGTCCGACCTCGACCCCCATATAATATACCGGTAATATGTGGTTCCTTCGGCCCACATAAGTCAGCCCCAAATGGCATCTTGATCGGTTCCACCATATTGCGTACACCGCAGCAAAGGCTCCCGGTGTTTTTCAACGGGGCAGACAATCCCCAAAATTTGTCCCTTCCAACTGGGGGACCTGGACCCCCATTTAACACATGTCCTACCTGACTCAGCCCCCCAAACAGCATCTCAATCAGTTCACCCGTTTTTGCAGGGTTCACGAAAGCGACCAACAGACGACAGACTGACAGACACAGACTGACCACGTTACTCATTCTGTACCAATAGGCCGCCGCTACCACTGCAATGCAGCCTAATAATAACAAATGGTCAAAGTAATTTGACAAAAGGCCGCAGCCTGCAAAAGTTTCGTCTAAACGGTTTTAAAATTAAACAATTTGCACACTGTGCCGCAAAAGTGCATTATTTTTAGGGATCGCGGCAATCACGCGCTGCCGTTGGTTGAAACGTGACGCCGGAGCCGTTAGGCCATGCATCAAGAGCACGCATCATCTTGCTGCTTGAAAAAGAAAATCATCGTTTTAAATCGCTGATTTCTCGCAAACACAAATGATGACCTCCTATCGAAATACACCTGCATAATGCGGAGGGCAAAAGCTTCCCATCGTGTGTATTGCTTGAATGTAAGCGTTCAGCTGTTGTTGCACAGCTCACTATTACAATGGTTCCCTATGGGATGGACACCCCCTCAAATGTGCCCCTTCCCATGAGGGATCTAGACCATAGATCTAGATCTATATATATAAAGTTGCCGCGTCTGTCTGTCTGTGCGTGTGTCTGTCTTCCTTATTTCTCAAAAAAAAACGCAGACCGATTTCCATGAAACTTTTTATGGTTCATAGGGGTCATAGGTAGACGTGAACGGATAAAAACATCCGGAAAATTTCGACCCTTAATGTGTAAAAATTCAAAATGGTGCAAAATGGCCGATTTCGAGAAAGTCCCCACAGGTAACGCACGCTGGCCTGGGCAATGGCCTGTGGTACGACAGCAGCATGGGCCAATCGCATGCTGGCCTGGGGGCGTGGCCTGTAGCCTTCGATGGGGGACCGTATCAAACGCTTTTGTGCTCCTGAGTCCAGTTTAGTGGTCCGACTTTCCGGCTGGCCTTTGGCCAGGTAAACGCTAGTCTAATAAATGGTTCCTTCAGCCCACCTGTACATGCATACACATTTTATTTAAGGAAATCAGAGTTATACATATAAGTACACAAGAATAGAAACAATAAAATTGACTCTGACTGATGCTATGGCCAAACAAAGGGCAAATTAAGCCTCTTACACGCAGCCAAAAAAAGTACTAAGTACAGATATACAGTTAGCAAATTGCAAAAATATACAAATAGAACATATTAAAACATCTAGCACCTAGAGACTTTGCTGATCAAAAAGTGGCTTAAATTTACATACAAGAGTACATTCAAGGGATCTTGGTGATTGATAAGATACAAACTGGTTAAATGATTGTGTCCAATGGGGAGAGCGTAAACTGAAGAAAATACAGCAAAGAAATGACTTCAGTAAACAGTAACATCAGCTAAAAGCAACACAAATACGCACTTTTCTGGTCTGTAAGCCGGATGGTGAATTAGCAGTAGATGCTGACGTATTTTCCGATGGTCTTACTTCTGCAACTCTATGTACACACACAGCACTCATGTTGCTCAAAACATAAATCACCAGATAAAATAAATCAGGTGTGTAGTTAAAACATCACAAAATAAATACAGTGTTTGGAAATCTCATAAACAGCATAATCTATGTCTGATATCTAATCACATCCACACAACTGAGAATGACAAATGTTGTATAGCTAGCAAAATCTACCCTCCACATCGCCATCAAAAAGTCTGCATCATGGAACAGTCTTCCTACCAACGTCACTGCATCAACTTCTCTACCGTCTTTCAAGAGACAACTTGCTGCTGCTGCTGCTGCTACTACTACTACTACTACTACTACTACATCAACATATTATCAAAATAAATTAATACTGCCACGATTTTTGTGTGTAACTGGCCACGTTTCAGAAGGACTCCACATTAGGCCAAAGACCTCAGCTAGAGAAGGCTTCAGAAGGCTTGAAAACTACATCGCAGGTTTGATGCCGTTCTAGCCAACAGCATCTTAAAGGGAACATGATGAAATTATCGTAAAGTAACAGATTTTAGTGTTAAAATAAACGCTTTTAATGGATGTTTTCTAACTGAACCCGGGTTAGGCAGGGTTCCCCGTCAGCTTTCTTTTTCCACCTATTCCAATAGGGATCTGTGGTGAGTAAGGTTTTAACAGGCCGGACGCCCAATCCAAAGCATCCAAGAAACTGTTGACATAAACACTGTGTAATGTTATCGTTCTGGGACGATCTTATACTAATTCAGTGTAAACAAAGCCAGTAGCAAACTTCAAGTCTGGTGCACTGATACAAGCAAAGGTTGAAATCACAACAGACCAACTATTATTAATCACATCGATGCCGTAAATACACATGCAGGCCACCAAACACATTACTGTTGTACAATATCACAAAACATTACAAAGACAACCACTTACTGCTGGACGTTGTGATGACCTGCTTCATTCACACTGTCCGTCTCATGGCTTTTACTGCCACGAACACCGGAAAGCAATGACGTAAACCAGTCACGACAACGCTTCATCTGCCAAGGCTGAAAATCTGACACATCATAACAGCATGTTAACAGCAACGTTAGTAATAATAAATTAGCTCCATACGGGACTGACGGTCGACTCCTACTTACTGCCAACTTCAAAGTCACGTGACACAAAAAAAATAGGATAAGAATAAAAAATCCGGCCCCGATAAGCTTTAGGTATTGTGCCCTAATTTAAGAATCAGTGGTCATTTGCCAGCCCCCATTGTAAATGGGGGGAGATAGCCTTTGAAAATGGCTGAATTTCCGACTTTCAAGGGCTCGTTACCTTGACTGCGACCTTGGATTGCGTCATACTGCATACCGTCGTGCATCAGTCATCGACCTCTACCTACATACCAAATTTCATTAAAATCGAAGAAATGTGAGACCTACTTTATTAGGTCAACTCGGAGGAGTCGACCTAACAAGTGGTCCAAAAATGTTCACAAAAGACCGCATCACCGACTTGTTCCCGCTCGTGGGTGCAAATTAATTCGTCCAATCTTTAGCCCGTCTAACATACCGTTTCTTGCCAGCGCCTCTGTATCTTCGGACTTGACGGCGCTATACAAATGCTATTTTATTATTATTATAATATTATTATTATTGTACCCACATGAATCAGTCCCCAAAACGGCATCCGATCAGTTCACCTGTGGCAACAACAGCCTCAGTGCAGGATACATAGGCGGCGGAGCCTATGAGGCATGGAGGCTCCTGCCTCCTCAAAATTTATGGCCCGGCAGCATGCTATGGAGCATAGCTCCCCACAAATTTTGCTGTCAAATTTTGTTAGACCCCAAGTAGATCAATGCTTTCTGTGGGATTAAAAACAAACAAAACCCAATTTTTGGGCCTCGCTTCTCCGTGCCTTCTCACTTTTGACTACCTTCCGTCCACAATCTTTTTAGTTATCGTGGTCACAGACACACACACACAGACAGACACACACACACACACACACACAAACCAACGCCAAAAAAAAACATACTCCCACGCTTTCGCGGAGAGAAACATATCAGTCATCTATCAAACAATATCGCTAGCCAACTGGTTTAGCTACATAGCAACCATGTTTGCAGTTAAGTATAATAAATAATTAAATAATTAAGATACTACAAAAATAAATAATGCAATAGTTATCATGCATTGCCATAAAATTCACAACATTACAGCACAGCAAGAAAATACTTACAACTGGAATAGTTTATGAATGATTCTGCGTAGTTTACTGCATGTATCAAAATTAGGACGACGTGGACTGTTAGACGATTCCCAGCCACGTCAACGTAAAGAAATTTAGCTTCTACATATCACATATCCATCACCGACATACATACAAACACACAATTAACTGTAAGTCAAAGAAGATGCCACTACACCTTTCCCTGTATTGACTGAGTTAAGGTTTTACATCCCACCCGACACAAAATAGGTTATTTCAGAGACGTGATTTGACGTCACCAAAAATACAGTTAAATAAATAAAAGTGCAATAGTAGTTAGGCCTATGCACTGTGCAGCTTGCAAGGATAGCACATATGATGCTGCATGTTGCAATCCCACTGTTCACACACACGTTTTCAGAAAATTTGTTGGTTTTGTATTCTTTCCTTGTCGCTGGGGGCCCTTTGGAGGTCAGGGGCCCCGGTTCATTGAACTCCCTGTACCCCCTGTAGCTATGAATTTGAATTAGAAAGTACACTTGCACAGCCCGATAAACGAAAAGAGAATCGTCTCTAAAGCACTGAATGCGTAATCTGCTCAAATAAAAACGTCTTTAGACTCTAAAGACGTTTTTATTTGAGCAGATTACGCATTCAACGCATTAGAGACGATTCTCTTTTCGTTTATTGGGCTGTACAAGTGTACTTTCTAGTTCTCTAAAGTTTAGAGAGCGTTTGAATATAGTCGTCGATTTTAACACATTTTCAGCAAGTAAGTTCCAGACGTGAGGGCTGGCATACGAAAACGCGCATCGGCCATTGTTTGACATGTTGTAACAAGGAAAGTACAGAAGTGCTCGGCTTGCAAAGCGGAGTTGGCGGCAACCAATGACGAACGCGACTGGCACACAAAGCTCAGAGAGGTACTGTGGTGCCAAGCCAATGCCACTGAGCATAGCTATCTACAGCTATGCCCCACCCATAAATTGGCGGGCATGGTGTATGCTTCGGTGCCATATTTCAGCTTCATCAGTATATAGTGTCGCCAATCCAGGGCAAAAAACTGCCTAAAAAATTGAGTTTGGGGATCCCATATCCACTTCCCTTTCCAGATCAGGGCCAAATATGGCATAAGAGTGTGGACCCATAGCATACTACTGTACCATGCCAAATTTCACCCTTTTTGGCAGATGGTCAGTGCTAGCGGTAAATCGGCGATTTATTTGTAAGCACTGGAAAATTGCTAGGGATAAATCGGCGATTTGTACAATAAGGATATAAAAAGTATTAGAGGAAAATCGGCGCAGATGGCGCCATGTGTCTCAATTAAACCGTAATTAACCCTAACCCTAAACCTAGATTTGCGTTTAAAAGTGGAACACCGAAAACAAGAGGCTGACATACAAATAACAAATTTTTCGCACACGGTATGACAGTATGTGGGCTGTGCCGCAGTGGGTCAGATAAATTTTCTGATATGGTCTCATTGTGACATTGATAAATAATATAATTGATCATGCATTCAGCTGTGTAAACTAAAACAAAAGGGTTTAAAAAGAGGAGCATAGTCTTTTGGTCGGTAAAAAAAGTAAAACACTTGATTTATCGCTAGCAATTTTTGGGCCTTTAGGGAAAAATCGCCGATTTACATACGTCCATACATGCCGATCCTGCGTCTACAAGTCACACGATATTCCATGAACGGCGCATCTCTAGTGTGACATTTACGTCGGCGCATGTCTATGGGGTAATGTTTAAATGCGGGTGAGCGTGGCATGCATGGTCCGCGCATTTGCCGATTCGTCTGATTTTGGGCTTCTGGGGTAGCAAAGTGCACACAAATTTGTGATTCTCTGGCTTAGACGCCGATGAACCACTGACGGCCGTGCAAAATTTGATGCCGCTAGCTCTATCCTCGGCAGAGAAATCCATATCCGTAAAACACGCACACACAAAAACACAAAAAAAACAAACAGCTGGCTGCGTGGCACTGTGGTAGAATGCCGGTCTTTGATCGGCGAACTTTCCATCCCACGTTCGACCTGCAGCTGACGGGTGACCACCTATGTGCGTAAGCCATCTGCTATAGGTCAGCCAACTAGGCCAACTCAGCCTTTCGTCCTTTCGGGGTCGATAAATTGAGTAGTGAGCTCCTTTCATCAAATGTGTGCTGGTCACGCCATCTGATGAATGTTCATGGGGTTAAGCTGGTGCAGTTGATTAATCTCTGTGCGCAATATTGCGGCAGCAGTTTAGCCGTGCTTAACCGGTTAACCCTTCTGTACATAATGCTGCCCTGCATGGTGGCTGTTGTATGTCCCGCCCTGCGTGGCATATGTTTGTGCTGTGTTCACTGCACAGTTTGTCTGCAGTTAAAATAAATGAAGATTATTATTAGTAACCGATATATCCACACCTTGCCTATTGGCATGTGTGGATAATAATGACATTTTTGTCTACAGTAGGTATTATAGTATTGAGTTTGGAATACATTTTTACTGGAACATGGCAGATCGGTGGCTCTATACAGTACGACTTCGCAGGCGATATTCGTTTGGTCACTATAAACATAGCTAACAGGCTATTGTTCCGACAGCCGGAAATATAACTGCAACTGTGGCAGACGATATTCCTCTGGTCACAGTAGTAACAGCCACGTCTCTATTTGTCCGGCAACTAGTGTTGTTATGGTGGCAGGAATTTGCAACTCGGTCAGTGGCGGTGTTTTTTTTGACATGCCACCACGACCACGGTGGTGGTGCCGGTGCCACTGGCCAATATCGGTTGGTGTCGAGGCTAGGGTTGTTAATTGGAAACAAGTGGATGTCGCGGTCCGGTTGTCCTGAAATGTGCTATTTGCTCACTGCACGCCACTGTAGGGGGTGCAAGTACAGTGCCTAGACTGTCCCTGCTGGCTGGGCAGTCC
>Ga0209780_1003456_pt1 | contig 11790 bp, 14 predicted proteins | sample WorMetexBAHAMAS2_FD_187384 | JGI IMG/M metagenome (GOLD analysis project Ga0209780, IMG submission 187384) | Marine gutless worms symbiont microbial communities from Max Planck institute for Marine Microbiology, Germany - Inanidrilus exumae... | ecosystem: Host-associated > Annelida > Digestive... | reverse complement strand
ACAGCAGCTGCAGTATGATTACTTAGTTTCGATCCATCTGTAAATATTGGGATATGTTGTGGATACAAACTTCGTATTTCATTGTATTTACTGATGTAGATATCACTGGGAGTATTAGATTTTTTTGTTTGCAACATATCAGACTGAAGTAAATCAAATAGTATAGTAGGAGTAGGTCGACACAACTAGCGCGGTTGTTGCAAGGACGAGCGCTTGAAGTATATCAGCGCTTGGCAGATAGTGATGTGACGAGTTACGAGAAACTGAAAGAGGGTCTTCTTAAACGATTCAAGTTGTCAGAAGGAGGATATCGTCCGCGTTTTAAGAAGAGTCGACTAGAGAATGGGGAGACTCCAAAACAGTTTGTAGAGCGAATTCGCAAATATTTGAGGAAGTGGCGTGAAATGGCAAATTTTGAAGAGACTTATGAAGGACTTGAAGACTTGATCGTAAGAGATCAGTACTTCTTAACATGTCCAAAAAACTTACAAACATTCCTGTAAGAGCAGGGCAAATTGGATCTGAAGCAAATGACAGAAAAAACGACGAATTATATCGAAGCGCACGGTCTTAATCGGGACGACTATTCATCTCACAAAAGAGATATAAAGTTCGTGAGACGACCGATGATCGGAAGGGGACGAATGCTTTGGTGACAAATAAATTTATTAGTAGTGAGTCGAAACGGCCGATGATATGCTTCGTATGTGACAAGGTGGGTCACAAAAGTGTGGATTACAGGGCAAGAACAAAGCCCAATACTATCGTTAGATCTGAACGGGGAATCAGATGTTATATATGTTCAGCTTTTGGCCACAAGGCCGTTGACTGTCCTGAGTCGAAGAAGGGCGGAGTTGAGACAGCTGCCGCTATGCCAGTCATTCCAGAAGAGGTGTCCAGCACTAATGAAGTAAAAACCGAGATTCACCCGAATCATGAACATAATTGGGATGGAAGAGAGCAAGTCAAATTAGCTTGCGGTTGCATCATGCCAGTGGCAGCTGGGGCGCACACAGTTGGCAATAATGTCCAGTTTACGCACCAGGGCATGGCTCCAATTTGTCGTGGCAGAATCAACGACGTAGACGTAGACGTGATGACGGATAGCGGTTCAGCATCGTGTGTGGTCCGTACGGATTTGGTTCATGAAACGCAGAAGACAGGCACAATGTCTTTGTGCATGTTAATCAACGGAACTGTCAAAGATCGTTGCGATCGTTGAACTAGACACACCATATCGCAGTGGTCGAGTACATGCACTATGCATAGACGATCCAGTGCATGACGTCATCATAGAAAATGTACCAGGAGCGAAAGACCCACAACTGAATTGTAAATCTAGCACATCAATGACTATTGTACCAGATATTGAAACTCCAAACACTGACAGAGTTACTGGAGAAGAATCACATAAGAGCGAGAATAAAGTCATAGGTGGGGCAGAATATACCAGTGCAGATATAAGCCAGATTGATGGAAAATGTGAATATGGAGCAGCCATACAGACTAGAGGAAAGTGAACCAGAAAAAGAAGGAAGTCAAAGTAGTTCACGTTCCACGAACAGAAGTGACAACTGAAGAGCTAATTGAATTACAGAAAGCAGACAAACAATAGAGAAATATTGGGAATTGTCAAAGCAGCCCAGTAACATTAACAAAACGGTGTCATTCATTGAGAAGAAAGGGATCCTATACCGGTCCTACTGTGACAAACGCAGATGCGAGAGTAGACTACAGCAAGTAGTGCCTGAGAAATTGAGACAGCGCATTTTATCAATGGCGCACGATACACTCCTAGGCGGTCATAGAGGAGTGGCAAAAACACAGCATCGGGTGACTAGTGAGTTTTACTGGCCAGGAATCCATGATGATATTCGACGATATTGCTGGTCGTGTGACGTGTGTCAGAGAAATGTCTCAAAGAGAATTGTGGGTCGTGCACACTTAGGACCGATGCCACTTGTGGAGACACCGTATTACATGGTATGTGTTGATTTGGTAGGACCATTGTCACCGCCATCTGAAAGACACCGATTTATTTTGACAGTGATAGATATCTGTACGCGATTTCCAAATGCAGTGCCACTGAAAGACATTCACACCAGTACGCTTGCAGAGGCGTTGATAGGAATTTTCAGCCGCGTTGGGATCCCGCGAAGAATCCACAGTGATCGTGGTAGTCAGTTCACATCAGAAATGATGTTAGAAGTGAGAGACTACTTTCTATTCAACAGTCGACTACTAGTCCGTATCATGCCATGGGCAACGGACTTGTCGAGAACTTCAACAAGACGATAAAGAATATGTTGAAAAAGGTCGCTGCCGAAAGACCTAAGGATTGGCATCGATATTTGTCACCACTTATGTTCACAGTTCGAGATACACCACAAGACAGTACTGGATTTACTCCATTTGAATTATTATACGGGAGAAGTGTGTGAACGCCAATGACCATCCTCAAAAAACTATGGACAGGGGAAGTTGAAGACCCAGAGAATGTTTCAACGTTACTGACCTGAGAGAATGGATTGAAGAGACCTGTGCTCTTGCGAAAGAACAGTTGGCTGAGACCCAGAAGAAGAATCAGAAATATTACAATCGTCGAGCCAGAAACAGAAAATTACAGCAAGGAGACCTAGTACTACTGTTGTTACAACAGAACAAAATAAGCTTACGCTGTCTTGGCGAGGTCCATTTACTGTGGTCGGCAAAGTTGGTAACGTTGACTACAAACTCGAAATGGCATCGGGAAAGGTTAAGACCTTTCATATCAACATGTTGAAGTATTATCAACGAGTGTGGAGACAAGCAGGAAGCAGCTTTCACGAACGTGAAGGAAGTCTTATCAAAAGAACCAATCTTGAAGTTGCCAGACCGGGACAAGGAGTTCATTCTCCAGACGGACGCTTCTGATGTCGGGATCGGAGCCTGCTTATTACAGCAGCATAAAGGGGTTAAACACCTCGTCCTCTACGCCAGTAAAAGGTTACTCGGGCGAGAACGTAATTACCCGGTTGGTGAGAGTGATGCGTTGGCCATTGTTTTGGCAGTTCAGAAAATGCATCGGTTTTTATACGGTCAGCATTTCGTCTTAGAAACTGATCATCGCCCTCTGCAGTATTTTCTGCCCACTCAAAGAGCCCAAGATTGATGCGTTGGAGCTTAGCTCTACAGCCTTATCATTTTAACATTAGATATATCCGGGGTGAAGATAACTTCTGTGCCGACTCTCTTAGTCGTGGTTGTGCTGCGGACACAGAATAGACATTCTGTTAGACACATTTTATTACAGATGTGTTGTTCAGCAATTTTAACGAACAATGTTTTTGATGTTATTGTATATGTTCAATTGTTCCGTGTGTGTTATCAACTATTCAATTTGACAGACTGTTGTCGTATTGATTGTTTGTTTCTATGAAACGTGTTATAATATATGTCACGAATAACCATATACTGCGAGTTGTTGCGTAATACAGTGGAAAACAGTGCACTATTTGATTACTTGATGTATATGTATTTATGCAGATTAACGTGGTGTGATTGGTAAATGGTTATAATAGTTTGTATGTTGTATTCATAGTTTAAAATGCAGTATATTGGAAGTCTATGCTAGACTTTTAGGTTGGGCACATCTAACAAGGTGCATTTAAACTACGCTAAATGTATAGTGTAATTCACATAGGTCAGTGCTGGCTAGCCTAGTATAGGAAATATTGTTAGCGGCCCTATAGGCCTAGGCTGGCATCGTATGGCCTATAGCCTTACTTATTTATTGCCAGAGTGACAGTTGACAGTGGAGTTTGAACGCTGATGGCGGCGGAGTTAGGGAATTTAAAACGTTGATGTGGAGAGAAAGTTTAAAGTCATCTGAGACTTTGTGAAACTTTGGACTCATCTATATTGAAGTTATCTTGGGCCTACAGAAGCGAAGATAGTGGAGTTGGCTGCAGAGGACTCGTGGAGAGGCGTGTCAAATAACTTAAAGGTTATCGTCCCGGCGACGCTGAGTCACGTCTGTAGAAACTCAAGGTGGTCGTGAGAGTCGGCAACAAAGCAACTGCACGACAACGTTGGTGAAGTGGTCCAATTGTGTAGACCTTCTTGAGGTGAAGTCCGGAACGACAGCATTCGCTGGAGGCGTTGTGTCGTCGATTGAACTGCTTTCGTACGCTGAACACCAGTCCGGGAGTCGTCGGAGGTCAACGAACGTCTGCGAATCGCGAGAAGTTGTTCGACAGCAGGCCTGCCGTCCTTCCCCCCCTTTATAGTTTGTAGACTATACGGTGCCAGCACTTGTATTATTGTGTAGTTTGCTGTTGTTTTATATACATCGATTTGTTTTCATTTATTAAACTGTCATTTCTATATTTCCTCATTATATCACAGGTTATTGACTCACTACAAGGCAACCAAACCGTAGCTGTGAGACTAGTTTTCGCAGACTAAAAAGGTAAATAATTGCAGACATCATAACTCATAATTCAAGGATGGATATGTGTGGCATCTTCAAACTTAGTGGATGATATTTAACACTCTTTTAACACTGATATTTAACATGACCCTCGATGTACGACCACTATCCATGGTCAAAAGATCATGTAATGTATTGGATACAGCTCTGTGCCAACGTCATTGTGTCGGTGGCATGCCGCCGCCGAAAGAATGACGTCGGTACATGTGATTTTGACTGGCGGCAGTGCAGTGATCGTTTATTCTGCAGCATCTGTAAAAAGTCGGCGGAGGTGGCATTTGGCGGCATGACAGTTAGGCATATGGTCTAGTTTTTGAATGTTCGGTGAACTATCAGAAGCCACAACAATATACTATGGGGCGTGTATATTCTTAAAATGTTTATAAATTTCGGGGGTTCCATACCACCATCTTTGCACCAATCAACACGATATTTAACATGGAAAAATTGATGGCATACTCCACCATACAAATTTCACACTGATTACTGTAATGACAAGTAATAATTGAGCCCTGATTAAATTAAAGGCCAGGAGTTTGCCCTGCGAGCGATTGTCTGTAAAAACAACAGCAGCCACACACCAACCATCTAAAATCATCTCGACTCATAGCACATCCTCCCAAATCTCTCAGTTCTCTTCTGATCCAATTCAGTGTGCTTTTCTTCCATATATCAGTCGCCAGGCAGCACCAGCACTGTGGTGTACTATTGGTTTTAATACGCAACATCAAACATCAAACAGTGCCAAAAATGTCGGTAGCGTACAGCACAGAGGAAAGACTAACTTTGAATTGATGCTAACTGCAACTATTTACCTTTTTAGTCTGCAAAAACTAGTCTCACAGCTACGGTGTGGTTGCCTTGTAGTGAGTGAACAACCTGTGGTATAATGAGGAAATATAGAAATGACAGTTTAATAAATGAACACAAATCGATGAATATCAAACCACAACAATATACACAATAATACAAGTGCTGGCACCATTTAATCTACGCACGCACTATAAAAGGGGAAAGGACGGCAGGCCTGCTGTCAAACAACTTGTCGCGATTCGCAGACGTCCGTTGACCTCCGACGACTCTCGGACTGGTGTTCAGCGTACGGAAACAGTTCAATCGACGACACAACGCCTCCAGCAATTGCTGTCGTTCCGGACTTCACCTCAAGAAGGTCTCCACTCTCCACAATCGGACCATTACACCAACGTTGTTGTGCAGTTGCTTCGTTGCCGACTCTCACGACCACCTCAAGTTTCTACAGACGTGACTCAGCACCGCTGGGACGATAACCTTCAAGTTATTTGACGTGCCTCTCCACGAGTCCTCTGCAGCAAACTCCACTATCTTCGCCTCTGTAGGCCGAAGATAACTTCAATATGGAAGTGTCCAAAGTTTCACGAAGTCCCAGATGACTTCAAACTCTTTCTCAACATCAACGTTTTAAATTCGCTAACTCCGTCGCCATTAGCGTTCAACTCTTAACTCTCAACCGTCACTCTAGCAATAAATAAGTAAGGCTATAGGCCATACGATGCCAGAGTATAAGGCCGCTAACAATATTTCCTATACTAGGCAAGCCAGCACTTATCTAGCATATACAATTCTAGTGTAAATTACACTATACATTTAACGTAGTTTAAATGCACCTTGTTACACTAACGGTAAAAATGGAAACTAAACATCCTGTAGAGGGTAAGTTTGGTAGTGTATTTTCGGCGATCTGTAATCATTGTGGAGTTATGACGGCCTGAAGTCGCAAGACCTGGAAATTTTTACGTTTTTCGGAAACATGACACCCTGACAGTAAAATTTTCAAAGTTCTGTTCCGAAGTTTTCACCACCTCATCAATCGACGTTGTTGTGTCCAAATGTCGTAAAATCTAACCGATGAAACATCAGCAAAATCGTGCTTTATTTACCGGACAAAAAAAAACAAACTTTCGCCTGCCTCTCAAACTGTCGCTACTGCGCAAATCGTGCCCAAAATCTGACAGGGCCAGCCCGCAACGATGTTCTCACAGTGCTCCAGATTTCAACCAAATCCGTTCACTTTCGGCGCAGTAATAGCCAAACGCGTCAACTCCGTTTTTTTGCTAGAGAACGGCCGATTCGGGTAGAAATGGCCAATGTCCGACGTTCCGATATCAAGGCGAAAATATTCCGATGTCCGATGTTTAGTTGTTTACCAGAATTAGAATGCAACGCTGACACATTAACAGTCTAGACTGTTTTAGTGAGACCGTCGCGACGGTCTCACTTAGTGCATGCACCTAGTGTTGTTACAGCCCCACAAAACTTTCACCGCCATCGTGGTGGTTGGCTACCACTAAACCAACACAATCATCTCAGTGTTTTACAGTGTTCTCGGCGGTCCTTCTAAGCGGTTTCCTGAAAACTGCCCATCACTATCACACACTCGCACGGTATTGCGACAGTGTTGTAAGGACGACGATCAAAGTCAATGGGAAAGGCCAAAATTTGACCTCCCGCCACCCCTAAACCTTAACCAATCATCACCAAAATTTACCTACGTGATTACGTCGTGTATAACTACTATCCTGCAAAATTTCATCCAGATCGGATAAGGAGTTTCGTTTCTGCGCATGCGTGATTTTGCGCATCAAATTGTTTAATCGGCTATTTGTTCGTTTTTTGGGGGTTCTTCAGATCGTCTACAGCCAAGACGCCAGCACGGATTTTAACGCAAAATACGTCAAAAGACGCGGTTCCGTGCAAGGATGTGCCTTTTGGGGGTCGCAAAACCAAAAGTTGAGCTTTCACTCCTTTTTGCCCCAAAAAACCGCCATTTTGAGGCCCTTTTCGATGGGACAATTTTCGCTCGAAAACGCCTTTAACAGTGGACATGTAATGTACTAAGTAAACGACCGTTAATCGTCATCGTAGCCACATAAAAGTTGTATAGTGAATAGGCATATCGAGGTCAGTTTCCAAGAATGTAATTGTTTTTGACCCCCTAATTACAGGTCACGTGATTTTGGCGCACGCGCAGACATTGCATTCGCCTTTAACACAGGGCCGTACACTATTTTGGCAGATAACTCAATTTATCTTGAGAGCCGTGGGGGTTGCATAGTGAATATACAAATCGGGGTCAGGGATTTCGAATATTTGGGAAAAATTTGCCCCCTACGCACAGGTCACGTGATACGGCGCATGCGCAGTGGCTCAAAACGCATTGTTAACGGTGGCCTATGGCGGACATCATAACTCATAAGTCAAGCACGGATAGGCGTAAAATCTTCAAACTTGGTGGAGGGGTTGCCCACGTGACCTGCCATGTTTGACCACTGTCCAAGGTTAAAAGGTCAAGGTCACAAGGTCACGTAACGTATCCGCACCAACAACGCTGTAACTCGGCGATGAATAGTCGTATCAACTTCAAACTTGGCGGAAATAATCAACGTGGGTGGCTCAACACGTGGCACGCTTTCTAGGTCAGTAGGCCAAATAAAACGGAAGTAGAAATATGGCGGACTTTTTGTTTTTCAGAAGAAAAAACAACTGAAAACGTCCTCAAATCGGAAGCGGAAATATGGCCTTTTCGAGCATGCGCAGTAAAAAATACGCAATATAACCCTCATTTATGGCGGAATCGCCGAAATTCCCGCGTCTAAATAGGAAATCGGGGTCGAGGAACACGATGGTGACGTCAGATTTCAGACTGGAAGTGGAAATATGGCCGTTTCGCGCATGCACAGTACAAAATACGCTATATTACGCTTATTTGTGGCAGAATCGCCGAAATTCCCGCATCGTATTCGTATATGTGACAAGTCCATGCATAACTCGCTTGCAGTAACGACCATCTTTATATATACATCTTTATTATACATATATACATCAATTCAGCACAACTCGTGATAAACTCAACACGTCCGGCCTGGTCGGTGGCAGACTGGCGACCACCTGCCGCTCGTCACGCCTCACTGCGTCGACGTCCATCCTATACTATGGAAAGCCATGTAAGGCCAAACGTCACATTCCTCCAACCGCTGGATCAACGCCAGACGAAGTCTAAGCGGCGAGTCATCAGGTAAATGTAACATAATATACCATGAAAACAGTCTACATCAGACTAACAGAAAGTAAATGGTACTTTCTTGCACGACGTCATCATCACTCTGAACATTCAGATATATGTAAATATGATAGTATCGATAACATACCATGCTAAACAAAATATACCGCGGGTCCCTGGCTGACCAACAAGAAAAGCTAGCTCAGTAGTAAAATAATATGAAGTTTACTCTCGTGAGTCTAATCTAGTCAGAGAATCGGGAGCAATATTGTGCTTCCCTCTAACATAATGAAAATGAATATTAAACTCTTGTAGAGCCAGGCTCCACCGCATCAGTTTGGCATTTTTGGGTGCGGACTTAGTCAGAAATGTGAGCGGATTATGATCCGAATGGACGTGAATTTCTGCTGAGAACACCCAGTTCCGAAACTTCTTTAATGCCGCTATCACTGCATAAGCCTCCTTATGAACAGCTGCCCATGTCTTTTGGGTTCCATTCAATTTGAGACTAAAGAATGCTAGAGGGCATTCTACATCTTCATCATACTGACTCAGATAACCGGCCACAGTATCATCATTTGCATCCACCCAAATGTGGAATGGCTTGTCAAAACTAGCAACTGAAAAACGTCGATCAGTGGCCTGACAAAATGCTTGCTTTAATTGATTTAGAGCCGACGCATGAATATCCGACCATGGTACCTTATTTGGCACTTTCTTTGCAGTCAAATCCGTAATAGGTCGAGCAATTGAGGCATAATTTGGGATATGGTAACGAAAATATCCAAACAATCCTAGAAGTCGCCTGACCTCAGTCTTTGTTTTAGCAGGTTTCAGGTTCTGGATTGCTGCAACCTTTCCTGGGTCTGGTCGCTGACCATTGTTTCCCACAATTTTGCCACAGAATTTAACTTCACGCTGGCAAAATTTACATTTCTGCAGTTTCAAGGTCATACCTACTTCCTTGATTCTTTGGAGAAATCGCTCAACATGCTGCAGATGGACAGTAAATGGTTTTTCTCCGTTCTTTACGCGTGAGTGAACAATCAGGTCATCCACAAAAGACTCAGTGAAACCCCGAATTGGCTCAATGACCTTTTGTACTCATCTTATGAAGGATGAACTGCACGCTTTACCACCAAATTCAAAAATTCCGTCATCACACACAAATGCTGTTAGAGGCTCATCACCAGGTCTTATTCTGGTCTGAAAATAGCCCTGAGACATATCAAAACATGACGGCATTTTGGCATCTGCAATACGATTTATGATCCCATCAATATCCGGGACCGGATATGGATCATTGCGTGTGAATTTATTCAGATACGAATAGTCCACAGCTAAGCGGATCCCATCGCATCCCCCTGGTCCCTTTAAGACCACCACAAGAGGGCTCACCATGTCACTGTTTGAAGGCCGGATAACGCCTAGCTCAATTAAATGCTGAATTTCCTTGCTAACCTGTGGTTTTAAGCGCTCAGGAACACGCGATACACTTTAAGACGTTTTGGGGTGAAACCAGGTAGCAAATTAATCTCATGCTGCACCAAAGTACATAAGCCAGGATCATCAGAGAAACATTCAGCATACTTATCCAAAACACTCAGCAAATCATGCTGTTCATTGGGTCTCAAATGTGTAATTTGCTGTGGATCGATTCTCTGACTAGGCAATGATACGGATTTTCCCTCACATAGTTCAAACGTGTGAATATCACCAAAATAACTGTCACAGTCAGTAATCACAGCACAACCGTTACACAACAGCAAGTCATCAGTATTGTTGTTACAACAACAGAGTCTCAAAATCAGGTTGCATTATTACGCAGTCTGACGAGACAATGTATCGTTTTAGCCGATTGGCATGCACATGCTGCTTTGACCCATCAAGTTCAACAATATAACTGTGTGGTGAACACACTTCCACAATACGTCCCAGCCCACGCCACTTACGAAAAGTACTAGAGCTTGTCGACTCAGGACTAAGTAGAAGAACCGGGTCACCTATGACGAAGTGTTTGTCGCGAGCACGCTTGTTATAACGCTCGACGTCGTTGTTGTGCAACAGCATCATGTTCCTGTGCATAGGAATGCACAGTGTGTAATTTGTCTTGCAAATCACGCAAAAATTCCACTGTGTTCTTCCCCAGATTTATAGGGGGATCCATAACCCCTTCCCAAGTTTCCTTGAGAATTGAGAGTGGACCACCAGGCAATCTAGAGAACACAAGTGTTCGTGACGCCACCCCAAGGCTCTTGTTTACACTTTCTCTTATGGCCCAGTTAGGCTTGTCTGCAGCAGCTTTACCAATCATCGTCTTAACCGTAGAAACCATTCTTTCGACCATAGCATGACTTTGGGGGTGAAATGGTGTGGAAAAACGCGGGATGCAACCGAGTCGCCTCATTAACTCACCCATAAGCTCGCTGAGATGTTGACTGGCATTGTACCAAATTACAGCTTCAGCAACCCCTGTGAGTGACCACGTCTTAATCAAAGCATCTGCAATGTTTTTGGTCGTCAGCGCCATTAAAGGATAAACAAAGGGAAACGATGTGGCTGAATCAACCAAAACAATAAAGTAATTATACGCAGATGTCTTTTGGTTTGGAAATAAAGGTCCAACGCAGTCTATGTAGAATTCCTGAAATGCATACTGAGCACGAGGGACAGCTGTAATCGGTGTTCGGTCCCACACAGTTTGACGTAAAGATTTTTGACACACTTTACATGCATTACAGAAATCACAAACATCCTTGGTCAGAGTCGGCCAAAAGAATGACAGACAGATGCGATCACGAGTAAGACGGCATGCTTGATGACAGCCTAGCAAGCAATAAGCTAAATCAAGGACCACTTTACGACGTGACGCAGGCAAACAAAGTTGTATGCACCTTTCGTCTATGCAGGCCACATTTTCAACATGATATAGCAGCCCATTACGTACCTCAAATCCATCTTTACCTTACTTTGCTTTATCCCAACAAGGCTTAAGTGTCTCGTTACACTGTTGCTCTTTTAGAAAAGCCTGGGTAGTAATACTAGTTTTATTATCAACCAGGTCTACACAATCAGCGTCCGACTCCACAGTCTTAATGACACCAAAATCTGTGCTGCTAACAACAGTGTCAGTAACACTGTCAACACTGTCTGAACTATTAGTATTACCACAGACACCATCACTCTGTGTTGCACAGACAGAATTAATTCCAGTTACACACCGTAACCGATTCACAAATGCAGTAGTCAAGATCATGTCTTCATTCAAATGAGGACAAAC
>Ga0209780_1003455_pt1 | contig 11792 bp, 7 predicted proteins | sample WorMetexBAHAMAS2_FD_187384 | JGI IMG/M metagenome (GOLD analysis project Ga0209780, IMG submission 187384) | Marine gutless worms symbiont microbial communities from Max Planck institute for Marine Microbiology, Germany - Inanidrilus exumae... | ecosystem: Host-associated > Annelida > Digestive... | reverse complement strand
CACCAGATAACGCTGAAAAACTGCTGATTATGAAAGAAAACTTGCTTAAATTTTAAACTGGCTGCAACAAACATTGCACGTGATTTGATGGACTTCGACTGTTGATTATGTAACGTGAGTGACGTTACGGATTACAGAAAACAATAATTGGATGTGATTTATGTATTTTGTTGTAGGTATAGACTAACAGTAGTGACATCAAAAATCCGGCTCCGGCCGGATATTAGGTGCCGGGTATCCGAATCCGGTATCCGGCTAAAAATCAATATCCGTCCATCCCTAAACACAACAGAAGCAAATACGTATACGTTCTCTGCCGCTGCATGTAATGCATGCACAAAATAAAAACAAAAAAAACTAATTTCAGGCAAATTTATACTTGTGAAAGTTGTGATACACAGACAACTGTACATTTGGAAACTAATGCAAATAGCACCAGTACATAATGAACAGTGAAGTATATTATCAGTATAAACTGACAATAGCTGCAGTAGTGGTGGTCAATTAACATCAGTAAACACAAAGGTGCCTTCAGTGGCTATCATCATTTACTATCCTTGAAAACAAGTTAATTTAGTTGTAACATACATTCTACCATGCCACATAATACTGCACACACGTCAGTTAACTTAGATTAATATGACGCATGATGGTGACACTCATATGTGATAAACTCTGCTGGCCACTTGTAGACTGTCTTCGCAACAGTTACAACTCTGAACACTGGCAGTCTTACACTAACAGTCAAAAGACGTTGACTTAATGACTGACAATCAACAACACGAGGCAGCTGTATGCGCGTAGATGCAGTGCAGATGCATATTGCAGTGTAGTGCATATCTATGAAGAACACTGGCTTTAACAGTTTGTTCTGAATGCCGTTATTCAACTTTGGTCGTTTGCCGTGAAGCAACCCACGCTGTAAACACATCTCTGCAACAATCAAAACATCCGCAGACATTCAACATCTCATATTTTACCAGTATGACTACAAATATGATCCGCACTGTACATACCTTATTAGCTAAGACAACGTTCTCTGCAGAAATGCAAACTAACATTTCATAACGCTTATGACATGGACACTGTTTATCTCCAGACACAAGATGCACTTGCAAAAACTGTTTTGCTATACTCAAGCAGGCGCAGAAAGCTGGAGTGTACACGTTCTCTGCCGCTACATGTAATGCATGTTCTGTGCAAAAACACTAGCTGCTCAGGTCATAATTTACATGATCAACAAACGTATACAAAGATAATAAGGTACAACCATCTATACTGGTATTTGTCAAACATCTGTGATCAAATTAGCAGCTAATAAATTGCTACGTTTTGGACAGTTAAACATTAAAATGTTTAAATCACGGTCAGCACTACAATGTGGTGATGTGTGTAGCAGAGATATGCGACGTATCAGACTGAATACCTGCAGTGTAAAACGACGCAGTTAACGCTGCAGAAGTCTAAATCCCATCGTGGATCATCGATTGCGGAGTTACTACATTCTGTACGTGAGCAGCGTGGTGCAACCTAATAACCAGCAATCCATCAATGTAATTTCTTCTAAACAATTACTGCAGTCACAAAGCTATCTAATGAAATCTAAGGTTTGCTGAATTAGTTTTAAACACACTGCAATTTCTTAATGGTAGTAGGACCGCGAATGACAGAATTTGTGTAGTCTAGCCATATCAGCTGAATGCTCATCTAGTACAACAAATGCTTGAAATATGGTTGCTCATGGTGAGATTACTGTCAAGCAAGATTCCATAAATAAACATTTAGTTTGAGAGCCAATACAGATGGATAGAGTCCATAGTTCCTGCTACATTAATATATTGATAGTTAACAGCCTTACAGTTATTCAAGTCCATGCAATAACAAGCATTACAGATATATCACGAAAACATTCTTTCAGTAGAAAATAAACAAGGGAAATTATTCGTCAAAGCTGTGAAAATGGTGAAAATTAATGCCTAAAATGCACCAAAATACGTTTGGCAGCCAGTCTCCACCCGGACCCACTGGGTGAGCTTAAACGCTCCCCCAGAAGCCCTGCTGCAATAGCGGGCCTACTATTAAGGAGATGGACAGAAGGGGATGGAGGGAAGGGGAGCGAGCCTACTTATAAGAGGGACGTAGGGGAGGGAAGGAATTTGACGGGAAGAAAAGGAAGCAGAAAGGGAGGGAGGGAGCCTCTGGCTCGCCCACTTTGCAGAAGCTTCTGCCCCCTATGCATGTGCTATATTTCCAGAGGTACTGAAGTGAGAAAGGCTTCAAACAACTATAAGTGACCTTCAGGGTCAAAGTCACTGGTGTTGGTGATATGCGATAAGCCACATGACATTAGTCTTTCATCATAACTATTTCTCTATTTTGTACCGCTTTTAAAACATTAAGTTTCAAAGAGGTCACATGACCCTGAACGCATCCCCCTAAAGAGGTAATCCATCAGTACTCTTCAACATCAATCTGGACACCAAATTTGAAATGCCTACCTTCACTCATTCGAAAGATATGATCAGGACTCCCAAAATTTAATATATTAGTCCCGTACGGGACTGACGGTCGACTCCTCACAACTGACGTTTCTGCCAAGTTCAAAGTCGTGACACAGAAACTAGGACAAATATAAAAAAATCTAGCCCAATCAAATTTAGATATTGTGCCCTACTTTAAGAATCAATGGTCAGTTGCCAGCGCCCATTGTAAATGGCGGAGGTACCGCCGGGTGGATGACTTATAGTCACCTGAGGCTGACTGCCTGTACACCGGGATCAGCTCCAGGACAATGCTCCGTAATGAGTACGGGAAGCCTTTACCTTTTTTACCACCTGCATCTGTCACTCCCTTTGGTGGTTAGTGGTTACCTCACTGGAATTTCGCCAAGGTCTTTGGCGCCAGAAAACCAGACTCACTGGGCTGTCATATGGCATTGCTTGCATTTGTTGTCTTTGTTAGCTGTTTTGAATTTTGATAGAACACTAACTTGTGACAAACGGACAATAGTATATCATTGCACGGTAAAAAGGCTATGAATTGTTAAAAACTGTAACTATAAAAGCCCATTAATACCAACATCAATAACAAAACTGTGGAAAATAAATGAGACGAAATAGTTTCAGGTGCAAAATCACAAAATTTAACGGCAACCAAATTAAGAGTTTACAGTAAGCCATTTTGCTGTACACTAAATCTGGGTTAGTTCTAAGAATGTCTGCAGGCATTCGATGTATCACAAGTCACACTGGCTACGTTTCAGAAAACTGAAATGTCACCATTCCAATTCAGGTTTATTTCAGCTTTGAGTTTTAGTGTTCTGCCCCAGTGATTGCAGTTCTGTAAATAAATATGACTGACGACTAACCTGACTTTTGCTTTCTGTAGAACGTTTACTCTCAGAATCAGACATACTGTCAACTGACTCGGAATAACTCTCTGACGAAATATCTGGACTTGGACTTGGTGGTTTCTGTTTAGTTGATGAGCGATGAGACAATTTTCTAGTAACAAGGATTTCTGAGTCATCATCAGAAGATATGCTGGGAGGTTTAGATGGTTTAGTTAATGATCGATGAGACGACTTGGTAGTAACGAGGATTTCTGAGTCATCATCTGAAGATATGCTTGGCGGTTTCGGTGGTTTTACCTTTGCAGCACTTTGCTTCGATTTTTTCTTTTTTGGACCCGACTACAGAACCAAAACCACATATTTACTGGTAAATGACTGCATACAGCCTTAATGCAGAACAAATAGCTGCTTAGAAAAAACATATAAATTTTAAATGTAATATTTTATAACTAACTGATGTGAGTTCAAATGAGTTGCAATATGTACTAGACAAGGTCAGTCATTTAACATGAAGCACTTTGTGAAAAGTGAAACAAATTTCAATTAGTGTCTCCCACCATGAACCAACAATATGTTTTCAGACCACGCTATCAGATTCACCAATGACAAAACAGACTACAAATCCATCAGAAAAACACAGGCGACTTACACTTGTCTTTTTCCCAGCCTCGAAAGCTGCCAATGCCTTAAGATACACATGGCGGTCTTTTTCGGCTTGACCGATGTATTTCTGCAAAACAGCATAAGTTTTCTAGCAGGCTTTATTGTCCCTTCCCTACACGGACCTCTCTACCACGTGATGTTTGGAATCTCAGCATTGCCTGGAATAAGCACTGACTACAAGAAGTGAGCTATGACTGGATTGTGCTTAACTGCTACCGCATTGGTCATGGCCAGTGTGTGGATATCTACATGACTTGGGTGTTCAGGATGATCCAAATTGTGAATGTGAAGCCAGACAATGATCCACACTGTCAATTAATGCCCGATTACAAAACTCAAGGGCAGCATCCAGGGTCTACATACTGCTGAATCAGATGCAATAGAATGGATGCAAAGAATAATGATAAGCTATGAAGAAAACAAGTCCCTTCCCTCAGTCAGCAGGTGAATCAAGAAAAGATGAGACTAGTGGGTGATCAACAACCGCTCGACAGCAGTCGAGTGTTAAGAGCAGTGTACTGCAGCTTATTGATGTTGAGTAGTTCTCGAGGCTGTCAAGCCCGGGAGTAGGATCAGACAATAATCTGTCAACCTCAACACTCGGGTCGTCTGGCTTCAGATTCTGAGTGCAGCATGCTATGGTGCCTCAAGTCTAGCCTGCATGTACACAAAGAAATCTTTAGACACAGCAACTGATGAAGAGGAAGAAGATGGAGCAGCTGACGTCATTGTGGAAGCAACATCAGTTGTCAACAAGGCCGACATAGCAACAGCAACCACATGACGCTTCAAACTTGCTGTCACGCGAAGTTGCTCGAATGGATCATCAAGCCAATCGAGTTTCAACTGCTGTTTAGTGAACTGAGCTGCTATTGCCCTCTTCAGTGCATGCGCCAGAGGCTTACATAGGGTGAGTCTAGCATCATTATTCTCATCCCATTCTAGCAAGTGGTTCAGCTTAGTTGTCGTCACTTACAAATACAACGGCGGCAGCAAGTAACCCAGGCCGACATCTCTCTCTGCAGCTTATCCAGGGCATTACAAACAGGCCTCACAACTTGAAGTTTTGAACGTATTCTGCAATGAACCTCTGGCTTGATTGTAAACACTTAATGCCTGATTCATCAAAGACTGCATCAAAATTTGTCAACAGTTGACTATGGAACAATTTATTGCACTTAAAACGCCGAATTATTTTCACTGTATTGAATAACAGACGTGACCTGCCCAGTGGTCTAAGCACTCGGTTACCATGTGCCATGTGCATTATAGCATGGCGGGCTCAGTGGCTGGGGTTCAAAAATTCAAAGCTCAGACCAGGCACATCCGCCTACCAAAGAATTATTTCAAATAACTGCTACGCACATGATGAACAGGGGATAATCCTGGGTAGGAAAAAAAGAGGGTTTGACAGTGTCCTCTATAAACTGTGACCGTTGCAGACACCTTGACCTAGCAGCATCATGACTGTCTGCCGTATTGGCGTGAGTCGAAGTAAATAGACTTGGCTGGTTGCTGGCATAACACACAGCGCCTGTCAGGGCTAAGCCAGACAGTACGCCATGTCTAGAGGGGGCGAACTATAGAAATACCCAACAAGCTGCTCACTCCTACTTAACCTGCCTTCCCCGCACAACGTGCAAACATCACACACACCTACCAATTCCCCTCTTCTCCCTGGGCAAGCACACTGGACCGCTACATGGTTTCAGTGCTGAGGTACAGCATAGACTGGGCCTCTGCCAGCAATAACGAACGAATGAACGAACATTATTATCGATTGGTGGTGAAAAAATATCACTGATACTGCTTCTGTTATTTCCTTGTTAGGTATCGGCGATACCGATAATGCAAAAGTATTGCCGATAGAGTATCACTATCGCCTGCATACTGATATTAACAAGCCTGGCTTTTAAGTTTCCTTCAGCATCAAAAGGCACTGAAAAGATAACCACGAATGTGGCTGTATGATGTTCAAGGAATTCGGTGAACCCAGGCACTTGATGTTCAGGGTTGCAAACAGGTAATATTTTAACTTTTAGTAAAACATCTGGTGAATGTATAGAAATTGGTAAATTATTTAAGGGTTTGCTTACTTTAAAGATATAAAGCATTTAATAGTGTAGGCTTTAAACAATGTTTCATGTCGTATCTATAAGTGAATGAGTGAGTGAGTAGGTTTTACATCCCAGTCGAAACAAAATGGGTCATATCGTAGACATTCTTCCCACCCATTGTCTTGGCTTGGTACTGAAGGAACTAAACCTAACGAAAACAGAAGCAGACATGATACCAAGTCACAAAAGACACAAAAAACTAAAGACAAATTTGGTCATCTTTCACAATCTCCACACTGTCAATATAGCAGGCCTATAGCCATCGAGCCTGTATGGGCACTGTTTCTATGAATCACTAATTTAGTTATAATTTTGTGGCTTTTATTGGACAGTCCTGACAATACATGGTCCAGTAATTCCTAGCATGCATCACTGAGAACAACAGTGCAAAAAAATATAAATATTGATTAAAAATGAAAGAACAGACTGTATGCAAGGTTGGTACGTAATTACGATAAACTGTTCTACATCATCAAGTATATCAAGTGTTAAGTATATAAGGCAACAAAACTTGGATACATCAGGAGCAAGTCGACACAGGTACAAGTCCGTCCACATCTTAACCAATAAGCCACCTGTATATTTCTTTATAAATTAGCAGTGTATACCTCTTTTTCATGTGGTTCAAGGCTCTCCCACATTGAAGCTACAATTCGTGACACTTCTCCAAAAGTTGCCAGCTGATTCTGGGCTTTAATAGATGCCTGAGTGTCGCGAAAAAACAGCGAGTATGCTGTCATAGGCCTGAACAATCCAAAAAAGTGAAATGATTGTGTACATTTTTACAACAAATCACATAGTTGTAGGCATTTAGAAAACTGCATGCCACTGTTGTGAGTCAAATTACAATGTTACAATGGTACAATTAACAGTTAATTTGCATATTTCTAATCAGAAAAAAAGAAAGTTACACATTAATATATCAAAGCATAATTGCACTGCATTTAGCATGCTTAAGGCAACAATATTAACAAGTAAAAACGTCTATAACAAAACATTCAAAAGCCCACAAGTCAGGTATAACTTTTTGGTATGTAGGAGCAACCAGGGTCACCACTGCCTAGACAACAAAATCTCCAACTTTATGAGAGAGGTTGTTAAACGATTTTCGAAAATTCGAATATCAAACCTTTTTATCGTTCTCGTTTTCGATTTACAGAAATCGAATATCGTTTCCAATACTGCGCTGTGAGCTATTGTATATCGGTGAGTATTCATTCACTGCACTGACGTATCGGCGAATACGATATATCGGTTTGCATGTCTCCACCGATACCGAGTGTGATAACAATCAGCAGTAATCTGACTTGGCGAGTGAAGCAAGCAGACGGCTCGCATTGACAGATCATGAGAACAAAATGAGGCCTGTATTCTAACAGTGTTTCGTCATGCAGGCGGCGAGACATAACGCTAATTGCCCTATCCCCGTCTTCCCACGATCATTCCCTTTATTGACACAGCGAAAGAGCGGCGGGCGACCAGTGCTGGTATGCGTATAGCTCATCTGAATTGTGAACGCGAGATTGGAGGCTTTGATGTATGCTTGCTGAAAACCGAGCCAGTTTCATCAGTGAGTGTCAGATTTCAACTCTAGGTGTGTCGCTTTCAGTTCATACGTCGGTGATACCGGCAAGCGTTTGCCCGGCTTATCAGTTGGACCACCACGTAGCATGTCGGCGGCGGGATGCCTTTTGCTGTCTGCTTTGTCTTGCCTAAATGATGAGCGCCTGTACGTCATCGCAACTGTCGTTGATCCATAATACCATGGGCGACTGTTCGGCGCGCCAAAGCTTGTATGCGCCAAACAGTGGGATGTTGGAGGAATGCACCACTGCTGCTGCAGACGCAGCTGGAGAGGATCGCGAGGCCGAGGAGCACACGGGACCACCAGCGAAACGTCAGCGCGTTGACGACGCACAGTCGGACTCATCATCCGTACTTGATGCCTGTCTGAACCAGTTTCTCGTGTCGGCTGATAAACGATAATCGAAAAAAAAAATCGAATTTTTGGTTCCGAGAATTGAATACCAGAAAAAAAACGATTTTAACATCCCTATTTATGAGTCACCTGCACAAGCAACAGAGGCAAGATATACACTAATATTGGCCATCAGTGAATGGCATATAAGAATCTAATACAGGTTTCAAGACTATAACAGTGCCACTTAAAGAACGATCTGGTCCAAGTACTGAAGTTTTGCCTTGTTGCGTCTTATCACTGGGACCTTGCGCTCTGCTCCACTGCTCTAGCAAACATTGAGTCTCCAGCACTTATTCTCAAAGCTGCTGTGGACAGGCTGATTGAGAAGACAGCCCTACATGAAGACTGGCCATTACACAAATGTGTGCTTCTCTCCCACAACTGTCTGCCATCACGCAGACCTTTATGGACAAACATTCATCCCACAGACATCATCAGTCAATGGCAAGATGATTGGAGTCGGCCTCAGTGGTCAACTCTTCCCTTGTGAATGACCCCACTATCCATCAAGCAGGATCCAAACTGCCACGATGACACTGGACACAAAGAAACCATTTCTGGACTAACCAAGGTCACTGTGCAGTGTGCATCCTGCCATAATAAGTGGGGCTTTGCAACAAGTGGCAAATGTCAGTGTGCAAACGTCAAACAATGTTTCATATCGCCAGCAGATCCGTCCACAGACCAAACTGGATGGGTGGTCTGCCGTAGCTTCATTCGGCTGACAGTGGTTGATGACAAATGGCTCGTAAACACACACAATATCAAAAACAACTAAAGTTTAACTAATAATGCAATGTTCCCTGACTTTCCTTGATTTTTTTAATCAAATTCCCAACTTTTCCCTGATCTACTTCTAATTCCCTCACTTTTCCAGGTTTTCTACACTAGTGTGTTCTTCTTGAGCAAGTGTAGCCACATGTCCTTCCTCATGTCACCAACAACTCACACAATTGATAGCAAGAAACGAACTTCCAGGTCAATGGGCGCAATTCCACCAAAAGAGGCTGCTCCTATATCACAATAAAAAACAAATCCACATTACAAACACCTGCATTTCAAACGACATCCTGTGACTTATTAATCTATAACATGCACCTTCTGACTTACTTTTTGGGTGCATTAGGATTCTTCTTCGACTTCTGGCGAACTGGTTTCTTCCTGCCACCTGCACTGGTGGCACCACCACGGCGAGGTGGCTTGGAACTTTGGGAACGACCAAACTGTCAAACGGCAGATAACAATAACAGCTTCATCACTACATGAGCATAAAACAAGTTAATTCAGTAAGGGGTGTTAAAATTTACTGGACAAAATCAGTATGTATGTAATAATTTCAGCTGTGTGCCTTCTAGTTAGTTATTCCAATTAGATTACTTAATCTAAACATCTGTCTGTCAACAGTTGTCTTGTCTCTCACATATTTCAGAAACAGCAACATCAGCATGCTTTTATACCTATCCAATTGTTATTCCGGTAATTTTGCACTCATCCAGAGCCAGAAAGTCTGCTGGTATATGCTGCACAACTATGACAATGAACATATGTGTAGACTTTGAATTTTGTGGTGTATTTAAGTAAATAAGTCAATGTACTTCCATAGCGCACAAAATCAGTCAAAATGTGCTGTTATTTCTAAAAACCTTAAACAAATGTAATTTCAGATGTCGTCTGAACTGTCCATAGCTGGTCATCTGTTGCAGATTAGTAGGTAAGGTGTTCCACAATCCACAGGTGTGGTCCCACAGCAGCAAAGCTTCTGTTGCCAAAACTGCTGCCTGTCTGTGGAATAGTGAGTGTCCTGTTGGAAGATGAGCGGAGAAAATAATGACCATGCTCGGAGACATGTCGGCACTTATGATGCCAGTGACTGGTGCATAAGGCAAGCAATCTTGAGCATGTGCACCAATGGCATGGGCCTATGTATGGGAAGTGAGTGGCTCGATGAAGTTAGGGTCCAGTACTATAAAGTCTCATTTCCCTCAACTCATCTCCAAAGTTATCTACTATAAACCAAAGTGTGACTAAACTTTGCTCAACGCTTACTTGCGCATCCTTTCCCGCAGTCTTATCATACAACCTGTGGTCACCCACTGAGACTGGCTATGGCAACATTCAAACTGTGGCCCTGAGCAAATCTCACAGCACAGGTTCACAATGTCAATCAAAGGTATCCAGGCCAGGCTGACATTTCAAGCTGCCTTCTGCCATTCAGCATACCTCAGTATAATTGGCATTAATTAACATAACAAAAGATGGCACAATGAAAATCAAAACGTATAAGTGAAAGCTTTAACCTTTTAATGCATTTTTATAAAAGGATGTTCTCTCAATAATATTACTGTGCATTTTAATTATTACACTACTCACCCCATAAAACCTGGACAGAGGAACAGAATCGTCTTCATCTTCATCTTCCTCTTCCTCCTCTTCTGTATCTCGGCCGGGAGAACATGACATAAACAGTGTGGCAATGTTCTCCATCTGCTCCTCTTCAACTGGGGAGTCAACAAATTGCCCATCATCATCAACGTCAATCACGTGAGAAGACATATCATCACCGTGCGCATGCTTTTCAGATCCGACCCCAACATCAAATTCTTCGTCATCAAAGCTTCGTGTATGGAATGTCTGACACAGAAAATATCGTGACCATATTACCGATAACAAAATGCTTACTACAGCATTCTGCATCAATGCAATTAGATGCTTCTGTTACATGTTAGCTGCAATCATTATTACCGTTGATGCTAAAATAGAGTTGTGCATTAATCACAGTTAACACCGCGATTAATGCAGTATACATTAATCGTGATTAAATATTGTTATCATGATTAAAAATTATTCGCAAGAAAATGTGAGGACTGAGGAACAATAATTCTACTTACCAAACCAACACCACCATCGTGGTGTTTTACAGTGTTCTTAGCAGTCTTTCTGGGCGCTGTTTCCTTAAAACTGCCCCTCACTATTCTGCAGAGCAGCGATAGTCATCTAAATGCAGCGTCATTTGATCCCGCGTGAATGCACTGCGAGTCAGTCGAGTCGGCGACACCGCCCGCCCTCCCCCGCATGTCTGCTTCCACACTCGCAAACGACAGAACTGCCGGGACAGTCTGAGCACTGTTCTTAATCAGACCATTGCGACGGTCTCACTTAGTGCACCCCCTATCATCACATCGCGTGCAGTGTGCCATTAGCGCATTACGGGGCAGCCTGAACTATCTTGAAGCCGCGACATCCACCTGTTTCAGATTAACAACCCTAGCCTTGACACCGGCTGATATCGCCACTGGCACTGGCACCACGGTGGCGTGTCAAAAAACACCGCCACCAATCGAGTTGCAAATTCCTGCCACCGTAACAACACTACCATATACAGAATTAATCTACACGTGATTGACTGATAGAGGACACACAGCCAGGATCACCAAGAACAGGTGTCGTTTGGACACGAGGCATCACTTCTTCTCTGAGCGAGACAGATGAAACCACCTTCCTCAACACATCATTATCATTGACTCTGGGACCCTCAATGGACAGACTGAGATCAGCATTGATCGGCTTTTTCATAGACCAATGATCCGCCAAACCGTACAGACCACATCTATTCCAGTCTCTGGAATCAGGTGTGGCCGCACCTGATATGTACCTGGTATGTATTGACTCACTATAACGA